>Ga0206130_10007785_pt1 | contig 11725 bp, 7 predicted proteins | sample Helgoland_Spring_9_FD_148637 | JGI IMG/M metagenome (GOLD analysis project Ga0206130, IMG submission 148637) | Pelagic subsurface seawater microbial communities from Kabeltonne, Helgoland, North Sea - Helgoland_Spring_Bloom_20160512_1 | ecosystem: Environmental > Aquatic > Marine > Epipelagic ...
TCCCTTTGTTAACAGAGGTATTGGAGGTCAAACGTCGCCACAAATGCTAGTTCGATTTAAGCCAGATGTAGTTAATTTGAATCCAAAGGCTGTAGTGATTATGGCTGGAACAAATGATATTGCTGGAAATACTGGGCCAATTTTGCTTGAGAATACAGCTGATAATATTATTTCAATGGCAGAAATAGCAAAAGCTAATAATATAAAAGTTTATATATGTTCTACTCTACCAGCAATAGACTTTCTTTGGTCACCAGGATTAGAACCAGCTCCGAAGGTGATTAAGCTAAATACTATTTTAAAAGATTATTGTACTAAAAATAATATAACATATGTGGATTATTATTCTTCAATGGTAGATGATGAAGGGGGGCTTAAAGTACCTGAGTATACCGCAGCTAACGATTTGGTCCATCCTAACCTTGCAGGATATAAAGTAATGGAAAAAATAATTTTATCTGCATTAGAAAAATAAAGTTGAGTTAAAAACAAGAGGTTTTATTTTTTGAAAACTCCTATTCTTTAATTTTTTCTACCATACTTCTTAATAATTTAAACGCTTTTGTAATGTGAGCTTCAACAGTTTTTAATGAAATTTTGTTGTATTCAGCTATTTCTTGATTAGTAAGACCATGTTTCTTTTTGAGAGAAAATATCATTTTAGTTTTTTCTGGTAGTTTATTAATTAATGAATTCATTTTATCAATATTTTTTGATAGCTCTTCGTCAGAATTATTACTTAATTGTTGTTCTAAAATAAAATAGTATTGTTCGTGTAATCTTGTTAGTGATTTGTTTTTATGGTATTCTGTAATAAATTTATTGTAAACCGACTTGTAAAGAAAAGACTCCATTGAATATTGGGGCTTTAATTTATAGCGATATTCATAAAAACTAATAAAAACCTGTTGGACAATATCAGATGCAATAGAATGATCAAATGATAAACTAAGTGCGTATCCAAAGAGTTTATCACTATATTTATTAATCAATTCTCTCCAAACCTTTTCATTTCCTTCTTGAAGTTTATTAATTAAAATTTTATTTTTTTCTACAATCTTTTGATCCATTAAAAAGTGTCAAATAATTAATAAATCTAAAGTTTTTTTTCGATTTCAATAATTATGAGATTTATTATTTGAGATTTTATATAATTTTTAGGGTTTTTATTTTGGCGTTCGTAATTAAAGTATATTATGAATAGTAAAATAGAAAAAATAATAATTAGATTTTTTGATAATGAAGCCTCATTACCAGAGCTTAATTATCTTTTACATTGGATTAATAATGAGAAAAACTATGCTCAATATGTTGAGTATATTAAAATAAATCACCTTACAAACTTAGCTTTGAACAAATTAGATCAAGAAAAAATTATAACAGAAATTAATTCAAGAATTAATTCTAATAAAAAACCTTCAATTAAAAAAAGAGCCCTTGTTTTTACAAACGTAGCTTATGTTCTTTGTTCTTTAATAATAATTGTTTATTTATTTTCAACTGGAGATTCAAATGATGATTTAAAATCTATAGATCCAAATAAGATTACTTTAACAACAGAAAATGGTAATGTAATTGATCTAGAAAATTTAAAAGAAAATCAAACTAAGATTAATAATAATGTTTTAGTAAATCAGAATAATGGTACACTTTATTATAAAAATGATCCAATAGTTAAAACTTTGACATATAATACCATTAATGTTCCCTATGGAAAAGTATTTAATCTTGAACTTTCTGATGGAACTACGGTTTATTTAAATTCTGGAACATCCTTAAAATATCCTGTTAATTTCATCAACGATCTTGATAGAGAGGTTATTATTGACGGAGAAGCTTTTTTTGAAGTTAATACTAATAAATCTCAATTCATAGTATCCTCCAATAATACTTCAGCATATGTTTATGGGACCAAATTTAATTTTAAAGACTACCCTGAAGATAATTTTTCAGAAGTTATTCTTACAGAAGGAAGCTTGGGTGTAAGTGAGACGTCGGTTAATATTAAAAATAATGAGATTTTAATGATTAAACCTGGTGAAAAAGCGAAAGTTAATTATACTAATGGAGAAATTAAACGTACCAGAGTAAACACTTCTTTGTATACTTCATGGATTGATGGTAGAGTAGCGTTTAGAAATGAAAGTCTTCCAAGTATGATTCAAAAACTTGAAAGAATTTATAATGTCGTTATTATTAATAATAATAAAGACATAGTAGAAAAATATTTTACCGCAACTATACTGTACAAAGAAGAGTCAATTAATGATGTTCTTTCTTATTTGAGCGAAGTATATGGATTAGAATACCAAATAATAGATAATAAAATATTAATTGAATGAAATAAATAAAAATTTAAAAAGGCTATTGCTGTAACAATAGCCCTATTAAAATAGTAACCATTAAAACGAGAACCATTAAAATAATCACTAATTAAAAAAAACAAATTTATGAAACTTAACCACTTATTGTCAAGTAATTGGCAGTATAATTTAAAAAAGCTAACAAATGTTGTGAAGATTTCAGTTTTACTTTCCGTAATTATGACCCTTTCATCATTTGCTCATACTAATGTTTATTCGCAAGAGAAAATTTCAGTGAATGTAGAAAACACTGAAATTATAAACATTTTGGACAATATCGAGTCAACAACTGATTTAAGATTTTTTTATGACAATGATATTTATGATTTTAACAAGAAAATAACTTTATCCATAAATGAAGAAACAATTGCAACAGCAATAAGTTTAATATTTGAGAATAATATTGATTTTAGGTTAAAACAAAATGTTGTTATTCTTGAGAAAGTAAAATTAACTGAAAAAAATAATGAAGTTAGTATTGAAGAGGATGACTTAGAACAAAGAGTTGTTACAGGATTAATTACCGATAACTTTGGATCTCCACTTCCTGGAGCTACTATTATTGAAGTTGGAACTAATAATGGAACAACATCTGATTTTGACGGTAATTTTTCAATTGCTTTAGAAAATGATGAAGCATCATTACAAATTTCTTTTATTGGATTTGTAAGTCAAACAGTTATCGTTGGAGATTCTAATAGTATTACTATTCAATTAAGCCCTGATGAATCTTCACTTGATGAAATTATTGTAACTGGATATGGAACTACAAGAAAAGGAGACATAACATCCTCAATTTCTGTTTTAGATTTAGACGGAGTTGGCGAAAAGGCAATTACGGATGTTGGACAAATGTTAGCAGGAAGATCAGCTGGAGTTAGAGTAGTTCAAGGCTCAGGACAACCTGGAGCTGCTCCTACAATTTTTATTCGAGGTTTGTCATCACTTTCTGGAAATACACAGCCACTTTATGTAATTGATGGTGTAGTAAGTTATTCACTTGGTGCGCTAGATCCTAACAATATTGAAGATATAACTGTATTAAAAGATGCTTCTGCAGCTGGTATTTATGGAGCTGCTGGTGCTAGTAATGGAGTAGTTTTAGTAACTACAAAAAAAGGAAGAAAAGGAGAATATAAAGTAAGTGTAAATAGTTATGCTGGGTTTTCTAGTGTAATAAAAACAATTCCTGTTTTAGATAATGCTGGAACAGTTGATTACTTTAATGATTTGAATGGTAGCGGTTCTTCAATTCCTGCATCAGAATTAGCAATCGATAATAATTGGCAAGATTTAATTTACAGAGAAGCTGCACCCGTAACAGGTGTTAATGCTGCAATATCAGGTGGAGGAGAAAACGGATCCTTTTTCGTTGGTTTAGGATATCTTGATCAAGATGGAATTGTAGTTTCATCTGGAAATAAAAGATACTCATTATCTATAAATTTAGATCAAACTATAAATGAATGGCTATCTTTTGGATCTCATTTCAATTATACAAGATCAAATGTAAAAACAATACCTGATAACATGGCTGCAAGATTTGGAGGAGCGATACAAGCTGCTTTAGTAACTCCTAGGTTTCAACCTATTTTTAATGATGACGGAACATATTCAACTCAAGCAAGGACTCAAGGGGGATTAAATAATCCTCTGGGATATATATATGGAAATGATAATTTGAATGTGATCAATAATATTGTAACGGATGTTAATTTTACTGCAAAAATTAATAGTGACTTATCATTTAAAACACAAATGGGTGTTGTTATTTTAAATAACCATTATTCATCATTTAAAGATCCAAGACTGACCTCAGAAGCAAAAGGTGTTAAAGGTGAGGGATCATTAAATACCGGTGAGGCAGTACGTTTTATATTCGATAATACTTTAAACTATGATAAAACTTTTGATAAACATCAATTAGGAGTTATTATTGGAAGTAGTACTTCTGAAGAAAAAATATACACTAGTCTACAAACGAAAAGAAATTTTGCTAATGCAAATATTAGAACGCTTAATTCAGCTTCAGAAACTATAGTCAATTCTGCTTCAAAATCTGCTTGGTCATTACAATCATATTTTGCCAGAGCAAATTATAGCTTTGATGATAAATATTTAATAACTGCATCTTTTAGAACTGATGGTTCATCTAGACTTCCTGAAGATAATAGATGGGAATCTTTCAAAACAATATCTGCGGGATGGAAGATTTTTAAAGAAGATTTTATGAGTGATGTTGATTTTATAAGTGATTTAAAACTAAGAGTTGGATACGGTGAAACAGGAAATTTACCAGCAGGTACAAATTCTTATGCTTACAGATTACTATTTAATGAATATGCTATTGATACATTCACTACTGGTCCTGGTGTATGGCTAGGCACTTCCTCTGGAAATAATAATCTTGAATGGGAAACTTCTGATCAATTTAACGTAGGTATTGATTTTTCTGCCTTTGATAATAAATTATATTTTTCAGCTGATTATTACTCTAAGAAAACGAATAATATGATTTATCCACTATCATTACCATGGCACACTGGTTTCTTTGACCAAATAGTAAATTTAGATGGACAAATTGAAAATACAGGATTTGAATTTGCTATTAATGCCAATTTAGTTGAAAAAGATGATTTTAGTTGGAGTACAGCTTTTAACATGTCTTTCAATGATAATGTAGTAACAAATATTCCTGATACAGCAATCATAACTGACGGTTGGTTACAAAACCTTGGAGGAAATGTAACTATAACTAAAAATGATTTGCCTATAGGTAGTTTTTGGGGTAAAATAAGTGAAGGAGTTGATCCTCAAACAGGAGATTTAATATTTGCTGATAATGGAAAGTTTCAATTTATGGGTAGTCCTCTGCCTGACTTTACTTATGGGTTCGTAAATGAAATTAACTATAAAAACTGGGATTTAAATATTGTTATTGATGGTGTTTCTGGAAATGAAGTTTACAACACAGGGAGACAAGAGCTTGAAGAAATGAGATTGCTTCATAATCAATCTGCTGATATTGTAAATCGATGGAGAAAACCAGGTGATATAACTAATATTCCTAGAGCAACAATTTTAGATCAGAATGGTAATTCAAAAATTAGTAGTCGTTTCGTTGAAGACGGTTCATACCTTAGAGTAAGAGATATTAGTTTATCCTACGATTTTGAAGAAAATGTAATTAAGGGTTTAAATATTAGTGGCCTTAGATTATATGCCAATTTAAAAAACTGGTTTACTATTACTGATTATACCGGATATACTCCAGAGATAAATAGAGGTGGTTCATCAGCAACAATTCAAGGTGTTGACTACGGAACATACCCACAGCCCAAAACATTTAATGTTGGAATGAATATCGAATTTTAAAAAACATCTAAATGAAAAATTATATAACAATTAAAAAAAATAATAAAACAATGAAAAATGTATTTAATATAAATTTATTATTAGCAATGACGCTAATATTTTTTAACTCTTGTTCTGAAGACTTTTTAGACAAGGCACCCTTAGACGAATTAACTGTTGATGGTGCATTTAATACTAAAGCTGATGCAGAATTAGCATTAAATGGAGCATATGGGACTATGGTAACGAATGATCCACATACATACAGGTGGTTCTACACTATTGTTGGTGATATGAGAGCAGATAATTCACATGGAGGACCTCCAGGAACTATTACAAATTGTGAATTATTGGAATCATTAGCTGGTGATCTTGAACCAGGAATATGGAACTGGTATGAAGCCTATAAATATTCAGCAGCAGCTAATATCATACTTGATAACGTCCCTGATATTGAAGACCCTAATTTTTCTGATTCAGAAAGAAAAAATATTTTAGGACAAGCATATTTTTTAAGGGCTTTTCATTACTATCACTTAGCTAGACAGTATAGAGATGTTCCATTAATTTTATCACAAGATGGTGACTTACTTCCAGCTAAAAGTCCAGAAGCTGAAGTCTATGCTCAAATTGTAAAAGATTTAGAACTTGCTGAAAGTTATTTACCTACAGAACATGCAAATCGATTTTTAACAAGTTCTAGAGGAACAAAAGGTTCAGCTCAGTCACTTTTAGCAAAAGTATACGTAGAAACTGGAGATTATGCAAAAGCAGCAGAATATGCAGGAAAGGTTATGGACAGTGGTGTCTATTCTTTAGTAGAAACATACGATCACTTATGGGACGGAAATCATCAAAACACAACTGAAGCGATTTTTGAACTTCAACATGTTGCAAGCACAATGACTGGTACATATCATCCAGCACAAATGCTTCCACCTGGAGATTTAACAATTCATGAAGCTGATAAACCTGGAGAGGGAGTTGGTTGGGCTTTTCCTAGATTTAATGTACTAAATCACGAGCTTATTGAAGCTTTTGATGAAATGGGAGATTCTATAAGAAAATGGTCATCAACTCTTACAGTAACTGACAGATCACTAATGTCAGATCCACCTCTTGGTTTTGCTGATCCAACAGAACCAGTTTCACATACTTACAAAAATGGTAGACATTGGGATGGATTTTCAGGTCGTTGGAATGTATTATTAATGCGTTATTCAGATATCATATTGCTAAGAGCCGAAGCACTTAATCAAATAGGTCAAACTGCACAAGCAATAACTTATCTTAATCAAGTTCGTGCGAGAGTTAAACTTGCCCCGACAACAGCATCATCTCAATCTGAAGTTGCATTGGCTATCTTAAAAGAACGAAGATTAGAGTTAGCAATGGAGGGTCAAAGGTTTTGGGATTTAAAAAGATACTATGGGGAAGAAGGTCTTGTAACTTACTTAAAAGGACTTACTGATACTGGAGGAAATAACTTAGGTAAAAATCCTACTAGTGTACATCAATTGTATTTACCAATTCCTCAAAGAGATTTAGATATCAATCCTAATTTAGTACAGAACCCAGGTTATTAAAAGGTTGATGATGATTAATTAATAAAGTAGTTTTTGTTTGATTAATATTTTGAAAAATTACTCTCCAAACCGGAGAGTAATTTTTTTATCCACTCAATAAAAAAGCTAATTCTTATACAAAACCTTAAATAATTAAATATGAACTCAAGTAATATTTTATCAATGGATGTTGAAGAACGTCCATGGGGGCGATTTTTTGTAATTCATGATCAGCCTACCTATAAATTAAAAAGAATTGAAGTTGACCCTGGTGGAAGACTTTCATATCAATACCATCATAAGCGTTCTGAAGCATGGACTATAGTTAAAGGGACTGGAACTATAACACTTGATAATCATACAAAAGAATACACAAAAGGTGAAACAATTTTAATTCCACAAGGGGTAAAACACCGAATAGAAAATAAAAAAAATAAAAAAGTAGTTTTTATTGAAGTGCAAACAGGAACGTACTTTGGTGAAGATGATATTGTGCGTATTGAAGATGACTATAACAGAACTTAAAAAAATTTAATAAAATGACTAAACACTTTAAATTAATAACTATTTCAATTTTACTAACACTAATTTATTCTTGTTCTGACAAGGAAAAAAAACCAAATAATTTATTTAACAATGAACAATATTCCAGTTTAGTTGATTTAGTTAATCCTTTGATGGGTACGGACTCTAAGTTTAGTCTATCAAATGGTAATACATATCCAGCTATAGCAACACCCTGGGGAATGAACTTCTGGACTCCTCAGACTGCTAAAATGGGAGATGGTTGGGCATATAAATACGATGATGAAACTATAAGAGGAATCAAACAAACGCATCAGCCAAGTCCATGGCTTAATGATTATGCTTCTTTTTCTTTAATGGCTGTAACAGGTGAGCTCAAGTTTCAAGAAGACGAAAGAGCCTCATGGTTTTCACACAAAGCAGAAGAAGCTAGACCTTATTTTTATAAAACTTATTTAGCAGATTACGATGTTACTGCAGAAGTTGCACCAACAGAAAGGGCAGCAATGTTTAGATTTACTTTTCCTAAAAATGATAATTCTTATATTGTTTTAGATGCCTTTGATAAGGGTTCAATGGTAAAAATAATCCCAGAAGAAAGAAAAATTATTGGTTACTGTAAAAACAATAATGGAGGGGTTCCTGAAAATTTTCATAATTATTTTGTAGCAGTATTTGATAAAGATTTTAAATTGAATCATACCTGGGATGATAATTGGAAACTAATAAAAGATAATACAGATAGTGAAGGATTTCATGTAGGAGCAATTATAGGGTTTGAAACTAAATTAGGTGAGGAAATTAATGTAAAGGTAGCTTCCTCATTTATAAGCTTAGAACAAGCAGAATTAAATCTTCAACAGGAAATTGGAAAAAAATCATTTAATGAAGTTAAATCAGAAGCAAAATCTTCCTGGGAAAATGAATTTCAAAGACTATTAGTCGAGGACAAAAATGTTGATAATATTCGTACATTTTATTCTTGTCTTTATAGACTTTTATTATTCCCAAGAAAATTTTATGAAATTGACAAATCAGGTCAAATAGTTCACTACAGCCCTTACAATGGCAAAGTATTACCAGGATATATGTTTACTGATAATGGTTTTTGGGATACTTTCAGAGCCGTTTTTCCATTTTTTAATTTAATGTATCCTGAACTAAACAAACAAATTATGGAAGGCCTAGCAAATACTTATAAAGAATCAGGTTGGTTGCCTGAGTGGGCAAGTCCAGGTCACAGAGATATTATGATTGGTTCTAACTCAGCACCAATTATAGCTGATGCTTATTTAAAAGGAAATATGAATGTAAAAGATGAAAAAATTCTTTTAGAAGCAGTACTAAAAAATGCTGATATAAATGAAGGTCGTCCAGCAAAATCAGTTGGAAGAGAGGGTGTAGATTATTATAATATGTTAGGATATGTTCCTTATGACGTTGGAATTAATGAAAATGCAGCTAGATCGCTTGAATATGCTTATGCAGATTTTACAATAGCAGCAATGGCTGAAAAAATGAATAAACCGGAAATCTCAAAACGATTCTTAAAGCAATCAAAGAACTATATAAATCTTTTTGATCCAGAAACTAAATGGATGCGTGGCAAAAACCAAGACGGAACATTTCAATCTCCTTTTAATCCGCTAAAATGGGGAGATGCTTTTACTGAGGGAAATAGTTTACATTATTCTTGGTCAGTATTTCACGATATCCAAGGTCTTATTGATTTAATGGGAGGAGATTCAGAATTCATAGACAAGCTAGATTCAGTTTTTACAATGCCTCCAAAATTTGATGACTCCTATTATGGATTTACTATTCATGAAATTAGAGAAATGCAAATTGTAAATATGGGAAATTATGCTCATGGAAATCAACCAATTCAACACATGATTTATCTTTACAATTATGCTAAACAACCGTGGAAAGCACAAAATAAAGTAAGAGACGTAATGAAAAAGCTGTATTCAGCAACTCCGGATGGGTATTGCGGAGATGAAGACAATGGTCAAACATCTGCTTGGTATGTCTTTAGCTCATTAGGTTTTTATCCAGTTACACCTGGTGTCCCACAATACGTTTTTGGAAGTCCACTATTTGAGAAGGTTACAATGAAATTGGAAAATGGGAATACATTTACTATTAATGCTAAAGATAATACCTATGACAATCATTACATTGAATCGTTAAAATTAAATGGATCCAATTATAACAAGACATGGATTGACTATAATGACATTTTAAATGGTGGAACTTTAAATTTCAATATGACCAAAACTCCAAACAAAAATTTTGGAGTCGATAATTCATCAAGACCTTTTTCATTATCATATGATGGCAAATAATCAATATCCATTTTAAATTTTTAATTAAATGAATAAACTTAGTAAACCGAAAGTAGTATCAAAAAAATTATTAATTCCATTTGTTTTAGTTACATCTCTTTTTGTATTGTGGGGTTTTGCTAATGCAGTAACAGATCCAATGGTTCAAGCATTTAAAAAGGTGTTAGAATTAACAAATTCTCAAGCAGCTTGGGTACAAATGGCATTTTACGGAGGTTACTTTTGTATGGCATTACCTGCCGCCATGTTAATGAGAAAATATTCATATAAAACCTGTATTTTAATTGGATTAGGTTTGTATGCTTCTGGTGCTTTACTATTTTATCCAGCTGCATTAAATGAAAAGTTTTGGTTTTTTTGTTTGGCACTTTATATTTTGACATTTGGACTAGCATTTTTGGAAACAGCTGCAAATCCATATATCTTGTCCTTAGGAGATAAAGAAACTGCAACTCAACGATTAAATTTAGCACAGGCTTTCAATCCCTTGGGGCTTATTGCAGGACTACTAGTTGCTCAACAATTTGTACTTAAAAATTTGCAATCAGATGATATTTCAGATTTCAGTACTTTAGATGAAGCTTCTAAAGTTCTAATAAAAACATCTGATTTATTAGTCATCAGAGATCCTTATGTTGTTTTGGGTTTGGTAATTATTGTTGTCTTTATATTATTTGCAACTATAAAAATGCCACGTTTTAGAGATGAAAATGGGATGCCAAGTATTAGTAATACATTTTCAACTTTAGCTAAAGACAGTAATTATGTATTGGGGGTATTGGCTCAATTTTTAAACGTTGGTGGTATGGTTATGTGCTGGACTTATATCTATCAATATGCTGAAGGCTTTGGTATGGATAGTGTTACTACTGGATACTATCAAATGGGAGCCTTTGTTCTTTTTGCAATTGGCCGAGCCGTGGGGACATATTTATTAAGATTTATAAATTCTGGCAAACTATTAATGTCTTTTGCCTTATTAGCTATGTTGTTTGTCTCAGGAACTATTCTTATTAATGGAGTTATTGGATTGTATTGTTTAGTAGCAGTTTCGTTTTTTCTCTCCTTAATGTTTCCAACAATTTATGGTATTGCTCTTGGAAACCTAACTGAAGAACAATCTAAAATAGGTTCTGCTGGATTGGTTATGGCGATTGTGGGTAGTGCTTTATTACCAAAAGTTCAAGGGATTGTTATTGATACTGGGGGGAGAGGTGTAAACGATATTCAAATTTTAGGAATATCTGAAATTAATTTTTCATTTATTCTTCCCTTATTATGCTTTTTTTATGTTGCTTGGTATGGTTCTAGAGTTCATAAAAACCAATAAATGATTTTCCTTTAAGTGGCCGTGAATGGGATTCATTGGTGATGCAGAGTAAGTTTAGTAAATCTGAGGAATATGAGTATTTGGGGAGCGAAAGATGGTTTGGTTTTTCAAAAAATAAATTAGGTCATATTTGCCTTCAGGATCACCCAGGAAAAGCCTTTTTTAAAAATATCTTTATAAAAGAATTAAACTAATTTCTTAACTTTAGGATTAGTGAAAAAAAATAATTTTAAATTATTA
>Ga0206130_10007788_pt1 | contig 11723 bp, 10 predicted proteins | sample Helgoland_Spring_9_FD_148637 | JGI IMG/M metagenome (GOLD analysis project Ga0206130, IMG submission 148637) | Pelagic subsurface seawater microbial communities from Kabeltonne, Helgoland, North Sea - Helgoland_Spring_Bloom_20160512_1 | ecosystem: Environmental > Aquatic > Marine > Epipelagic ...
TAAGTACTACACGCAAGGAATAGAAAACGAACGAGTTTTAGTTTGGTTTTTGTCGGACGCAAGTCATCGGGCGCGTGTTTTCAGTTCGGCCAGAACGTCCAACCCTTGCATGTTCAAAAAGTGAAGAATATCGATGAATACCCAATTTTCGGCAAGCTTATCGCCATCGCGGCGATAGATATCGACCACCCTCATATCAGCAGATTTTCCAGAGGCCGTAAGGCCTAAAAACGGCCCGCTGCATTCCATCGTCAAGTTTGGCCAGCCGAAAAAACCGCCATAGTTGCCTTCGGCCATCCGGCAAATATGGCCATTGAACTTGCGCGCACCCAGCTGTGTCCGAAACGGCCTTTGGTGTTGTTCTATGTAGCGGTCTATCGAATACGTAGCGCCGATGCCGGTTGGTCCCCACCATAGCATGTCATTGTGCCAGTCCCTTGCCAATTCTTGCTGCGGAGACGGTGGCGTTTCATCGCTATTGGCTCGATCTATGGCCGTGATCATCCGGTTGATAAGCCCAAGCGTTTTTTCGCCTTGAGTAACATCCTGTGGGCTGGTCAACAGCCCATCATGCGTCATTGGCCCGGGTTGCACCAGCTGTGCTGCAGTCATGTTAGGAAGAGGATACTGCCCTGCTTGGGCCATCAGGTGCAGCAGATCGACGAATATAGCCTGTTCAATAATCTTGTCGTCTTTGACCTTTGAAAACTCTGCATATCGTATCATGACGATCTTGCGTGTCGGTTGGATCCCTAGAAATGGCGCATCAAAAAGTGCTAGAAAGTGGCCCATTGACGCGACCCATGTTGCGCCGTTGTCGTCGAGATGATTGTGCCCGGCAAAGAAAATATCTTGGCGGCGCTGAACTCGCGACATGGCGCGCAAAAGCGGCTCCCAGAACGTCTTGGCTACGGCCTCTGGGCCGGTTTGTACATGAAAGGGATGCATGCCGCGCCAGACTGTGTCTGCAGTCATGTGCTGTGCCAGACATGCTCCGACCGTATCACAATTCGCCCCGATTAGGCTCGCGTGATGTGCTTGCACGCAAGCTTTTGCTCTTTGAATATCTGTCATCGGGGCCCTTTGAGTGTCATTCGCAGTATGGCGTATAGCGTTATGCGAAAACCTTGAAACGCTCAACGTTGCGTGAAACCAAAGATTTCAACGCGACAGTTAATTCGTGACGTTTCAAGGATTTCGACAAACGCTACAAATCTCAGTTTACGACGAGAAAACGGCCATTGTTTTGGCGTATTGCACAGCTATCAGGTCCCAGTCTTGGCATAATAGTTGTGCTCTTTGCTGGAGCGTTTTTTTCCACTTCAGGGCCGCAGGCCGGTATTTCAACTTGGCGGTATCCCCGTTCTCCCATGCATTGTTTCTGAATGCGTTCGCGTAGGCTCGTGTTGACATCGACCGTGTAGAAACTTCCTGGGATCCAGCGACTGTACTCATGACAGTTTCCGTATGAATCGCACGACTGTTGCGTGACATATTGCGCCGGATGTTGTCGTGTTTGGTTTGCTACTGGTGCCTGTTGCATGGCACGCACCTCGCACCGAAGCGTATCACGATCCATCTTGGCGACGCTGACGCCTTCTGCGTAATATGTCGATACCGGCAAGCATCCGGTAACAAACACGAACGTAACGGCGGATAATGTGAGACGCATAATAACACGGTGCCCCATTTCCGGCGTTTTGACAACCGCCAACAGAGGACAGCACTGCCAATCGTTGACCGGGCCGGTTGGCTCTGTCATGCAGGGACGCTAAGAATAGCCATGTGTGGGCCTATTCTGGCGAATGTGGCAAAGGACGGGACCGAAGCCCATGAAGGTGATTATCTGTGGTGCGGGTCAGGTGGGATGGCAAATAGCGCGTCATCTGTCAGGTGAGCGCAACGACGTCACGGTTGTTGACAGCGATCCGGAACTTGTGCGCCGTGCGACTGATACACTTGATGTCCAAGGGGTCGCGGGCTTTGCAAGCTATCCTGATGTGTTGGATCGCGCCGGGGCGCGTGATGCGGATATGATCATTGCCGCCACCTATTCGGACGAGGTTAACATGGTGACCTGCCAGGTGGCTCACTCGGTATTTGGCATTAATCGCAAGATCGCCCGCCTGCGTAGCCAGGCTTATCTGACTGCCATCTATTCTGACCTGTATCGCCGCGATCACATGCCAATTGATGTGGTCATTAGTCCGGAACGCGAAGTTGCCGCCGCCGCACTTCAAAGGCTAAGTGCACCGGCTGCCTTTGATACAGAGCTGTTCATTGATGGCACAGCTCAGCTTTTGGGGATCGCCCTCGAGGCTGATTGCCCCGTGCTGAATACGCCGTTGCGGCAGTTGACCGATCTTTTTTCGACGCTTCGGGCAGTTGTTGTTGGTGTGCGCCGCGAGGGCACGCTATTTGCGCCAGATGCAGGGGATCAGTTGTTTGCGGGTGATGAGGCCTATGTCTTTGCCCATGCAGATGATGTGACCCGCACGATGGAGGTCTTTGGCAAGACAATGCGCAAGCAGGAACGTGTTGTGCTTGTGGGGGGCGGCAACGTAGGTCTTGCTGTGGCGCGCGCGCTTGAAAAACGCACCACTCGGGTCCGCGCCAAGGTCATCGAACGCAATCGCCCCTGTGCAGAGCACGCTGCCGAAGCACTGGAGCGCACAATCGTTTTGCATGGTGACGGGCTGGATGTTGCTCTGTTGTCCGAAGCGGGCGTGGCCCGGGCCGATGCCATGTTAGCTGTGACCGATGATGACAAAACGAACATGTTGACCGCTGTGCGCGCCAAGGCAGAAGGCTGCCCTTATGCAATTGCGCTGATCAACGATCCTACGTTGGTGCCTATGATGGGCCCTCTGGGTATCGATGCGTACATTAATCCGCGCGCAACGACCGTAAGTTCAATCCTGCGCCATATCCGACATGGACGCGTTCGTTCGGTCTATTCTATCGGGGATGCCGACGCTGAGATCATCGAGGCCGAGGTCTTGTCGACATCACCGCTTGCGGGCAAGAAGATCAACGAAATCGATTTTCCCGAAGGGGTGCTGATCGGGGCCGTGCGCAAGGGCTCGGAAACCATGCGTCCGGTGGGGCGCACGCGCATCGATGAAGGTGACGTTATCGCGATCTTTGCATTGGCCAAGGATGTTCCTGAGGTGGAGCGCCTAATGCAGGTGTCCATCGATTTTTTCTGATGCCTGAGCGAGCTCCTCAAACGCAAAACGTACGCAGCAATATTTTGAGGCTACCGCTTTTTCTGCTCCTTTTTGGCGTTGTGTCTGGATCGATGTTGGTGCCTGCCGTCTATGCGGGGGTTGTGCGTGAGCTGGTGACGGCAAGGGCGTTTCTGTACAGCGGGTTGCTCGGGCTTGTGCTGTTTGCCCTGATCGGGCTGGCGCATGCCGGGCGCGATCCACATCACGGTACTTTGGGGCCTTTGATGTCGCTGTTCAGCGCATTTGTTTTTTTACCGCTGGTTCTTGCTGTGCCGTTCTACGAAGGGCTGCGCACAACTACATTTTTGAATGCCTATATCGAAATGGTAAGCGCCATAACAACAACCGGAGCGACCCTTTTTGATGATCCTGAGCGTTTGAATGGCCCTCTGCATCTCTGGCGAGCTATGGTGGGGTGGATGGGTGGCTTGCTGATGTGGATTGCGGCCTCTGCAATTCTGGCACCGCTCAATCTTGGTGGATTCGAGATTACAGCAAGGGCCAAAATGGCTGGTCGTGAAGCAATTGATACTGGCATGACTGCGCCGGAGGTGCGGGTGCGGCTTGTTAAAGCCTCTGCGGCGCTTTTGCCGATATATGTGGGTCTCACGATCCTGTTATGGATTTTGCTTGTGGTGGGCGGTGACCGGTCGCTTGTGGGGCTTTGTCATGCAATGTCGGTTATGGCCACGTCCGGAATCTCGCCGGTCGGTGGCTTGGGGCAAAACGCTTCTGGCATTGCAGGCGAAGTGCTGATGCTGTTGTTCATGCTCTTTGCTCTGTCGCGCCTAACATTCTCAACTGATACCGTTACATCGGATACCAGAGGCCTACTGCGCGACCCAGAGTTTCGAATTGGCCTTGGTTTGATGGTTATTGTGCCATTATTTTTATTCTTACGGCATTTTGTGGGGGCAATCGATGTCTCTTCAGGGGCGGAAGTTAATGATGCGTTGCATGCACTTTGGGGCAGCGCGTTTACGGTGATGTCCTTTTTGACCACGACTGGCTTTGCGTCTGCGAGCTGGGGGGATGCACAGGCATGGTCGGGGCTAAATACGCCGGGCGTGCTTTTAATGGGGCTTGCATTGATTGGCGGTGGCGTTGCAACAACTGCGGGTGGCGTAAAGCTGTTACGGGTTTTTGCCTTGTACCAAAATGGCCTGCGCGAGATGCAGCGGCTGGTGCATCCTTCGTCTGTTGGCAGCGGTGGTGCGCTTGGGCGCAGGGTAAATAAGAGCGGCGCTTTTATTGCTTGGATATCGTTTATGCTATTTGGCCTGTCGCTGGCTCTTGTGGCCATTGGGTTGACTGCGTCTGGCGTAGCTTTTGATAAGGCTTTGGTGGTGACTGTGGCGGGCCTGTCGACCACTGGCCCGCTCTTGGAATTCGCAGGTGATGACCCAATCCGCCTGATCGAGATGGGTGGCGTTGCCAAGGCTATATTTGCGGCAGCTATGGTGCTGGGTCGCCTTGAAACACTGGCGATCATTGCATTGTTCACGCGTGATTTGTGGCGTGGCTAGGTAGGGCCGTAACGGACCATTTTTTGGGGTGGAATCTTGGCACACCCCGCGACATACTCTGCAGGGTTGGGCGGCCTGATCCGCAGGCCATTGCAAGAATAAAAGGGCTTAATAAAATGGCTTCTGATAGACAGAATTTACAAGACGCATTTTTGAACCACGTGCGTAAAACCAAGGTGCCTGTGACTATCTTTCTGATTAATGGCGTAAAGTTACAGGGGGTTATTACTTGGTTTGATAACTTTTGTGTATTGCTGCGTCGTGATGGACAGAGCCAGCTTGTTTACAAGCATGCGATTTCGACGATCATGCCCAGTCAACCGATCAGCCTATACGAGGGCGAAGACGCTTCTTGATGGAAGAAGAGCAGGAGCACACGCACACTTGGGTATTGCATCCCGATATTAAGACCGATCCTGAGAGGCGCGCTGCTGATTTCGCGATCTCTGAAGCGGTATCTTTGGCCCGTGCGTTGCCGGAACTGGAAATTGTCGGATCCGAGATTGTACCGCTGCCAAAGGTGCGTGCGGGGATGTTGTTTGGCAAAGGTAAAATCGAGGAGCTTGGGCAGCGTTTTGAAGCCGCTGAGGTTGAGCTTGTTGTGATTGATGGGCCGGTGACACCTGTTCAGCAGCGTAACCTTGAAAAAGCGTGGAATGTTAAAGTGCTCGATAGGACGGGCCTTATTCTTGAAATCTTTTCCGACCGTGCTGCCACCCGTGAAGGGGTCTTGCAGGTCGAAATGGCGGCGCTTAGCTATCAGCGCACCCGTCTTGTGCGGGCTTGGACACACCTAGAGCGTCAGCGTGGCGGCTTGGGTTTCGTCGGAGGACCAGGAGAAACCCAAATTGAGGCGGACCGGCGCGCGATTGACACACAGCTTGTAAGGCTGCGTCGTCAGCTTGATAAGGTGGTCAAAACGCGGTCGCTACACCGTGCTGCGCGGGCCAAGGTACCCTATCCGATTGTTGCGCTTGTGGGCTATACAAACGCTGGAAAGTCCACACTTTTCAACCTTTTGACTGGTGCTAAAGTCATGGCCAAGGACATGCTTTTTGCCACGCTGGATCCGACAATGCGTCGGGTGCAGTTAGAGGAAGGACCCGAAGTCATTCTTTCTGATACGGTGGGGTTCATCTCGGATCTGCCGACAGAGCTTGTCGCTTCGTTCCGTGCCACATTAGAAGAGGTTCTTGCAGCTGATATCGTTTTGCATGTTCGGGATATTTCCCACCCCGAAACCGAGGCTCAGGCTCAGGATGTGATGTCAATTTTGACGGACTTAGGTGTAGGGGCCGAACGTGTGCAGTTCGAGGTTTGGAACAAGATAGATCTGCTGCCACAAGACCATGCAGAGGCAGTGCGCGCTCGCGCAGCGCGCGATGAAAATGTCTTTGCGATGTCGGCGATCACAGGCGAGGGGATCAGTACGTTGCTTGCTCATGTGGCGGAAGCTTTGCAAGGAACAACGATAACCGAAACTGTTTTTGTTGACTATTCCGGGGGCCGCAGACGGGCTTGGTTGTTTGACCAGGACGTGGTGAAAGCAGAACGGCAAAGCGATGATGGGTTTGAGTTTGATGTCCATTGGACTGCAATCCAGAAAGCGCGGTTCGACGGACTGTCATAGGCGGTCAACCAATGCATGATAAAGCATTCGCTTTGGGTTTTTTGCTTTTGCATATACAGAACTTGGCAGAAGCATCATGTTAACTTTAAAAGAATGGCTGCGTCATGTTGAAATACGGCTAGCACTGGGGTGCTGTTTAATTGTTTCAGGTCACTTGTTCGTTTTGGTACTTTCTTGAAAATAGTTTGAAGATTGAATGGATATTCGCCTTACTTTCAACAAACAAAGACGCGAAACTGTTCGCATTCGGGGCGCATTATGAGCAGTAAAATTCCAAAAACGATAAAGCGCCGCCGGGTTTTCTACATTCCCGGTTATGATCCAATTCACCCGCGGCGCTACCGAGAGCTCTATCGCGCCGAAGGTCGTGCGCAGGCCGAGATATCTGGCTTTGCCTTGAACTTAAAACCTGCAAAAGGAACCAGCGGCTTTGGCTGGCAGGTCGACGCTCAGATCGAGGGTGAGGCCATACGTGCCGATTTTGAAGTGTTGGTTTGGTCGGATATCGTACGCGAAAGCATGACTGCATCGATCTTGGGTACTTATGTTCAATTGGTGTGCACAGCATGGACATATATTGCATCTGGTGCTTTGCGTCGGTTGGTGCGGTTGCGTAAAGGGCCCGTGATCGCAGCGCTCTATCCTGTAGCAATGTTAATCATCCAGCTTGCCCTCGCGCTTGTCCTTTGGGCAGGGCTTTGGCGTTTGGGTGGCGTTGTTTCAAATGGCATCGGCGCATGGCTGGGAGCCATAACAGGGGCCGTCGCTTTTTTTATGCTTTTGCGTTGGTTCAAGGTGAAAGATGGCACATTTTTTGCATACTACTTGATGCACGACTATGCTTATTCTGCGCGCTTGAAAGGGGCTAATTCACCTGCTCTTGAGACGCGCCTCGCTGCATTTGAAGATAGGATAGCCGCTGCGTTGTGCACAAATGTCGATGAAGTTTTAGTGGTTGGACACTCTTCAGGCGCGCATTTGGCTGTTTCAATACTTGCTGATTTGATCCGATCTGATCGGGTTTGTGCCGGTGGTCCTTCTTTGGCATTTTTGTCGCTGGGGCAAGTTGTGCCGATGGTGTCTTTTCTGCCAAACGCGCATCGGCTCAGAGCCGACTTGGCATATCTTGCCGCGCGCGATGAATTGACGTGGGTTGATGTATCGGCACCGAGCGACGGGTGCGCCTTTGCTTTATGTGATCCGGTAGCGGTTTCTGGCGTGGCACCACCAGACAAGAAATGGCCCTTGGTGCTTTCGGCAGCCTTTACTCAGACGCTAAGCCCAAGCCGTTGGTCTCAATTGCGTTGGCGCTTTTTTCGGCTTCATTTCCAATACATGTGCGCTTTTGATCGGCCCAAAGATTACGATTACTTCCAAATCACCGCAGGGTCGCTCACATTATCTGACAGATATGCCAACAGGCCCGCGTCAAAATCGCGGATCGATATTGCCGTTTCGAAATATACATCTGTTGCCGCATGACCCCGCCAAAACCGCCCAGCAGACCGGATCGCGTATCGCTGTGGCGTTATATGAAACTGTTTCGTCAGGATATAATTTCGGCGCAGCCCGCTCGACTTTATCGCGCGTGGATGGCTGAGTTTCGGACACCTTTTTTCCGTAGTTATTTGGTCAATCAGCCGGAACTTGTCAAAACCGTACTCAATAAGAGGCCAGATGATTTTCCCAAGTCCAACCGCATCAGCGAAGGGCTTCGCCCGTTACTTGGACATTCGGTGTTCCTGACCAACGGCGCGGTCTGGAAGCGGCAAAGGCGGATCATTGATCCGGCATTTGAAGGGGGACGACTGCGCGAGACATTTCCTGCGATGTGGGCTGCCTCAGTGGCCGCCGCAATGCGTTTGCCGGATGGCATCGTCGAGATTGAAGAGCATACCAGCCATGCAGCGGCAGATGTGATTTTTAGAGCGTTGTTCTCCATTCCGATCGAGGACGCGATTGCAAGCGCAGTGTTTAAAGAATTCCGCACATTTCAGCGAAGCCAACCAATACTGAACCTTGCTGCGTTCGTTCCCATGCCCAAGTGGATACCGCGGCCGTTTCGTCGTAACACGCGGGCCAGTGCGGCGCGTATCCGCAAACTGATCGGCCAATTGGTTGATAGCCGCGCCGAACAGATTGCGGCGGGCACTGCGCCGGACGATTTGGCTACCAAAATCATGACAACCCGCGATCCTGAAACGGGCGACACCTTCAGCCCTGACGAAATGGTCGATCAAGTCGCGATTTTTTTCCTTGCGGGCCATGAAACCAGTGCTGCTGCTTTGGCATGGGCGTTGTATTTGGTGGCTCTTTATCCTGATTGGCAGGACAAAGTCGCGGCCGAGGCGCAGGCGCTCGACGTTTGTGATTTTGCGGTGATGTCCAAGATGCCAATCACTCGTGACGTGTTTCGTGAAGCGCTGCGACTTTACCCACCTGTGCCGATGATGGTTCGTGAGGCCGCTTGTCCCGAGAGATTTCGTGATAGAAATCTTCAACGTGGCAGCCAGATTGTGATCAGCCCTTGGCACCTGCACCGACATGAGCGTTTGTGGAATAATCCTGATGAATTTGATCCAAGCCGCTGGCAGACCGAGAATGGTAAAACATGCCAGCGTGACGCCTATATTCCGTTCTCGTCTGGTGCACGTGTTTGCTCAGGGGCGGGGTTTGCCATGATCGAAGGTCCGTTGATTCTTGCGCGGCTGTTGCGAGATACACATGTTGCGCCTGTCCCTGGGAGAGCTCCGGTGCCGGTGGCGCACCTTACAGTGCGAGCAAAAGACGGTATTTGGCTGAATTTATGCAAAAGACAGCGCTAACAGCACCGTGATGGGATTACGCCGCTGAGCTAGGTAGGTTAATTGTGAGCAAAGAGTGAAACAAAATGCCGCGGGGATATTTAAATGAGTGATTTTGAAAAGATGCATACGCAGATGGAAAGCGGTGCCGGCTTTATTGCAGCGCTCGACCAATCGGGTGGATCAACGCCCAAAGCTCTGGCGCTCTACGGCGTTGATGCAGAAAACTATAACACCGAAGAAGAAATGTTTGCGGAAGTTCAAAAAATGCGCGCCCGCATTATCTTGAGCCCGGATTTCACTGCAGAAAAAGTGATTGGCGCCATTCTGTTTGAAAAGACGTTGCATGAGCAGATCGAAGGACAATCTGTACCCGCTTATTTGTGGAATGAGCGTGGTGTCGTGCCGTTTCTGAAAATTGACAAGGGCCTTGATGCAGAATCGGATGGCGTACAGTTGTTAAAGCCAATCCCAGGGTTGTCAGAAACGCTTTCCGCGGCCAAAGCGATGGGTGTTTTTGGCACAAAAGAACGGTCAGTTGTGAACGAGGCGAATGCGCACGGGATAGCGGCAATTGTGAAAAATCAGTTTGATGTCGCGCATGAAGTGATTGCCGCAGGTATGGTTCCGATAATCGAGCCCGAAGTGAACATACATTCTGCAACAAAGCAAAAGGCAGAAGCGCTGTTGGCCGATGCGCTGATGAAGCATTTAGATATGCTGCAAGAAGGGCAAGATGTTATGCTTAAGTTGACTCTGCCCGATCAGGCCGGGTTATACGATGCGCTCGCCGATCATGCGCGGGTTCTTCGCGTTGTGGCCCTTTCTGGAGGGTATTCGACCGATGACGCGAGCGCTCGATTGGCGCAAAACCACAAGATGATTGCCAGTTTCAGCCGTGCACTCACAGAAGGGTTGCAACGTGGTATGACTAACGCGGGCTTTAATACGGCCTTGGGTGCAAATATTGACAAAATCTATAAGGCGTCCATCGCTTGAACGCTCTTTGATACAGTCGAAGGCGGCAACGGGTCTGTGTCGTCAGAGATATCATTCAACCTTTAGCTTTGAACCGTGCAATGGCCGTACCGTTAAAGCTTCCATAAAAGGCGTGCGCGCCTGAAATAGCGATCTACTTTTTGTAATTAGGGTCGTGTCACTACACCGAAATGGGCGGTTCGCGCGTTGAAATATACTTTTAAGCCGATCGGGCTATGGTCTGCTAAATTTGTTCAGCACGCTGCAATGGCATGATCAAGGTTGTCTGAAACGTACCAATACATAGACCCGAATGGCTGAAGCCAGACCAACCGACGGGTCCCGCCCTGAATCGATCTCACTGGCCAAAGCGTTTATCGGTTTGCCGTCTTGGGCTGCAATCTGTCGAAAAGCATCCCAAAATTCTGTCTCAAGCGAGACGCTGGTGCGATGCCCCTTTAGAGTGAGAGAATGTTTTTTCGGCCCTTCAGTCAATGTGCCGGCCAAAAGTCTCTAACTGGGTCACGTGCGACCTCATTTTGGTACGCGTTCAAAACACGTGCCAAAGACCCTTCGTTGGCGCGAATATACCTGCGCGCACGGCGCAGTGCACGCCTTTGGCGTCGGCTTTCACGGTCTTGGTTCGTCTTCTCGGTCATTTTAACACCTGTCACTGTAACCTGGCCAACATTGTGCTCCAAGATTACGGCTTTTTCGTGCGGTCCTCCGCGCTATTTTGGGGCGTTTCAAGGGTGACTCCGTCCAAAATTTCATTGCGCCGGCTAATTTCTTTCTTGTTGAACAACTTCTCAGATCTAGACTGACCAAAGGCTGCGGCGTTGGAAGCAGCCCTTGCTGTTTTCGCGATTTTGGCACGGGCCTTGCGAACTTTGTTTAGGTTGATGGGGGCGCTCACCGTGGCCCAATCATGTTTTCGGGCCGAACCACACGATCAAAGGTTTCCTTATCCACAAAACCAAGCGCGATCGCCTCTTGTAAAAGAGTGGTGCCGTTTTTGTGAGCGGTTTTGGCCACCTTGGTCGCGTTGTCATAACCGATCTCTGGCGCAAGAGCTGTCACCAGCATCAGGGATTCACGCATCAACTTGTCGATCCGCACCTCGTCTGCTGCCAGCCCGTCAATCAGATTGTCCGTAAACGCCGAGGAAGCATCGCCCAAAAGTTGCATGGATTGCAATACGTTATAAGCCATCATTGGCTTGTAGACATTAAGCTCAAAGTGGCCTTGGCTACCGGCAAAGCCGACAGCGGCATCATTGCCCATTACGTGGATGCAAACTTGTGTCAGCGCCTCGCATTGTGTTGGGTTCACCTTGCCCGGCATGATCGACGAACCAGGTTCATTTTCTGGCAAAACCAATTCGCCCAATCCACAGCGAGGTCCCGATCCCAGCAGACGGATATCGTTCGCAATCTTGAACAGTGACGCTGCTACTGTTTTCAGCGCGCCAGACATCTCGACCATTGCGTCATGCGCAGCGAGTGCTTCGAACTTGTTTGGGGCGGTGACAAAAGGCAGGCCGGTGATGTCGGAC
>Ga0206130_10007792_pt1 | contig 11720 bp, 8 predicted proteins | sample Helgoland_Spring_9_FD_148637 | JGI IMG/M metagenome (GOLD analysis project Ga0206130, IMG submission 148637) | Pelagic subsurface seawater microbial communities from Kabeltonne, Helgoland, North Sea - Helgoland_Spring_Bloom_20160512_1 | ecosystem: Environmental > Aquatic > Marine > Epipelagic ...
CACGACCAGGGCCAACAGATACGCCCATTTCCCGAGCAGTAGTAGTAAAATCCTGAACAATGAGGAAGTATCCGGGATATCCAGAATTCTCAATAACCTTCAACTCGAAATTCAATCGCTCTTCAATCTCCGGTGTTATTGATTTATATCTTTTTCTAGCACCTTCATAGGTTAGGTGCCTGAGGAAGTCATCCTGTGTTTTAAATTTCTTAGGCAAGGGGAATGCAGGTAACAATACATCCCTAATAAGGGTCACCTTATCGACCTTATCATAAACCTCCAAGGTATTATCCAATGCAGAAGGTATATCTCCGAAAAGCTGATTCATCTCAGCTTTGGTTTTCATAAAGAAATCCGACGAAGGAAATTTGAATCGTTTACTTTCTTCTAAAAGAGCGCCTGTATTTACACAAAGAAGTACATCGTGGGGTGTCCAATCTTCTTCCTCCACATAATGTGAATCATTCGTACAAATCACCTTGAGATCATACTTCTTCGCCAGCGCGATAAGTTTTTGATTGATATCCTCTTGACTGATTCCAAGACCATCAATATTCTCTAAACCTCGATGCCTTTGAATTTCAATGTAAAAATCCTCCCCAAATCGCTCGATCCACCATTTGCATAACTCTTCTGCCTTTTCATCCTTGCCATGCATAAAAGCCTGAGGAATCTCTGCTCCGATACAACAACTAGTCGCAATAAGTCCTTCACTGTATTTATCTAAAAGCTCTTTATCTATCCTTGGAAATTTAGAATAGAGCCCTTCTATGAAACCTAAAGAACAAAGCTTGGACAGGTTCTCATACCCTTTTTGGTTTTTCGCCATCAACAATTGATGATAGCGCTTATCCTTTTCATTCTTTGCCCGAGAAAATGATTTTCGATGTCTATCCTCGACTAAATAAAATTCACAACCAATTATCGGCTTTAGATCTCTACGTTCAGCCTCTGCCACAAACTTAAAGGCACCAAACATATTCCCATGATCCGTTAGCGCAACACCTTTTTGCCCATCGGCTTTCACCTTATCCATCAAGGTACCTATGTCGCTGGCACCGTCGAGGAGAGAAAATTGCGTATGACAATGAAGGTGAATAAAGTCTTGCATGCTGAGATAAATTGTGTGGAAAAAAAGGAGCGTCGATATGGTTAAATATAGGTCTTTTAAAAGACTTTGACAAAACCATAAACACTCGGTTCTGTTTTTTAACAAAATGAGGGTACTAGTTGGTTTCAGTATATTTTATACATATATAACAATCTATTCACAATCAATTAACAATCAAGCTGCATCTTTGTGTTAATCAAAAAATAATAGTGAAAAGATCTATCCCAATAGTCGTTATTTCAGATGTCCACTTAGGAACTTATGGATGTCATGCAGAGGAGCTTCTTGTATACCTAAACAGTATAGAGGTGGAGACTTTGATAATAAATGGTGATTTCATAGACTTTTGGCAATTCAAAAAAACATACTTTCCAGAATCGCACCTTAAAGTGATTCAAAAAATAATTAAGATGTCAACCAGTGGTACCAAAGTGTACTACATCACTGGTAACCACGACGATCGACTGCGCACCTTTTCTGATTTATCTTTAGGAAATATTCATCTAAGAGATAAACTACTCCTTCAGCTAAACAATAAGAAATACTGGATTTTCCATGGTGATGTATTTGATGCATCTATTCGAATAGCCCCCGCTTTGGCAAAAATGGGTGGAAAAGGATATGATTTATTAATACTTCTCAATAGATGGATCAATAAAATACGACAGCGACTAGGAAAACAAAAAATGTCCTTTTCTAAGAAACTAAAAAGCAGTATTAAAAAGGCTGTAAAGCATATTGGAGATTTCGAAAAACTAGCCATAACGCTTGCAGCCAAGCAAGGTTATGATTATGTCATCTGCGGTCATATTCACGAACCTGCAAATCGAAAAGAACAAACTCCCCATGGATCAGTTCATTATTTAAATTCAGGAGATTGGGTAGAAAGCCTAACTAGTCTTGAATATGATAATGAAACTTGGAGTGTTTTTAATTTCATGGATTCTACACTTTATGATGGATTTGAGGTAAAAAGAAAAGATCTTTCATCATCCAATATCAATAATCAATCCATCGAAGATATTATCCTGCATGAGCAAAAAGGAATTGCTGAATTCATCGAACTGCTCAAGAACTAAAACTTGTCCTTTCATTGGTCTTTTGTATATTGGAGTAAAACCATTATTCTAAATGACCAATATTGATGATATCGTTATCAACTTTGATGACAGTAATCTTTTAGTATTAAATATCATACTTGCCTTTTTGATGTTTGGCGTTGCCTTAGATATAAAAGTCCAAGATTTCAAACAACTATTTAGGGCTCCTAAGATTCCTTTAATTGGACTTCTCAGTGAATATATATTCTTGCCGCTACTGACCCTAGCTTTGATCATGCTTATTAAGCCACATGCGTCCATTGCTCTTGGTATGGTATTGGTATCCGTTTGCCCTGGTGGTTCTGTTTCCAACTTTATGGTTCACTTATCAAAAGGCAATGCAGCCCTCTCCGTTTTGTTAACCTCATTTACCACGGCTTCCGCTATTATCCTCACACCCGTCGCTTTTGCGTTTTGGGCTGGAATGAATCCTATCACAGCAGAACTACTTCAAACGCTAAATGTAGATCCGGAGAAGATTGTCAAAACTGTTATTTTCCTTATTTTCATTCCAGTTTCAATTGGGATGTTTCTAAATCATAGGTATCCTAATTTGACTGAAAAGATTAAGCGTCCAATTGCCAATATATCTATGTTGATATTCCTTGGTTTTGTTACCGTAGCCTTGGTTAATAACTATAGTAAAATGCAAGACTATCTGCATGTTGTCTTCTTGATTGTTTTAGTACATAATGGACTTGCCTTGTTTGGTGGATATCAGATTCCCAGACTTTTTAAATTGAGTAAGAAAAATGCACGGGCAATTTCAATCGAAACTGGCATTCAAAACTCCGGCCTTGGATTAGTCTTAGCCTTACAGGTATTTAATGGTTTAGGAGGTATGGTTCTTATCCTAGCTTGGTGGGGTATCTGGCATTTGATTTCTGGATTCACTATATCTATGATATGGAGCCGAAAGCCAGTTGACTAGTCCGTCTTCTTGAGAAATTCGAGGTTTCTTTTAATACCTGAGAATTTCGTTCTCTTAACTGCTGACTTCTTAAAAACTTTTTGAAAGACTTCTTCAGTGAGTTCCTCCCAATCTGCCGGTTTCATATCCAACAACCCATCTGCTGGTTTAAACTCGGGCTCAGAATGCGGACTTGAAAATCTGTTCCATGGGCATACATCTTGGCATATATCACAGCCGAACATCCAATTTTCCATTTTGCCTTTGAATGAAGGAGGGATGTTTTCTTTCAATTCAATAGTCAAATAAGATATACACTTGCTTCCATCCATAAAATATCCCTCAGGAGCGATAGCTTCGGTAGGACAAGCATCAATGCAGCGGGTGCAGGTTCCACAAAAGTCTTTCATCGGTGCATCGGGTTCTAAATCAAGGTCGATGACGACTTCAGCAAGAAAGAAAAAAGAACCTTTTTTGGGATTAATAAGCAGGGTATTCTTACCAATCCATCCAAGACCGGCACGCTTTGCAAGATCTCTTTCTAACAAAGGTGCAGAATCTACAAATACGCGCCCAGAGACTTCCCCAAGTTCTGCCTGAATCATCTTCATGAGTTCCTTGAGTTTATATTTAATGACATAGTGATAATCCTTTCCATATGCATACTTTGCAAGTTGAGGAGCATCAGGATGCTGCTTTTCCTCGGGGAAATAATTATAAATTAGACTTACTACTGATTTCGCACCTGGAACCAAAAGGCTAGGATCTACTCGTTTATCGAAGTGGTTAGCCATATATCCCATTTCGCCATGATAATTAAGGTTAAGCCATTGCTCTAACTTTCTGGCTTCATCTTCCATGAATTCAGCCTTGGATACTCCTACCATTTGAAAACCCAACGCATACGCTGTTTCCTTTACAAACCTGGTATCTTGTTCCTTTTTAGTCATAAAAATTTTGTCTTGCCTTAATCTTTGCTGCTAATACTTATTTTTTACAAAATAGTCCATTCAGATATTATCTTTAAATGGGTGTTCCTCCAACTCAAAGATCACATTTTTTGTATTCAAATGAAACGCAGTAGCAAATGAAGAACATTTTTGAGCAAGCATATGACCATGAATCCTTTAGAGAACAAGGATATCAGCTTGTTGATCTATTGGCTGATTACTTAAAAAAAGCCACATCAAGAGATTATGACAAGGTTCTACCAAATACGAACCCTCAAGATCAACTTGCAAAATGGGATACCACTGATTCGGGCAAAAATCTTAATGCGTTTTTCCAAAAGGTACTCGCTAACAGTACCAAATTGCAACATCCCAAGTATATGGGACATCAAGTGAGCCCTACCCTGCCGGTAGCTGCACTGGCCGATCTTTTCTCTGCACTATTAAATAATGGAACTGGTGTTTTCGAGATGGGCCCTGCCTCCAATGCCTTAGAATATCAGATCTGCGAAATGACTGCTAAAAAAATGGGGCTGGGTGAACAGAGTGGTGGCTTTCTTACCTCAGGAGGCACCTTAGCAAACCTTACTGCTCTACTTACAGCACGGGCAATAAAAGTACCTGATGCCTGGGAAAAAGGGACAGGTAAAAGCTATGCATTTCTAGTTTCCGAGCAATCCCATTACTGTGTCGATCGGGCCGTTCGAATTATGGGGTGGGGAGCTGCAGGAGCAATCAAGGTTAAGGCTAATGAAAAGTTTCAAATGGATAATGAGGCTATGAAAATAGCCTACGAGGACGCGCAAAAGAAAGGAATTATTGTGATTGGTGTAGTAGCATCTGCCCCCTCCACCGCAACTGGCTCTTACGATGATCTGCCGGCAATCGGAGCTTTTTGTCAAGAAAAAGATCTTTGGTTCCATGTTGATGCTGCACATGGAGGTGCCTTTATTTTTTCCAAAAATCAAAGCTATATGCTTAAAGGAACTGAATTGGCAGATTCCGTGATTATGGATTTTCATAAAATGCTTTTAGTTCCTGCCTTGACTACCGCTGTCATGTATAGGGATAGACGCCTAGCACATGCAACATTCGATCAAAATGCATCCTATTTGTGGTCAGAGGATCATACAGATGAATGGGAAAACAGCGCAAAGGTCACCTTTGAGTGCACAAAATTAATGATGAGTATTAAAGTACAATCTATCATTGAGACCTATGGTTTTGATCTTTGGGAGCAATATCTTGACCGAGTAATTTACCTAACTCGTTATTTGGAATCGCAGATTAATAAGGAAGTTGATTGGGACTTGGCGTGTAGCCCAGAAGCAAATATAATCTGCTATAGATGGGTTGGAGGTAAGGATACAGCACATAACAATACTGTCAATGCTGCCATCCGGAAGAAAATCATTGAGGAAGGACCTTTCTATATTGTCATGACAAGCATAGAAGGGAAGACATATCTGCGCTCAACGCTTATGAATCCACTCAGCACAGAGCAAGATATCGATGAACTTATCACAAGTATTAAAAAATTAGCTTTAGATTTTCAATAAAAAAAGCCTGTTCAGTTGAACAGGCTTTTTTTATACATGTAAGGTATACTGCCCATGGAAAAACATATCCAACTCTTGTAAGCGACGTTTTTTAAATCCGGCATTAAATTCTCGACCACCAGTTTTTCTGTTGTCCCAAAAATCGTAGTAATGGAAACAAGCTCTTATCTTTTCAGCATCATTATTTTCATTCCTAGTGCGCTGTAGATAGTCCGACAAGCCACATTTCAAAGGAGCGCTTGCGCCTCTATGAAAAACTAAATCGACTATTGCATCAAACTGACCTTGACTGAGTTTAAGATTGCCCAAAAGCTTGCGTACATGAATAGCAGATCGCTCTTCTAGATCTTTACTAAAAAGAGCATCCATATCAAGTTGAGTAAGGAATTTATACCCTCCAGTCTCGGGATCATAGTCTTTCCACAAGGCGTACTCTTCATCAGGAATATAGTGTCCATAACCTATTGTTCGCATTCCTTTAGTATCTCTAAATATCTGCCCATGCCCACTAGACATTCCTGGAGGTCTCTCCCAACTCTTTATATAATCCTGAAGTGGAATTGAAGGGTTCAAATATTGAGCTAGCTTTTTATTTTGCCTGCCAGCACCATTAGAAACATCCTTATCTTGTTTGAAAATCCAATTTGGGTGTGGATTTATGCGAACAGGCTCTTGTATATCTGAAAAAGCGTCTGCCCAAGGATCTGAGTCGAGATCAGTCTCTGGCTCTTTATTATCTTCAAAATCCTTTTTTTTCCAGCCAACAACATATGAATTACCAGCATGTATTGTCACATGTCCCTGTAAAGGTAGGTCATTCCATTTTCTGAATTCTACATCTGTGATTCCAAACTTATTACAAATTGACCACTCAGTATCTCCCATTGGAGCTTTGGGGTTTTCCAATTTTCTTTCTGCGGAGGATCGAGCAACAAAGGTTACTTGCTTACTGAATACATGATTGAAAGAGGGGGATGTAGAATCTGGCATTTTATTGATTTTTAATTGGTTTGCTTCACCAGCTTATATTTATATGTTGTCTTCTCGTCGATAATTTCCATTACAAATATACCATTTGGAATATTTAAAGGATTGATATTTAACATTTTTTTATTTGTGAAGTCCGTTTCGTAAAGAACTTTGCCCGATACTGTTTTAATTCTTGCATAACCCGAGGTCTGCTTTTTTAATTCAAGGACAAATTCCTTATCAAAAGGATTGGGATAAAGATCAGTCTTTACCGTAACTGGTACTCTTTTTTTTTGTGACTCATACAAGGAAAGTTCTCGTTTGATATTCCCCCACAGAGAAAAGGCATCTGGAGCATCCTGTCCTAGCTCCCACATCATAATCCCTCCAAGTTCGCTATATGCAATACGTAGTTTCTTCAAAATTGTATGGATGCCATTATAAAAAACCAATCCCTTTTGATCGAGGAAAGCATTTGTGGCACTCTGCTCAATCAGTTCAGAATAATGCACTGAATGAATCTTTTTCCGATCTGAAAAATCATAGCCATAAAAAGGAACACCCAAGACTAGTCGATCTGCAGATACACCCTGTCCTTTCCAAAACTCTATAGCCTGTAGTGCAAAATCGATAGACGAATGCTGACCAGGGTTATCTGGATTCCAGGGACCGCGTGCATCATATACCATCATATTAATCCAATCAAAAGCATCCAAGGCCTCGTCTGTAATTGGCGAAAAACGTTTAACTGCTGGTAATGCAGCAGTTAGTCCCAATTCGTATATATCGAAGGTATCTTTCATTTCCTGAACAAAGGCGCTATAATATTTATTAACATCACCCCATTCAAGATCCATGTCAGCTCCCTGCAAACCATTTATAAGCACATAATCTTTAATCTTAGAAATATACCAAGAGCGATTTGAAGGATTCATTAAGGTTTCCCACTGTTCACTAAGATCCTTTGCTAAACCACCACCTGCTAGAGAAATATACACATCTACATTATGCTTGTGGGCCTTTTCGACAATAGGTGCGTAATCATAGGTCTTTGTATGAAGGTTACCATATTCATCAGGATTGGCAAATGCGATATTCAGATGTGTCAAACCCTCAAAATCTAAAGATTCAACCATTTTGACTTTATAGAAGGGTATGTAACCAATTTTTTTAAACTCCGACTGAGCATGAAGCATATTTCCAATCACAGTGATTAGAATAAAAGGAAGCAATACATTTGATAGTACTCTCATAGATACGAATATAATTAATATAAAATAAGTTAATGTAACTTACTTTATCTTGTTGAATGGAGTACTTACAATGTCTTAAACAAGTCAAGAAAAAAGAAGGTGCCCAATGAGCACCTTCTTTTTTAATTAAGGATCTGCAACTTCGCAAAATTGAGCATTAGTCGCTTCTGTGGATTTTCAACATCTTGGAAGAAAATAGTAGCTACCCGCTTATCTCTACCGCCATCAATAGATAGTACTTTCCCAGCACCAAACTTTTGATGAAGCACCTTTTGACCGACCATAATGGCTGCAGGTGGAGAAGCTTTAAAATTAGAAAGATCCACTTTCAATTGAGAGGTGGCTGGTTTCTTAAAATAGCCTTTCACACCAGAGTTAGACGGAGCTGAAGGTTTAGACTGAGAAAATTTAGACATTGAGCTTCCAGAATTAAATGAACTCATTTCCATATCCAAATGACTCTTGTCTATTTCGCTTAAGAATCTTGAAGGTTCATTATAGCGCATTTGCCCAAACTTGTATCGACTAGAAGCATAGGACAAGGTTAAAAAGGACTCTGCACGAGTAATAGCTACGTAGAAAAGTCTGCGTTCTTCATCAACTGCATCTGCACTATCAGAGGACATAAAAGATGGGAACAAATTTTCTTCCATACCTACGACCAGTACGGATGGAAACTCCAATCCTTTGGCAGAATGCACAGACATAAGCGTCACATAATTATCGCTATCTGCAGAACTATCCTGATCCGTCAACAGAGATATATTTTGGATATAAGAAGTAAGACTAACATCGGCAGTCTCCTCAGCTGTATCATCGACACTATCCACAAATTCCTTGATAGCATCCATGAGTGCGGATGCATTCTCCATACGAGAAAGTCCCTCTATCGAGGTATCCTTTTTTAGCTCGTCTTGGATACCCACTGAATGAACGACCTTAGTTGCCAGCTCATAAGCATCCACGACATCCAATTGCTTTCTCAACTTATTAATCATATCCACAAAGCCATCTACGCTTCTTCTTGCCTTTCCTGCAAGTGGTGCAAAAGGAATGGCATCCCAAAGGCTGGAATCCATACTTTTGGCCATATCGGATATCTTGTCCATAGTTGAATTACCGATGGCACGACGTGGGTAATTAATTACTCTTCTCAGTGCCTCTTCGTCCTTAGGATTTACGATAAGTCTAAAATAACCTACAAGATCCTTTATTTCTTTACGCTGATAAAAAGAGAGTCCCCCAAAGACTTTGTAATTTATTCCAGCACGTCTAAGATACTCCTCAAATATCCGTGATTGTGAATTTGTACGATACAGTATTGCGATGTCTGAATTATGAAGATGCGATCTATTCTTTTGTTCCTGAATAATATCAACTACTCGCTTCCCTTCTTCGTTATCTGTGACGGTTCGAATTACTTTAATTTGGGCACCTTCACCTTTTTCAGATCGGATGGTTTTTTTGATTTGCTTTTTGTTGAAGCTAATCACCTCGTTAGCGGCCTTTACAATATGGTTTGTCGAACGATAATTCTGCTCAAGCTTAAAAACTTTTATTCCCTTATTCTTAAAATCAGTTTCGAAATCAAGGATATTTTGAATGGTTGCTCCTCGAAATGCATAGATTGACTGTGCATCATCACCAACAACCGTTATGTTGTGTGAACTATTGGGATAGATCACCAATTTACGAACGATCTCATATTGTAGGTGATTGGTATCCTGAAACTCATCAACGAGTACGTATTTAAATTTGTTTTGATACTTTTCGCGCACACCATCAGGATTCTTATGAAGCAGTTCATAAAATCGGTATAAAAGATCATCGAAATCCATTGCCCCAGCTTTCTTACAGCGGTTCATGTATTGCTTATAAAGCTCTCCCATATACGGGCGCTTTTGCTTGCGATCCTGCGACATTAGATCTGTATCTTTTAGATACAATGCGGGTGGTATAAGATTAGACTTTGCTGAAGAGATTCTGGAATAAACAGAATTCACAGCATAATGATCCTTGTTCAGGTTCATATCCTTGATAATACTACGTATCAAAGATTTGGAATCATCCGTATCGTAAATCGTAAAATTACTTGGATAGCCGATCTTCTCTGCTTCAATACGAAGGATCTTTGCAAAGATAGAGTGAAACGTCCCTGCCCAAACATCATTTGCTGAAGACCCCACAACTTTTGAAATCCTTGATTTCATCTCCCGAGCAGCCTTATTCGTAAAGGTCAAGGACAATATCTCCCAAGGCTTTACACCAGACTGTAAAAGATGCGCAATACGATAGGTCAATACTCTTGTTTTTCCAGAACCTGGACCAGCTACAACAAGGCAAGGTCCATCGTTTGCAACTGCAGCTTGACGTTGTGTATCATTTAATTGGTTCAGATAACTTTGATCGGTAGTAGAAATCATACTTTTAATTACTTTTTCCTTCTTCTTCTAATGCGTCCCAATATTCAACTGCTCTTCTTGTATGTGGAATACAAATTGATCCACCTACGAGATTTGCAATTGAAAAAATTTCAAAAACCTCTTCTTTTGTTATACCCTCTTCATAGCATTTGCCCAGGTGATAACTAATACAATCATCACAACGAAGCACCATGGAGGCAACAAGACCAAGCATCTCTTTTGTCCTACTATCCAGTGCTCCACTTTTGTAGGCAGTAGTATCTAGATTAAAGAAACGCTTCATAAACATAGAACCACTACCAAGTATCTTTTCATTCATTTTGGTGCGGTAATTATTAAATTCCTCGATTTTTGACATGGAAATATAATTAAGTAAAGTTTTTAAATTGGACTCGCAAAAGTAGCAAGTGCCTCCACTAAGGTATTATTTTTAACATTATTTTCTGTTCCGAAGTTTTAGATAATTCGTTTAGGAAAAATAAAGTTATTAAATTGATAAAAGACGCATAAACCAGTAATTAATATATTACAAATGAAATTTAGTCGTAGTTACATTTTTATAGTTATAGGGCTTCTAATCTTTGGCCTAATTGCATACTATTTCAGTGATTTATTGATGTACTTGATTATTGGATGGCTCCTCGCTATGATTGGTCAGCCACTGATGCGTTTTTTCCAGAAATATGTTAGAATCGGGAAGAAATGGAAAGCTGGGCCTAATATAGCAGCGATCCTGACCCTGTTCAGTTATTTTATACTCCTAGGAGTTATTGTTACTTTATTTGTTCCTCTAGTCGTTGATCAAGCTCAAAATCTTACGGAGGTCAAAAGGGATGACATTACAGAGGCCCTCAACGTTCCACTTTCGCAGGCAAATGACTGGCTTAAAGGAAATGGTTTAGTTTCAGACACCCTATCTAATCAGGAATTAGTGAATAAACTTTCTGATTTTGAAGTAATCAGCACGGAGGATGCAAGTCTGAATATTTTTGGAGCATTTACCTCTATCATATCCTTGGCAGGTAATCTCCTAATCGGTATCTTCTCTATCATTTTCATTACCTTCTTCTTTTTAAGAGATAATGATATTCTAACAAATTTCATTGTTCTAATTCTTCCAAACATTTACGAGGCAAGGATTCGAGAAGCGGTGGAAGATATCACTGAAATGCTTTCGAGATACTTTACGGGTATACTTATTCAGATCAGTTTAATTACAATATTTGTATCCATTGGGCTATCCATTCTTGGGGTAAAAAATGCGCTTTTGATTGCAATTTTTGCAGCTTTAATCAATGTAATCCCCTACCTAGGCCCATTAATTGGTGCGGCCTTTGGTGTATTGATTACTATTTCCTCGAACCTTGATTTGTCTTTTTATTCAGAAATGTTGCCACTAATAGGCAAGGTTGTCTTTGTATTTGGTTGTATGCAGATGCTGGATA
>Ga0206130_10007796_pt1 | contig 11715 bp, 12 predicted proteins | sample Helgoland_Spring_9_FD_148637 | JGI IMG/M metagenome (GOLD analysis project Ga0206130, IMG submission 148637) | Pelagic subsurface seawater microbial communities from Kabeltonne, Helgoland, North Sea - Helgoland_Spring_Bloom_20160512_1 | ecosystem: Environmental > Aquatic > Marine > Epipelagic ...
CGTTTGTTACTTGAACGCCCATATTCGCAAATAGATCTGTATAATTCGGTATAGCAGTTCCATCGATATAATCTTCATAAAAGGCATCTAAGTTTTCACCTGTAAATCCCTCTAACTCTCTCTTGAATTCAGAAGAGGTGAATCCCCTACCCGCTTTCACATAAAATTTATCGTAAATATGTTGAAGAAAATGATCCAAACATTTTTCACCGTTTGTATTGCGAATAATTTTGACATCTAAGAAAGCAGCTAAAATAGAACCCCTTGTATAGTAGGTCATTGTTGTATTTGAACTGTTCTCATTTGGTCTATAAGCTTTAATCCACGCATCGTAACTTGCATGTGCTACGGGTTGAACGCGTGCACCAACTGATCCTTCAACATAATTAATAGAGCTTTCCATTTTTGAAAGAAATTCAGACTTGGTATAATATCCTGCTCTAAGTAACAATAGCTCGTCGTAATAGGAGGTAAATCCTTCCATAACCCACAATAGATCAGTATAGTTCTCCTTGTTGTAATCAAATGGCCCAAGTTCAAATGGTCGAATTCTTTTAACATTCCAAAGGTGAAAATATTCATGAGCGACCAAGCTCAGAAACTTCACGTAGCTACTTCCCGAATATGTCCATCTATTCACACTGAGTGTGGTAGAGTTTTTGTGCTCAAGACCTCCCTGGCCATCAACAACGTTGTGGATTATAAAAAGATACTCCTTATTCGGGTTTTGACCAAAAACCTTAGTTTCTTCCTCTATAACTTTAGACATATCGCGCTTTAAGCTTTCTATATCAAAGTTGCCTTCTCCATAAATCGCGACAGTGTGCTTTACACCAGAGGCATTGAATTTAAATATAAGCTGGTTGCCAATTTCAATTGGGCAATCCACAAGATGGTCATAGTCGGAGTAGGCAAATACATACGGCTTATTCTTTTCCTTTCTCGGCAAAGCAGTTGAAACCTCCGAAAACCCTTCATATGGCACTACTACAACATCACCATTTACATCCAAATGATTTTCAACGAACATAAATACACCGCTTCCACTTACAAAACCATGGGTAAGATCTAAAAAAGAGGTGCGTACAGATAATTCAAATGCATAAACGTCATAAGCAATGCGAATTTCAGATGACTTCCCTTTCGAAATAGACCATGTGTTTTTTTTGGTCTTTTTCAACTGTAATTCTTTCCCTGAACCATCAGTTGCTGTTACGAGATTGATATTTTTAGAGAACTCACGTACCAAATAAGAACCTGGAGACCATACAGGCAACGAAACATCAATTGATTTTTCATTAAACCCTTCAAGGACCATCTCAACATGGAAATAATGGTTCTGAGGTTTTGGCATGGAAAGGTAATATTTAACAGTTTGTCCATATGCCGAGGTGCAGCATAAGAAAACAAATAAGAGTGCTTTTAATTTCATTTTACGGATATTTTAGCTGCCATTTCTTGGGCTTGTTCAACCAATTCTTTTACATCATTCGTGCCATATTTAAGGGTCACACCCATTCTTCTATATGGACGCGTAGCAGGCTTGCCAAATAAACGTACTTCAGAATCAATGGTATTCATAGCATCTTCAAGTCCCTGAAATACAGGATTCTCAGTGGATTCTGATTCTGCCAAGATAACTGCACTCGCTCCATTTCGAAGTAATTTGAGTTCTGGTATGGGCAAAGACAAGACCGCACGTGCATGTAATTCAAACTCATTAAAGTTTTGGGTTTTAGCGAGCGTTACCATTCCCGTATCGTGTGGTCTTGGCGATAGCTCTGAAAAGTAAGCACCTTCAGACGTAATAAAGAACTCAACACCCCAAATACCTGCGCCTCCAAGCTCCGCGGTAACCTTTGCTGCCATATCCTGCGCCTCTTTAAGGTGCTCTGGATTCATGGGCATCGGCTGCCAGCTTTCTTGGTAATCTCCTCTTTCTTGTCGATGGCCTATTGGTGGACAAAACAAAGTAGGCCCATCATTCTGGGTCACTGTGAGTAAGGTGATCTCGTAATCGAAATCAATAAAACCCTCCACAATCACCTCCTGTAAATCCCCACGAGAACCCTCGCAAGCATAGGTCCATGCCTTCTCAATATCCACTTCAGTTCGAATCACTGACTGTCCTTTACCTGAGCTAGACATTAAAGGCTTCACAACGCATGGCATTCCACATTTATTGACACCTTCTCGCAGCTCCTCTGCATTTATTGCGTAACTATACGTTGCCGTACGTACACCTAAATCAATTGCTGCCATGTCACGTATGGCCTTTCTATTCATGGTATAGTTTGCCGCTTTTGCACTTGGAATTACCTTGATGCCTTGTTTTTCATAATCGTAAAAACGTTCTGTTCGAATCGCTTCAATTTCAGGTACAATAAAATCGGGTTGGTGTTTGGCCACTATCCGATCGAGTGCTTCACCGTCAAGCATAGATATTACCTCAGATTCGTCGGCCACCTGCATTGCAGGTGCATTGGCATAGCTATCAACAGCGATAATGTGTTGTCCGAGACGCTGGCAAGCAATCACAAATTCTTTGCCTAGCTCTCCGGAACCTAAAAGGAGTATTTTTTTCATGGAAACAAAGATAATCGACTTTTAGAAATCACCTGAGCAAATATAAATCCACTTATTAATAAGCGTTATTGCACTGCATCGATGTTTCATCTTATATTTAAGCAAAAAAATAGTTCCGATTAAAAATGGAAGAAATCATATGCCTCCTTGGCTTATTAATAATGATCGTTGGCTTAATCGGCTCATTTGTTCCTATCATACCAGGTCCATTCATTAGTTTTCTCGGAATATTATTGATAGATAGCTTTACCTCACTGCCTATTAGTAGCTATGCGATTGTGATGTTAGGAGCACTAATGGCTATTGCTATGGCAGGCGATTATATTTTACAAATCGTGGGAGTCAAGAAACTTGGCGGAGGAAAAAAGGCGATTCGAGGGACGCTCATCGGAACCCTTTTAGGCATGTTTATCCCTCCCATAGGTATCCTTTTGGGTGCAATCATTGGGGCATTTATTGGCGCAAAAATGGAACAAGGTTCAAATAGGCAATCTCTCAAAATAGCCTTAGGCGCTTTTTTTGGTTTTATGCTTGGAACAGGCGTCAAACTGATCTACAGCGCATATGTGTTGTATATTTTCACTGAGCTCCTGCTAAAGGCATACTTTTAATCAAAAAACCTTCAGTAATTTCACTAAAATCATTTTTTTATGTCCTCGAATTGAGTTATATTATATACTAGAAATAAAAAACAAACTCTTATGAAAAACCTCACCCTTCTTCTGTCCATTTTAATTTCCGTTCATAACCTATTTGCAGGCGACACTTTAAAAGTTTCCTCAAAAATAAAGGATGTTACCTGTTTCTTTCAAGGCGCCCAAGTGACACGTACCGTGGCGGTGAAGCTTCCTAAAGGAAAACAAATACTGGTATTTAATCAGCTACCTTTTACTTTAAATGATGAAAGCGTGCAGCTCAAAAGCTCTGACAACTGTAAGGTTTTGTCCGTAAAGCATGAGTTAGTATATCCAAGCACACGAAAAAGTGCTGAAGAAAAGAAAATCGAAGACCAAATTGAAGCACTGGAAATTGAAATGAAGGCTGTTCAAAATAAATTTGATGTTTTTGGATTGGAAGAAAAGTTGCTGATGGACAATAGCAATATTGCCAAAAAATATGAGGGTGCCGAAATCGCAAATATCAAAGATGCAGCAAACTATTACCGCGCTAGACTCAACGAAATCAGACAAGGAAAGCTAGACTTATCCATCAAGATGGACCTTAAAAGAGAAAAAATAAAGGACCTATATGCAGCACTAAATACCCTAACATCGATTAAAAGGAACAACTACAGCAAAGTCATTGTAGCTGTTGATTGCAGTAGCGAAGCAAAGGAGGAGCTAAAGCTAAGCTATTACATGTATCGTGCGGGATGGACTCCGAATTATGATTTCCGTGTGGATGACGTCACAAAACCACTCGATATTGTTTACAACGCAAATGTATTTCAATCCTCAGGCGAGAGCTGGGATAAAGTAAATTTAACACTCAGCACGAGCGACCCAACCCTGGATGGAGAAAAGCCCGAGCTTGTCAATTGGATTTTGGGGAATGCTGACCCTTACAAAAAAGAAATAAAACAGAAAGGCTCTGGAACACTTAAAGGAGTGATTCAGGATGCGGAAAGTGGAGAGCCCTTGCCTTTTACAAAAGTCCTCTTGAAAAAAAACGAATCAATCCTTGGAGGTGCAAATACAGATTTTGATGGAAAATTTACGATAAAGCCCATTCCAAGTGGAACCTATGATGTGGAATTTAAGAGCGTTGGTTTCCAAAAGAAACTAATTAAAGGTGTTCGCATCTCTAACGATAAAATCACCTTTTTAGACGAATCACTAAATTCAGAGGTTCAAATGCTCGAAGAGGTGACGTTGGTTCAATATGCCAGGCCACTGATTGACAAGGATGGCGGTGCAAGTAGTAGTACTATTACCAGAAACGATATCGGTAGGATGCCCGAAAGGTCTGCCGCAGGGGTAGCCGGGATAGTCGTTAGGGGTTCTCGAAATGAAGCTACTTACTATTACATGGACGGAGTAAAAGTTAGAAATGATAATAATTTCAAGAAAACTGACTATATCTCTAATTCCTTAAAGACTACCGTCGCGAATCTTGAATACGAAATTGATATACCATATACGATTCCCTCAGACGGTCAAGATTATAGCATTAAAATGAAAGAGCTGAGTGTACCTGTAAAGTATATTTATCACGCCGTACCTAAGCTTGATGAGGATGCATTCTTGACAGCCGAGCTCACTGACTGGACCAAGCTCAATTTGCTTCCCGGTAAATCTAATATTTACTACGAAGGTACCTTTGTAGGTTCCTCAAATATAGATACCGAAAAAGCAAGCGATACGCTCAGTATTTCATTGGGAAGAGACAAGAACATCGCCATCAAACGCGAAGGAAATACCGAGCTATTTGATAAAAGAGTGGTCGGAAGTTACATCAAAGAAACCATCGGCTGGAAAATCTCTGTACGAAATAACAAAGACGCAAAAATTAATATCGTGATTGAGGATCAGTTCCCTATTTCCTATCGCAAATCCATTGATGTAGACCGCATAGATTACGTGGGTGCAAAGCTCGACGATAAAACTGGAATGTTATTGTGGGACCTTGAGCTTAATGCAAATGAAAGCAAGGATGTTCAATTTAATTACCAGGTGCGTTATCCAAAGTACCTAAATATGAATTATTGATTGCAGTAATGCAGCTGGACGATATTAGCGCTTCGCGAATTGTGCTTTAATGGGCTTGAGTAGATACTCAAGCCCATTGAGTTTGATTTCATAAATAGAAGCCAAAAGCTGTCCCATTTGACCTTTAGGGAAACCTTTTGCGTTATACCACGAAAGGTAAGGCTCCGGCAAATCGCACAATAATGTTCCTTTGTATTTTCCGTATGGCATTCTCATGGTTACGAGCTGAATGAGCATTTTAGATTGTGGGCCTTGTTCCATAAAATTTAATCCTAAAGCTTTTTGTTTTTTAAGAAATAGGCGATACTAAGCCCAGAAATAATATGCCAAATGCCCCACCAACCTGCGACAATCGCCATCCCTCCCATTCCATCAAAGAAAGCGAAAATCAAACCGAGACCTAGTCCAGAGTTTTGAATCCCTGTTTCGATGGCCAAGGTCTTTTGGTCAGCAGAAGGGAGCCTGAATATTCTTGCTAATGAAAACCCGGTAAGAATGCCAAGTGCGTTGTGGGCCAACACAATAAATACGATCAGGTGAATGTACTTGACGAACAAATCTGTATTGGCACCAAAGGCAAAAACGACAATTCCCCCAAAAATCAAGATGGAACCATAATGGGTAATCGGTATCAAGAAATCGGCTATTTTGGGTTTAAATTCTCGCAGCAGCATACCGATTGTAAGCGGAATCAATAAAATCATCCCCACAATTTTTAGCATCGCAAAGAAATCCAGACTGACATCGCTAAGAATCTCGGATGTTGGTGCATACATACCACCCCAAAATGAAATATTAAATGGTGTCATGAATACTGCTGTAACGCTAGCGATGGCTGTCATACATACCGAAAGCGCGGTATTTCCATTGGCTAGAGCTGTCATGAAATTCGAAATATTACCTCCTGGGCATGCGGCAACGATCATCATACCCATTGCCACACTTGGCATCGGATTTAAAATTAAGACCAATAAGAAGGTTAAAAAAGGAAGCGCGACAAATTGGGATAGAAATCCAATAAGTACTGATTTCGGTGCAGAAAAAACAAGGATAAAATCTTTTACCCGCAGCTTAAGCGCAACACCAAGCATAATGAATCCAAGGCTAATATTCATGAATAGAATATTGTCCTCGTTCATTTTAAGCACCGCATTGTCAAGGTCGCCATCTTCACCACAAGCGCTTAGCATAAACAGTGCAGAAAACAAAAACAATAAAGTTCTTGTGCGTTTCGAAAATTGGGTTTTATCTTTTAACTGAAACATACTTTTCTAAAGGACACTAAAATTTTTGACTTAGGCAATTCTATGTTCAGACCAAAACAATATAAAAAAGGATATTTTACCAGTTGTTTTTTGTCCTTAAACGGTTTACAAAACCATCCAGTTTTCTTCGAATGAGCCTCTCTGCAAATCCAGTTCGCTTCACAAATCTAACGAGCAAAGGAGAAAAAGCATAATAGTTTGCAATAAAAACCCTTCCCATAAATGTTTTATTCAACTTTTCATCTCTAAACCTTCTCAATACAAGGACCTCTGGTGCATCATAGGAGCCATATGCCATAGTTGCAATATAACAACCAATGGAAGATAAAAAGGAATTAACTATTGTTGTAACAATTAATGCAATCAAAAGAATCCCACCTAAAATACCACCAACAATGATACCCACAGTACCTAGAACAGTTCGAGTCGTTGTTGTAGCGTTCGATGCTCTATGTTGCCTGATAGAAGATGGCGTAACAAAAGAGACCACCTCAATGATATCTGAAGGCTCGAAATAACTCTTCACACGTTCTTCAATAACTGTATCTTGAACAAAAACATGAACCTCATTTTTCCTGTATTCATCACCTGGGTTTAATGCAACAGGAATTGGTTCAACAAAACGTTCGACTAAAACAGTGTTGAAAGCACCATCGTTAATCGAAGATGATCGACCCTAATAGGTCTTACCCTTACGGTCGTGGATATAAAAATCCCACAATTCAGGAGTTTGCGCAAATTCATCTGCATTAAATAAAATATCAGAAGAATGGTAAGTGGTATCAAAATTATATTTCGAACAATTGCAAAGCAATGAAACTAAGGCAACAAGTAAACATATTTTTTTCATACAAGAAATATAGAAAATCTTTGAAATGCTAAATCATAATTTAGCTAAATTAAAATGCAAAAAAGGATACTTTTTGAGTGATAGTAATTATATTAAATAAACCTCACTGTTGTGAAAAATTAATTTCTCTAATTATAAAATATCTAGCTTTCAGATTTAAAAAATAGTGGTCACTTAAATAATCAATTGATTTTCTCGTATTTTCACCAATTCAAACTTCTTATTATGAAAAAGAAAATATTCAACATTACGGTCATTATTGGGATTGGAATTGTTATCATGTCGATATCAGAGATTTTTAATAGTCTCAACTTGTCTTCATCTACGCCAATATTTTATACCATAGCGGCCATTTTATGTTATGAACTTGGGCAATACTCAGAAAAAAAATACGGCTCCTCCGAAAAGGCAATTGAGTCGGAAGAGGATACTGAAGACTAAAATATATGAGGCCCTTTTCGTTATTGTTTATTTTAGTCTTTTTCCCAATTCTCGGATTTTCTCAGGACCATAAAAATATTATTTCTGGAAATATATTGGGTTCGTCATCGGCAATAGGTTTGAGTTATGAACGCATTGTAAGTGATAATTTAAGTCTAGAATTAGGCGCTGGTATCATTGGTCTCGGTGCGGGAATATCAGTTTATCCATGGAAAATTCAAACTTCCAGTTTGTGTTTTTACACTGGATTAAAAGTAAGTTCATTCGTTCTTGTTGATGTAGGAGGCGGAACTGTCGCTTATGTTCCTTTTGGGGCTTCATTCTTTACCCCTTCAAATTGGATAATTGGACTAGATGTCGGACCTGCAAATGGGAAGTTAGTTTCTAGCAGCTTCGGTGGCGCTACCTCAGAAACTACTCACTTTTATATCTATGGTAATTTAAAATTAGGCTTCCGCTTTTAATTGAATTAAAAAAATCTTTTTTACAACGATCATGTTAAGATTTTATTAGTAATGTTTAATCAACTAAATTTGAGACATGTTAACTGAGAGATTTAAAACAATTACAGATCCTTTTGAAGCTACTAATTTAGCAGAGATGGATGCTGTCGCTCTAATGAATCGGGTTGACACCAAATATGCTATTCATGAGGATGTTTTTATGGAGATACTCCCAGAACTACAACAACACTATAAAATCCTGGAAGTTGAGGGTTTGAAGTACTCAAAATACGAAAGTCTATACTTCGATAGTCCAGATTTTGAATTCTTCTCCGACCATCATAAAAAGAAAAATGACCGTTTAAAAATAAGAATTCGAAAGTATGTAAATAATAACCTTTCTTTTCTTGAAGTGAAAAGAAAAAGAAAAGGCAGAACTGAAAAAACAAGATTGAAAACGCATCAATGGGGTGCAGACTTCAGCGATGAGGAGTTTTTATTTTTGGAACAATCATATTCAGATGCTAAATCGCTTAATTCAACAATATCAAATAGCTTTAGTAGAATCACTCTTGTCCATAAAACAAAAGCAGAACGACTTACTTTTGACCTGAATATAGAATTTCAAGATTCAAAGAAAACCAAATCTTTAACTAATTTGGTGATTTGTGAACTTAAACAAGGGAATTCAGACCGCTCAAGTGCGTTTTACTTAAAAATGAAAAAAAGAATGATTCGGCCTTTGAGAGTTAGTAAATATTGTGTCGGAATCATGAAGTTTTTTCCTGCACGTGAACTCAAACAAAATAGATTTAAAAAGAAAACTTTATCCTTAAACAAAATAACATGTTAATCAACCTATTTTTAGCGAAAAACAAAGCAAACAACGTCATTGGTCTTCAATGGTTTGATGAAGACTTTTACCTTTTACTAATAAGGTTGTGTGTAAATGTGGTATTTATAACCATACTCATTAGGTTCTTATACTATGCAAAGACCAAACGTAAAGACTATTTATTCACGTATTATCTTATTGGTACCATCACGTTCTTTCTTTGCTTCGGTTTGAAAAAACTAGATATCGACACCGGAATGGGGCTTGGGCTTTTCGCCATTTTCGGAATTATAAGGTATCGAACAGATGCCATTGAAATTAAGGAGATGACGTATCTCTTTTTGATTATTGGATTAAGTGTTGTCAATGCGCTAGCATCAAATCAGCTCAGTATTGCTGAAATGGCCTTAATTAATGTTTTCATGGTTGTTCTCACCTACATATTAGAGTTCTTGTGGCTAATGAAACATGAGACACGAAAGACCATTAATTATGAAAGAATAGACCTCATAACCCCAGACAAAGCCTCTGAAATGAAAAAGGATATTGAGACACGAACAGGTCTTTCTATCAATCGTTTCGAGATTGGAAAGATTGATTTTTTAAATGACACGGCTCAGGTTAGGATCTTTTATTACGCTGAGGAACAAGAATTTTCAGATTACCACGTTGATTAAGTAATCAACATTTAAATGAGGTATCTATTACTTCCCATTTCAGGAATATATTATTTAATTATTTTTATTCGAAATAAACTTTTCGACTGGCAATTTATTCGTTCTAAAAAGATATCCAAAAGCATTGGTATTGGAAATCTATCAATGGGAGGAACAGGGAAAAGCCCGCTGTCGATTTACCTCTCAGAATTCCTTATTCAAAATAACATAACGCCTGCGCTTTTAAGCCGCGGGTATGGCAGGGAATCAAGAGGTTTTATAGAAGTAAAAGAAAATGCATCTATTCAATCTGTAGGTGATGAACCCCTAATGTTCAAGCAAAGGTTTGAGGAACGCGCCCTTGTTTTTGTATGTGAAGACCGTGTATTTGGTAGTGAAAAGATAAGAAAGGATCATCCGGAATGCGCTATTATTTACGATGATGTTTTTCAGCATCGAAAAATTACTCCAACATTATCAATCCTGACAACTCCTTTTGATGACCTATTTTCAGAAGATAAAATACTTCCTGTTGGTAGGCTTCGAGAACCAATTAAAAATGCCAAGCGCGCAGATATAATAATGGTGACTAAAAGCCCTGAAAAACCAACTGAATTAAAATTACTAGAAATTCAAAATCGACTAAACCGATATGGAAAACCCGTCTTTTTTAGTAGTATTAGCTACGGTAAAATGGTGCCTTTTGACAAAAAAATAAAAACAATTAAAAACATTCTGCTTGTCACAGGAATTGCCAATCCTGAACATCTGTTAAATCATTTGAAAAACAACTTCTTAGTACATTCGATTTCATTTCGAGACCATCATGTTTTTACACGAACAGACTTAAATAAAATCCATGAAAAATTTGATACCTTTGACCTAGAAGAATCGATTATTCTTACAACGGAAAAGGACAAGGTTCGGCTTTCAAAATTTAAGACACTAATTTCTGAAGGCGATTATCCTTGGTACTATCAGCCAATGAATATTCGAATCCGAGGAGAAAGTGATTTTCAATCTTTAATAAAAAAGCATGTTAGAGGAATTTAAGGCAGCTGCTTCATACATCCAAGGAAGAACGGATGTGAAGCCTTCAATTGGCATTATTCTTGGCACCGGGCTCGGTGGGCTGGTGAATGAAATAGATATCGTGCATGAAATTGCATACGAAGATATCCCTCATTTCCCAGTGTCAACTGTAAAAGGGCATTCGGGAAAATTAATTTTCGGATTATTGGGGGGGAAATCTGTAGTGGCGATGCAAGGCCGATTTCATTATTATGAAGGCTACGATCTTAAGGAGGTTACCTTTCCTGTGCGCGTCATGAAATTTCTAGGTATAGAAAAACTGTTTGTTAGTAATGCGTCCGGTGGTGTTAACGAAGCTTTTGAGATTGGTGAAATAATGATTCTTAATGACCATATTGACTTATTCCCTGGGAATCCATTAATCGGTAAAAACTTCGAGGAACTAGGCCCACGTTTCCCAGATATGAGTGAGCCATACTGTCACAAAATGATTGAGAAAGCTCAAGAAATCGCAGATTCGAATAACATTAAAGTTTCTCAGGGTATTTATGCTGGGTTGACTGGACCAACTCTTGAAACTCCTGCAGAATATCAGTATGTTCATGCTATTGGTGCTGATGCAGTAGGTATGTCAACCGTTCCAGAGGTTATTGTTGCCAGACATATGAGTATACCATGTTTTGCGATATCAATAATTACTGATCTTGGTGTGCCTGGAAAAATAAAAAAAGTTACGCATCAAGAAGTTATTGAGGTGGCAGCTAAGCAAGAGCCGAAAATGACATTGATAATGAAAGAATTGATTTCAAGCATCTGATAATGACACAAGAGCAAAGAGATAAATACGAGGCCGTGATTGGTCTTGAGGTACATGCACAGCTTTTAACAAAAACGAAAGC
>Ga0206130_10007798_pt1 | contig 11713 bp, 12 predicted proteins | sample Helgoland_Spring_9_FD_148637 | JGI IMG/M metagenome (GOLD analysis project Ga0206130, IMG submission 148637) | Pelagic subsurface seawater microbial communities from Kabeltonne, Helgoland, North Sea - Helgoland_Spring_Bloom_20160512_1 | ecosystem: Environmental > Aquatic > Marine > Epipelagic ...
TTACGGGCGTCACAGGCATGATTCAAAATAATGAGGGTACTGTGCCAGATATGTTAGAAAAATTATACACTCAGCAATACATACAAACCCCTTCTATGGTTGTAAAAAGAGAGGTGTATGAAACCATTGGCTGTTTTGATAGACGTCTTAACTGCATGGAAGATTGGGAGATGTGGATCCGTATTGCCAATAATTATCCAATTGCGACATCCAATAAAGTATTGGCTGCTTACAGGAGTCATCATGATAACGCCACAAATAGTACCTTTAAGAGTGGTACAGCGCTTAAAACGCATCAACTAATTTGTAATTTGGTTGATGATTATATTGAGCCAAATGTTAAAAAGAATTTTTCTAAAATCAGAAACCAAAAACAGGCAGCATTTTGGTTGTTGTCTTACAAAAATTCAAAACATGAATTGAATGTAAAAGAAAAATGGCATTTCATTTTCAAAATTCTAAGTCTTAATTGTAGCCTAAAAAATGTTTATGTACTATTTAACTAAATGTACTGATTCTCAAATTATGAAGGTGCTAAGGCATGCAAGAGAAACTTTTAATTACCATTTTTCACCTGCTGGAGGTTATTGGAATGGGACTACTTGGAAGGCATTTATGAAATGGCGATTTAAAGCTGACATACATTCGTGTTGTATCAATTCTGATTCTGGCGTTGGAATTTTATCTAGGAAGCAAGCAATTGGAGATTCTACAAACACAATGAATTTATTTTTTGAATTTTCTGAGTTAGATAAACACAGAAAAGAATATCTGAATCTTATCAGTTTCGATGAATTGAGAAACATATTGACTTAGACTTTTTATAAATGCTCAACCCTAAAGTTTCAATCCTCACCACCGTTTACAACCGCGAGAAATACCTTGTGGCGTGTATAGATAGCGTGTTAGCCTCTAGCTACCAAGACTGGGAACTTATTATTGTAGATGATGTATCTAGTGATGGTTCTGTTTCTATAGCTCTAGCATATGAGCAAAAGGATGCTCGTATAAAGGTGTATGTTAACCAAACCAATTTGGGTGATTACCCCAACCGTAACAAAGCAGCGTCTTATGCGAAGGGTACATATTTAAAGTACCTTGATGCCGACGATTTGATAAACCCTCAAGGCCTAGAAGTTATGGTACATACCATGGAGCAGTTTCCTAAGGCCGGCCTAGGAATTTCTCAAAAAGTGGTAGAAGATGTAAAACCCTATCCTTTTTTAATGCAGCCAAAAGAGACTTTTACCCGTGAGTTTTTACAGCGTGGCGTATTAGGGCTTGGGCCAACAGGTACTATAATAAGGCGAGATGTTTTTGAGAAGCTGGGCGGTTTTACCGGTACTAGATATATAGGCGACACAGAAATGTGGTATAAAATAGCATTAACATATCCTGTGGTTAAAATGCAAGATGAACTTATTTTTTGGCGCCAGCATGATGATCAAGAAATCACAAAAGGGCAGGAAAGTTTTTTTTATCTAGAAAACGCTTTCAAGCTTAAAATCAATACCCTAAACAATAAACAATTGCCACTTGGAGCCCCAGAGCGTCAAGCGGCCTTAAAAAAACTTACTCACCGATTTTCTAGAAATATAGCACGCCTATTTTTAAAAGGGCATATTGTTTTGGCTAATACCATAAGAAAGTCTTGCGGTATTTCTTGGATAAAAATAATAAAGGCATTGTAGCACCATTAAACCATGACCAAAGTATCTATCATCATACCCCTTTATAACAGTGAAGCGTATATTGCCCAGACTATAGATTCTTGTTTGGCGCAAACCCATCGTGATATTGAGATTATTGTGGCAGAAAACGGCTCTACAGATAAAAGTTACCAGATCGTAAAATCCATAGATGACAAACGATTGAGTGTTTTCCAAATTTTAAAATCAAATGCAGCAGCTGCAAGAAATTATGGATATCATAAAGCTACTGGAACGTATATTATATTTCTAGACGCAGATGATGTCATGGCGTCTAATAAAATAGAGCTGCAATTAAAAGCACTATCCAAAAAACCAAAAGGCTTTATTGCTTCCTGCGCCTGGGCAAAATTTAAAATAAACACTAAAGAGGCTATCATTACACCTCAAAAGGTTTGGAATATACAAAACCCGATAGATTGGTGCTTGCAATCTTGGATGGGAGAGGGTATGATGATTCCTGGATGTTGGCTCATACCAAAACCAATTATTGATAAGGCAGGTCTCTGGGATGAGCGGCTTTCTTTGCATGATGATGGAGAGTTTATGTGCCGAGTATTGCTAGCATCAAAAGGGAATGTGTTTGTAGAAAATACGGTTGTGTATTATAGACAGGTAGCAAGTAGCTTATCACGGCAAAACCAGAGTTATAGAGCAGCAAAATCTGCTCTAGAGGTTTGTGAATCATACAGGAAACAAGTGTTATTTGTAAAAGATGGTCCAAGAGTAAGACAGGCGCTGGTAAATAATTACAGACGTTTTATGTATGAGTTTCATCCCAAACATAAAGATTTATTACAGCAAGCTAGGCAATCTATCCAAACATTGGATGTCAAAAACCTTCCATTAATTGGTGGAGAAAATTTTAAAAAATTGACAAAAATAATTGGCTTTTATAATGCCCTGACATTAAGAGAGTCTTTTAATAAGCTAATGAAATAGTAGCATTGAAAACCCTTTTATACATATCCCCTTTACCCCAAGATAGTCAAACAGGCGGAGCTAATGCTGTTAATTACCATATTTATAAACAGCTTCAAAAAAAATTTAACTGTACCTATGTCCAAATAAATCCTAAAGAATCTAAATTAGGAAAATGGCGTTCACAATTTTTACGTAAAATTTTAAGAAGGCCTGGGCGTTTTAATTTTTATTCTAAGAAAAGACTCAGGCAAATTGGCAAGCAGTTTGATGCTATACAAGGCCATTATGATATCGTCTTTTTTAGAGGCTTTACACCATGGGTCGCATGCCAACCAAGCGTACCTTATTTTGCTTACAATGATGTGCATTTTTTACAGTTTTTTAAAAATACGTTTAGCTATAACGAATTTATAAAGCACGATATTGAGCGTATTTGTTTGGAAGAGAAAAAGTGGCTAATAAAGGCCGAAAAACTATTTTTTGAGTCCCAATGGGGCGCTAATCAATGCCATGATGACTATGCTATTAAAGTCGTTAAATTAAAGTCTATTGGTCGTGGAGGCAATATTCCAATTCCTAAAAAAGACACGTATTCTGGTAGTTTAAATTTAGTGATAATTGCCAATAATTTTTATCAAAAAGGGGGTGATTTGGTTTTTGAGGCCTTTAAATTGTTAAAGCAGAATCATAAAACATTACAATTACACATTATTGGCGGTCATCCAGGGCAAAACGTTGAAGAAACCAAGGGTGTTGTTTATCATGGATTTTTATATAAAGAACGCCATGAAGATTTATTGAAATTAGAAAGTATTTTAGCACAGGCATTTTTATTAATGCATGTTACCCGAGAAGACACGAATCCATTAGTGATTACCGAAGCTGGCTATTTTGGTTGTCCTGCTGTGAGCGTAAATCATTTTGCTATACCTGATTTGATACGTAATTACAAAACAGGTGTGCTTTTAGAGTATTTGCCCACGCCACAACACATTGCTGAAGTGGTATCCACCTTAATTAGTGATAAAACAACGTATCAAGCCATGCGCAGTGCAACTTGGCTGTATAATCATAGGACGTTTTCTTGGGATACTATTGGAAATTTTTTAAACCAACATATTTTACCAAAACAACAAAACACAAGAAATTTAAATTAGTTTATGAGTTCAGTAGCAAGTAAAAATTTCACTTATGATAGTGAAACATATAATTTAGATAGTCCTTTAATTATTATACCAGAAATTATCAAACTCATAAACCCTCAAAATGTTGTTGATATAGGTTGTGGTATAGGTAACTTTTTAAAAGTGTGCGAGCAATGTGGCGTTAAAGATATTTTAGGTGTTGATGGTTCTTGGGTAAAAAAGGAACAGTTACAAACAAATATTTCACTTAAGAATTTTAAAGTAGCAGATTTAGAAAAACCTTTGGTGTTAGATAAAAAATACGATTTAGCAATTAGTTTAGAAGTTGGAGAGCATTTATCAGAAGCTGCAGCGCCTGTTTTTGTTGAAAGTTTAGTTAAGGCAGGACATGTTATATTATTTTCTGCAGCTATTCCAGGTCAAGGAGGGCAAGATCATATAAATGAGCAATATCTAGACTATTGGATTGATTTATTTAGTAAGCACGATTACGTTATTCATGATATTTTAAGACCTTTATTTTGGGATAGTAAGGTACAGGCTCATTATAAACAAAACATAGTTTTCTTTCTGCCAAAGGATTTTAATTTTGTACATGAATCAAAAACCTGTAACATTCAAAATATTATACATCCACAAATATATGGATATAAGGTTAGAGATTTTAAAAGAGCACATGATCAATTAACTAGAATAAGAGAGGGACGAATTCCGTTAATGATGGCATTTCATATTTTAATAAAATCAATTATCGGAATTACATTATGGCAAAAAATAAGAAGTCTAATAAATAATACATTAAATGAAAATTAAAAACCGGATACATAAACTATATTTAAAGCTTAAATATTTGAAATTTAAAAATTTGCACACTAAATATAAGGGATATACAATGATACCAATCAATAGTTATTATTCTAATTTAGAACTCTGCATAGCACATCAACATATTAATGGTGCTATTGTGGAATGTGGTACTTGGAGGGGTGGTATGATGGCAAGTATAGCAGAAGTAATAGGGCCAGAAAGAGCATATTATCTATTTGATAGCTATGAGGGACTCCCCGACGCTACTGAAAAAGATGGTGCAGAGGCTGCTTTATGGCAAAAGGAGAGCAGTTCAGAATGGAATTATAATAATTGCACAGCAGACCAACAAAGTGCTATTAATGCTATGCAATTATCTAGAGCAAAAAATGTGACCATTACAAAAGGTTGGTTTAATGAAACATTACCTCAACAACGTTTTGAAAATGGTATTGCTATATTACGGATGGATGCAGATTGGTATGATTCAACAATGGATATTTTGAATAACCTTTATCCTTTTGTAAACAAGGGAGGGGTAGTTATAATAGATGATTATTATTATTGGGAAGGTTGCGCTAAAGCCGTACACGATTACTTTTCTATTAATAATTGTTTAGAACGTTTACAAATGACTAGCCGAGGGGTTTGCTATTTTATTAAAAAATAATTTTTAAGATTATGGATCAAAGAAGAGACATTCAGCGTTTAAAAAATAACTTTGAAATTAAAAACTCTCACAAGCACTATTTACATTATTTATCTTTTAATAATGAATTACACAATTCTGTAAAAACTTATGCATCAGGCAATTTATTAGACATTGGGTGTGGCAATAAACCTTACGAAAAATGGTTTGAGAATTTAGTTACAGATTATATTGGCTGCGATATAATACAATCTAATGCTAAAAACGTAGATGTACTTTGTCAGGCTAATAACATACCGTTTGATGATTGTAGTTTTCAAACTGTTTTTTCCACACAAGTTATAGAGCATGTTGCTGATCATCAAGGTATGGTAAATGAGGCTTTTAGATTACTAAAGACTAATGGATACTTTATTTTGTCAGGTCCTTTTGTCTGGCCTTTGCACGAAGAACCATATGATTTTTTTAGGTTTACTAAATATGGTTTTACTTATATTTTAGAGAAAGCAGGTTTTGAAATTGTAGAAATCAATGAAAGCGGAGGTGTTTGGGCTACCCTTGGTTTAACTATAAACCATACCCTGGGTTTTTTTAATCCAAAAGCAAATATAATAGTGAGAGGTGTCAAATCAATTTTTAAGCGACTAAAATGTCATATTTTGGTAAACAAAATATGTGCCTATTTAGACGAAAAAGATTTTAATCCAACCCAAACAAGTAATTACGTTATTGTTGCTACGAAAAAGTAACAAAAACTATCACCAAAACCACAGGCTATGGCAGAAATCCCTAAAATACTCATCATAAATCTTGAAAAATCATCAGATAGACGTGAGTTTATGTCGCAACAGTTGAACAAACTGAACTTACGGCACGAATTTTTTAAAGGTTCTTATGGACGTGATTTACCAAAAACCGAATTAAAAAAATTTAATACCTATGCAACCTTTAAAAATATGGGACGTGATTTACATCCCAATGAAAAAGGCTGCTACTTATCGCACTATTATATATGGAAAAAAATAGTTGATGAAAACATCGATGAAGCAATTATTATGGAGGATGATATTAGTATTTCTAATGAATTTAAAACCGTTATTGAAAACAGAAAACAATGGTTGCCAAATCATTGGGGTATTTTAAATTTTGCATGGGATACCTACGGCGACTATGATTTTCAAAGTAGTCAGCCAATTGTAAATCATATAGATTATTCATTAATTGCGTTTAGGAAATCACAATCAGTAATGCGTTTAGGAGCTTATATGTTAAATTTAGAAGCAGCTAAAGTTTTAGTAAATGATTCGTTGCCTATACGCTATGTTACAGATACATTTACAGGAACACATCATATTCATCAGTTGCCTATTCATGGGGTTATACCTCGAATAGCTATTTGGAATGACGATATTCCTTCAGATATAGGTGATGATAGAATTATTTGGGCAGCTAAAAGTAGATGGTCTTTAAAAGGAATCTATTATAGAACATTAATTAAACTACAAGGGTTTATTTCTAAATAATGCGTGCTATGAATTCAAAAAAGGAAAAACAGAGTATTAACCTCGTTTTAGGAAGTGATCAAGGTTACTTTGATGGCCTATATATTACTCTATTAAGTCTCTTTTTACATACAAATACAGAAAAACATATTAGGGTATATGTGTTTGATGGCGGCATTCAAAGCGCATCAAAAGAAAAGTTACATGCAGAACTCATAAAGCTTAATACTAATTTTACATTAAGATACATAGTCCCAGATTTAAAACAATTTGAAACTTTTGCGCCAATGGGAACTAATTATATGACTTATGCTCGTTTATTAATTCCAACATTAATTCCGGAAAAAAAAACGATATGGTTAGATGTAGATTTATTAGTTTTAAGAGATATAGAATCACTTTGGGAAATTGATTTAGCAGATAAAGTAATGGGTGCTTGTATTGATACAGGTGTTTCTAATATAGGGATTGATATTGATAATTATAAACAGTTTAAAATACCTAAAACCACTAATTATTTTAATGCAGGGGTATTATTATTGAACAACGAAGCTTTATTGAAAATGAATTTTATGCAAAAATGCCTTCAGTTTTTAGAGACCAATAGAGGGCATTATAGGTGGTATGACCAAAGTGCTATAAATGTCATTTGTTTTAATAAAATAAAAGTTTTAGAAGGTTCTTTTAATACATTAAGTGTAGCTTTAAATACAATAAAAAAAGAAATAGTACAATTAAATCAAGTAGGTTACATCTATCACTTCATTTTAAGCCCTAAACCATTTATACGTTATAGTAATACTTTGCATGCGCAATGGGTTAAAAATTTACTTCATAGCTCTAACTATGAATTTAAAACTTTAAACACATGGTCTAATCGTTTGGTTGAATTCAAACACAAGTATTTGATGTTGTACAAGATTTATAATGCTATTATTTGTCTATTTTCAAAAAAAAGTACAGCTCAAAAAAGAAGTTTGAATAACCATATTAACGAAATTGAAACAGAAAATAAAGCACTTAAAACTCACAAAAAAGAAACCCACATGATTCTAAATCAGTTAAAAATAAAATATAAAGATAAGCTCAATACAACGGTAAAAGCGACAAGGGACTTATGATTTATTAAGTAAACTTATTGAGTGCTTTGAGTTTACAAAGTCACAGTGTTTTTTGTTATAATAAAATAACAGCACGTAACATCAATATAATTGAGAATTTATTATTAACGATATAAATAGCACTTATTTTTATTTTTGAAATTTATTGAAATTGACATGTTTAGTGACTCAATGGCAGAGGTTAAGTGAAACTATATAAATTATAATATGAAATTCCTATACATAGGACAATACACCTTAGGTACTACCTCTAGAATGCGAGGAGAAGCTTTAAAGGCCATCATAAAACCTACTATTTTTGAGGTAATAGATGCCAATATTCCTTTTTTTAAGACTCACAGACTTTTGCGGTCTTTTGGGTTTAGGTATAAGAAGGGACCACTCATAAATAATATCAATAAATATATAGTAGCAGCACTCAAGCAAGAGACTTATGATTTAATATGGGTAGATAAAGCGGTGTTTATTAGTCTACAAGTGACAAAACAATTAAAGTCTCTCACCAAAAAATTAATACATTACACACCAGACACTGCTTTTAAAGGCAACAAATCTAAATATTTTTATAAAAGCTTATTGTTTTATGATTATGTACTTACCACTAAATCTTTTGAGAAGGCAGACTATTTAAACCACATTGAAAAAGAAAAACTTGTGTTTATTCCACAAGGCTTTGATAAAAATGTACACTATCCAAGGCACACCTTTCAGCAAAAAGAAAGGAAAGTACTTTTTATTGGTTTGTATGAGCCTTCAAGAGGGAATGTTATTAAAGCCTTATTAGATCATAATATTAAAGTAGAAGTGGCAGGTAAAAATTGGATGCCGTTTATTAAAGCGCAAAATTCAGTTAATTTAAATTTTTTAGGTGAAGGCTTATTTAATGATGCATACGCAAAAGCGATTTCAAGTGCTCATTTAAGTCTGGGTCTAGTATCTAAACGTTTTCCTGAATTACATACCACACGTACTTTTGAAATACCAGCCTGTGGCACCGTGCTTGTAACCGAACGTAATACTGAAACCTCACAGTTTTTTAATGAAGATGAGGTTCTATTTTTTTCTGATGAAGCAGAAATGGTAGATAAAATAAGTGTGCTTTTATTAGATGATGAGGCTTTACAGCAAATATCTCAAAAAGGACATCTTAGAGCAACAACCAGTGGTTATGATTACCAAAGCCAGTTGTTACATATTTGTACACATATAGGGCTATTAAATAATGCCTAAACCAATACCTAAAAACAATAGCTTGAAACGCGTCTATATATTACATTTATTACCATTGGAGTATTATCCTCCAATCACAAATTTATTAAATATACTCAGTAAGGACAAACTAGTTAAAACAGCTATTTTTTCTACAAAAAACACTAAAAATAGACCGAGTTTTCAAACTAAAAACATTCAGATATCTAGGACTAATTATCCAGGGTATCAAAAAAACATAATCTTAAAATTTTGGTCATTTTTTACTTATGTATTTTTGCCATTATGGCAAATCATCGTATTTAAACCACATGTGCTTATGTATTATGAGCCGCATTCAGCATTGCCAGCCTACCTTTATAAGCGATTTTTCAACCCCAGAGTAAAACTTTTTATTCATCATCATGAATACTACGCTCCTGAAGAGTTTCAAGGTCCTGCAATGCGTTCTGTTCGCTTTTTTCATAAGCTAGAAACTACCTTTCTTTTTAAAAAAGCAACATGGATTTCACAAACAAATACACATAGGTTAGATTTTTTTTCAAAAGACTATCCATATATACCAAAATCTACACTTTTCACGCTAGCTAACTATCCGCCCCTATCATGGGCTAAAAGCCTAAAAAAGCGAGCTAAAATAAAAATGCCTATTAGATTACTTTATATTGGTGCCTTATCTTTTGAGAACACCTACATTAGAGAGATCGTTACATTTGTTCAAAACAATCCAAATTCACTAAAATTGGATATTTTTTCTTACAACATACATAAGGATGTTATATCTTGGTTACAATTAGAGAATATTGAAAATATAAGGTTAAATGCTTTTGGTATCCCTTATGACCAGATACCAAAAATGGCTTCAAGTTATGATGTGGGTCTCGTGCTTTACAAAGGTCATAATATCAATTACCAGTATAATGCTCCAAATAAACTGTTTGAATATTTGGTTTGTGGTTTAGATGTTTGGGTTCCAAAAAAGTTAACAGGGTGTAAGCCTTATTTGAATTCACAATCGCGTCCTTTTGTTTTAGATATTAATTTTAATAATTTATCATTGGCTGACTTTAGTAGTATCATAGAAGAAAATAGCGTTGGAGATAGCTTCATTCAATACAATGCAGAAGACGAAGCCATTAAATTATTGAAACAAATTAAGAGTTAATAATAATGATTGGTGATTTTCTCTTTTATTCTAGTTTAAAAATTTTATATCAATATAATACATGGATTTCTGGACTCCAATAGGTGTTATTATAACAGTACTTATTGCACTGCGCTTCATATCCCAATTGGGTAAGAGCTTGCCTATACTAGAGCTTATGCTCTTAATTGCCGCAGCCCAGTGGATTATGGGCCCTTTAATAGAGTACAACCTCCCAAATCTTCATTACAAATATTTTATGTATGTAGACCAGGGGCAGTACATGAGTTATGTGGTACCTGCTTTTGGGGCTTTTGCAATAGCGGTGTATCTTGGTTTGGGCTCGTCAAAAACGACTTTTATAGGGGTAGAAAAACTAAAAAGGTACAAAGACTATGGCCTTACGCTACTGCTTGTGGGTATCTTTTTTGATTTTATTGGAAGCAGTTTGCCCCCAGCGCTTGCTTTTTTTGCTTTTTTGCTCTCTAATTTTAAATTTGTGGGGGCCATCATTTTATTTTTCTCTGAGGATAAAAGACTCAAGCAAATATTCTATATAGCCTTACTTTTTTTACTGTACAGGTCTATACAAAGCACGATGTTTCATGATTTTATTTTATGGACGGCCTTTTTTTATATGTTTTGGGCTCTAAAGTATAAACCAAGCAGGCAGCAAATACTACTAACCCTAGTTGTAGGGGCGCTTTCTTTAACCACTCTGCAATCCATAAAAAGCGCCTACAGGCTCAAAATCTGGGACGGCTACAGCGGTAGTAAAATAGAACTTTTTTCCAGCCTTATCATAGATGCGGTATTTCTTGATGATACTAATGCAGACCAATTGGCTGGTGATGAGAATAACATACGCCTTAACCAAGGCTGGATTATTAGCGCTATACTAGATGAGATGCCTCAAAGAACAGATTTTTTAAAAGGAGAAACCATTACAGATGCCCTGAGTGCTGCGGTATTGCCACGCTTTTTAAACCCAAACAAAACAAAAGCGGGAGGGCAAATAAATTTTAGACGCTTTACCGGGCTAGAGCTTGGAGAAGGCACCTCTATGGGGATAAGTATAATTGGGGAGGCCTACGGAAATTACGGGAAAAATGGAGGTGTTATTTTTATGGGTACATGGGGTTTGTTTTTATCTGTATTTTGGAACATGGTATTTAAAAAAACAGCTACTAATATAGTGCTATTAGCATTTTTACCCCTTCTTTTTTTACAGGTTATTAAGGCAGAAACAGAGCTAGTAGTGGTACTCAACCACTTAATAAAAGCAAGCATTGTGGTGTATCTATTTTTTTGGGCAGCAAAGGCCCTTTTAAACTGGAATTTAAAAGATGACTAAAACCATCTACTACATAACGCGCAAACGCTTACCTTCTTATAACAGCATAGAGGAGCTGTTTTTGGCCATTAGCGCTAGGGTAAAAAACACCTATGCAACCCAGTGGATACCTCTAAAGTATACCGGGGCTTCTCCTTTACGTATATTAA
>Ga0206130_10007799_pt1 | contig 11713 bp, 4 predicted proteins | sample Helgoland_Spring_9_FD_148637 | JGI IMG/M metagenome (GOLD analysis project Ga0206130, IMG submission 148637) | Pelagic subsurface seawater microbial communities from Kabeltonne, Helgoland, North Sea - Helgoland_Spring_Bloom_20160512_1 | ecosystem: Environmental > Aquatic > Marine > Epipelagic ...
AAAAGGCAGTTTAGGTTCATATTATGCAGTTTCAGATTATACAGCTGTAAACCCAGAGTTTGGGACCGCTGAGGATTTTAAAAATCTAATTGATAAGATTCATGCCCTTGATATGAAAGTCATCCTTGACTGGGTGCCGAATCATACGGGCTGGGATCATGTCTGGATCGAGGAGCATCCAGAATATTTTACCCATGTTGCAGATACTATTACGCATCCTTTTATGAATGGTGAGCCGACGGATTGGTACGATGTTGCTGAACTTGATTTTGACAATATGGATATGCGTGAGGAAATGACTCAGGCATTGGAATATTGGATCACAGAATATGATGTAGATGGATATCGCTGTGATGTTGCTTTTGAAGTTCCTGATGATTATTGGGATTCGGCAGTGTCTAGGATGCGCGCAATAAAGCCTGTATTTATGCTTGCAGAAGCAGAACATCCACCACACAGGAATTCTGGAAACTTCCACATGAGTTATCCTTGGTCTTTTATGCACCTCACTAATGAAATGGGAAAAGGAGCAGAGGATGTCAATGCAATAGACAAATACCTACTTGAGAACGCAGAGAAATTTGATAAAGGTTTTCAGATGAGCTTTACGACCAACCACGATGAGAATTCATGGAATGGAACGGAATTTGAGCGCTATGGTGATGCACACCAGACCTTTGCAGTACTTACAGGCACACTTACGGGGATGCCATTGATTTATTCAGGTCAGGAAGAACCATTGGAAAAGCGTCTAGCCTTTTTTGACAAAGATGATATTGAATTCGGTGATTTTAAATACGAATCCTTCTACAAGACTTTGCTAACAGTTCATAGAGAAAACAAAGCACTTTGGAATGGAGTATATGGTGGTCAGCCAGTTCGATTGAATGAATCCGAGACCGTATATGCATTTAAACGGGAAAAGGATGGGGATAAAGTAGTCGTTGTTTTGAATTTTAGTGATTCGGACCAAACTGCAGACCTTTCAGAGTCTGTTGATGGTATGAGAGAGATATTTACCCAAGAAGCTGGCGCTGGTCAGCAGATTGATCTTGCTCCTTATGGCTATAAGGTCTTTGAGCAAAAAGCTTCTATGTAACTCCACCAAACATAAAAATTATGAATTCAGGATATTCTAAAAAACAACTCACCTTTTGGCAAATCTGGAATATGAGCTTCGGGTTCTTAGGAATCCAGTTCGGATTTGCACTTCAGGGAGGTCATATGTCAAGGATCTTTCAGACCCTTGGTGCAGCAAAAGATGATATTCCAATGCTTTGGATTGCAGCGCCTTTGACGGGACTTATTGTACAGCCGATTATTGGCTATATGAGTGATAGGACTTGGCATCCTCGACTTGGTAGGAGAAGGCCCTTTTTCTTAGTAGGTGCAGTGCTTGCATCTATCACACTTTTCTTTGCTCCTTATTCGTCGACCTTGTGGATGGCGGTAGGTTCACTTTGGGTCTTAGATGCTTCTATAAATATTTCTATGGAACCATTTAGAGCACTTGTTGCAGATAAATTGCCAGAGGAGCAACGATCTTATGGCTTCGTTATTCAGACACTGATCATCGGTATTGGAACATGGGTAGCAAGTAAACTTCCTTTTATGGTCAAAAGTGTCATGGACCGTATGGGCATAGTTGAAGAATCAGTTGCAGGCGTTATTCCTAGTGATGTTAAGATTGCTTTTGGTATAGGAGCAGTTATTTTTATCGCCTCTATATTGGTTACTATTTTTACAACAAATGAGTATCCGCCAGAAGACATGGAGGCATTTGAGGCAGAAAAGGCTAAAGCTGGTTTTTTTGATGGAGCAAAAGAGATTATAAATAATGTGGTCGGTATGCCAAAGGTTATGCAAAAACTTGGGCTGGTGCAGTTTTTTAGCTGGTTTGCATTTTTTACAATGTGGTCAATGGCAACACCTGCTTTGACAGAGCACGTTTTTCAAACCCCATTCCCTGAAGCAGGGACTGCTATGTTTCAACAAGCTTTGACAGCGTATAACGAGTCTGCGAATTTGATAGGGAGTTACATGGGGGTATATGGACTATCCTCTATGTTGTTTGCATTCATACTAACGTTCATTACTGCTAAAGTCCGAATCAACAGAAAATTGGTGCACCTTTTCTCTTTGATACTTGGTGGTTTTGGATTTATATTGATGTTCTTTATCTCTGATCATCAGTATCTTAATTTGTGTTTTGCCTTGATTGGTTTTTCATGGGGATCAATATTGTCAATGCCTTATGCTATGCTATCTTCTTCAATTGATGAAAAAAAGATGGGAGTCTATATGGGTATCTTCAATATGTTTATTGTTATTCCCCAAATCCTAGCTGCTGTAGGAGGGGTAAATGTAAGTTACTTGATCTTTGGAGATCAAACTATTTCAACCATGTTACTGGCAGGTACTTGCTTAATTATAGCAGGTTTATGTAACTTATTGATTACGGAAAAAGAAGCTATTCGCTAAAAATATAGAACATGAGAATTAATCTAGTATTGATCGTTTTTTTGTTTTTGAGTAACCTGGTTCATAGTCAGATCGTGACGACTGCACCAACGTTTCCATCAGCTGAGGAAGAGATTACAATCACTTATGATGCTACATTGGGAACAGGGGCATTAGCCGGCTTAGCTCAAGGGCAAAAAGTCTATGCGCATGTTGGGTTGATCACTGAGGCTGATGGTCCAGGATCTTGGCAGTATGTTACCGGTAATTGGGGTACTGCTGATACTCGAACTGAGATGACAAGAGTTGGAAGCTCAGATATCTGGCAGCTAACATTTTCTCCAAGCTTATTGGAATGGGCTGAAGAGAACAACAATAATAATGCTTCTCTTCCTGCTGATATAGTTGTTAATGAAATCGCTTTGGTGTTTCGAAACGCTTCAGGATCTTTGGAAGGTAAAACGGACGATGGTTCTGATATATTTGTGCCTGTATTTTCAGGCCAGCAGGGTCTGATTTCTGGGTTTGCCGTTCCTACGGAGTATTCCAGTATTCTTGAGCAAGGCGAAGAGCTGGAGGTTTTGGTCAATGCATCCCAGGAAGCAAATATTCAACTTTTCGATAATGGGAATTTGATTATCCAGGCAGTGAATTCAACATCTCTGAACTATACGATTGAAGGAGGACTTCCAGGAGATCATGAACTAGTGATGTTTGCCACGGATGGTGTAGAGGAAGTTTATGATACTGTATTTTATGTCGTAAACGAAGCTGTTAGCACTATTCCTTATCCCAATGGGACAGAAGCTGGTTTGAATAGAATAGAAGCGGATCATGTTCGATTTGCGCTTACCGCTCCGAACAAAGACTATGTCTATTTGATAGGAGATTTTAATAATTGGATCGCTAGTGCAGATTACTTTATGAAGCTTAGCCCAGATGGTGTTTGGTGGCTTGATGTAGAAGGCTTAGATCCCAATACAGAATATGCATACCAATATTATGTGGACGGCAACTTGAAGATTGCTGATCCTTATAGTGAGATCATTCTTGATCCATATAATGATCAATATATCAGTGAAGAAACCTTTCCAAACCTCAAGGAGTATCCATATGGAAAAACAACGGGTAATGTGACTAGCTTTTTTCCGGTGAAACCAACATTTAATTGGGCGAATGATAATTACGATCGTCCAGCTAAAGAAGAACTGGTGGTCTATGAAGTTTTAATACGTGATTTTGTAGAGGAGCGAAATTATAACGCTTTATTGTCTAAGCTAGATTACTTGCAAAATCTTGGAATTAATGCTATTGAATTGATGCCAATCTCTGAATTTGAGGGGAACTTAAGTTGGGGTTATAATACATCCTTTCACTACGCCTTGGATAAGTATTATGGCAGTCCTGAATTATTTAAAACATTTGTAGATGCTTGTCATGAAAGGGGCATTGCCGTTCTTTTGGATATAGCCTTGAATCACGGATTTAGTCAATGTCCTCTGGCTCAACTTTATTGGGATGCAAGTGCTGGGGACTGGGGAAAGCCTGCTGTTGATAACCCATGGTTTAATGTTGATGCAACACATAATTTTAACGTTGGATCTGATTTCAATCACGAAAGTCCAAGGACTCAATATTATGTGGATAGAGTTGTTAAACATTGGATTGAAGAATATCATATTGATGGTTATAGATTCGATTTGACTAAAGGATTTACGCAAAATGTTGGTGGTCCTTTTGATGCTGGTTCCTATGATCAAAGTCGTATAGATCTACTAAAGCGCATGGGAAATGTGATTTGGGAGCTTGATCCTACATCCCTTCTTATACTTGAGCATTTTGCAGATAATTCGGAGGAAAAGGATCTTTCAAACTTTGGATTTATGCTTTGGGGAAATATGAACCATCAATATAATGAAGCAACGATGGGGTATAATAATGATCTGAATTGGGCCGTTTACAAGCAGCGCGGTTGGTCTGATCCTCATTTGGTAACTTACATGGAGAGTCATGATGAGGAAAGGCTTATGTTTAAGAATTTAGAGTATGGTAATTCTGGTTCAGCTTATAATGTAAAAGACTTTAATACAGCTCTGGAACGTCAGGAGTTGGCAACAACATTTTTTCTGACTATTCCTGGTCCTAAGATGATCTGGCAGTTTGGTGAATTGGGCTATGAGTACTCAATTTTTACCTGTGAAGATGGAACCGTTGACCTAAACAATACAGGATGTAAATTGGATCCTAAACCAATTGTCTGGCAGTTCCTGGATAATCAATATCGAGTAAAGCTTCATGATGTATATAAGGCATTACTTGAACTGAGAAACACCTATGATGTCTTCCATACAGAAGACTTTGACTATGACCTTTATAACTCAAATCAAAAACGTATTCGCCTTTTTGATGATGAGATGAATGTTGTAATACTAGGCGCTTTCGATATGGATGGAGAAACAATATCTGCTAACTTTCCTTCTACTGGAACTTGGTATGATTACTTTTCTGGGGAAAGTTTAGAGGTTACGGATGTGAATATGTCTATAAACTTTGAAGCTGGAGAATACAGATTGTATACAGACGTAAATATTGGTCAGGCAGATGTTAATAACATAGACGAAATCTTAAAAAGAGGCATAACGGAGCTTAAGCTCTATCCAAATCCGACTTCAGGATTTATTGAATGCTCGGAATCATTCGAAGAGGATGCTGTATTACGGGTTCGGGTATTATATTCGAATGGGATGACCCAGATTCTTGATAAGAAGGCAATTAGCGAAGGTGTTTTAGATCTAAATGAATATGGACTTTCATCGGGTCAATATATGTTAGAGATACTCACTGAGGAACAAGTCTACTTCGGACGATTTGTTCTAGCAAAGTAATTCAGAATAGATTTTTTGGATGGAGGATGGATAAAATGCTTATATTATTGTAAACATTTTATCCATTTTTTATGAAACTAAGACAATTACTCTTACTAGGATTGAGCCTGTTTCTTTTTTCATGTCAGAATGAGAAAGGTTCAGCCAATGAAACTGAGGATCAAGTAACTCAGGAAGCAACTTCAGCTGAAGATGCCTTAAAAGAAGCAAAATTGAATGCAGAAGGTGTGCAGATGATACCTGTTGAAACACCGAAGGGGACATTCAATGTTTATACCCGAAAAGTCGGGGACAACCCAGATGTGAAAGTGCTACTCTTGCACGGTGGTCCTGGTTGTACGCACGAGCTCTATGAAAGTATTGAGCAGTATTTTCCTGGTAAAAGCTTCGAATTCTATTATTATGATCAGCTTGGTTCTTACTATAGTGATCAGCCCTCAGATACAAGCCTATGGAATATAGAGCGCTTTGTCGATGAGGTGGAGCAAGTCCGTCAGGCACTTGGCTTGAATCAAGATAATTTCTACTTACTGGGACAATCCTGGGGCGGTATTTTAGCCATGGAATATGCTTTTAGACATCAGGATAAACTCAAAGGGCTTGTCATTTCAAATATGATGTCTAATGTAGAAGCCTACAACAAGTATAACAAGGATGTACTTGCTCCGGCATTGCCAAAAGATGTGCTCGATACCATTATGTATTATGAGGATCGCGAAGACTATAGCAATGAAACTTACCTTTCAACTATAGAAACGCATTATTATACAAAGCATGTTTTGCGTGCTCCACTAGAAGAATGGCCCGATGCCATCGGTCGTACCTTTGCGCATTTGAACCCTGAGGTTTATGTTTATATGCAAGGTCCATCAGAATTCGGATTAAAAGGAGATGCCACATTGAAAGATTGGGATGTCTCTAAGCAGTTGAGTTCTATTACGGTGCCAACACTCACCGTTGGAGGAGCACATGATACCATGGACCCTGACCATATGGAATGGATGGCAAAGCAGATACCGAAAGGTAGTCACTTACTTTGTCCGAATGGTTCGCATCTGTCTCAGTATGATGATATGGATAATTACTGGAACGGAATTATTGGCTTTATAGAACTAGTCGAAGCGGGAACTCTATAAAAGAAAAAGGCAAGGATAAAATCCTTGCCTTTTTTTATTACTCATATCGGATACTTGCCGACTGATCATCAATGAACAAGGAGAATGTTCCTTTTTCAGTGATTCGTTCACTCTTGAAGTTGATGAATGAAAGATCATCTGAATCAATTGTGAAACGGAAAGATTCAGTAGCTCCTGCCTTGATTAGCTTTTTATCGAAAGCTCTCAGTCTTTTTACGCAAGGGGATACTGAAGCGTAGTCGTCTCTTGAAAAGAGCTCTACTGCATGATGACCATCACGATCACCAGTATTTGTTACACTAATAGTAACCGTCACCTTTTCATCTCCAGAAAAGTTTGTCTTATCAACATTCATTTTTCCGTATTCAAAAGTTGTGTAACTCAATCCGTGGCCAAATTGCCATTGTGGATTAAAACCGCTGCCACCAATCTCACCTGGAGCAAGTTCAGTGAATGTCTCTGCAAATTTATGGTCATATAGTACAATGTCACCAGTATTCCTGTGATATGTAAATGGTAGCTTACCCGATGGATTGAAGTCTCCACTTAGAACACTTACGATTGCATCTGCTCCACGGCTTGAAGGTCTGTATGCTTGTAGTATTCCTTTTGCACCAGCTTCAATACTGTTGATTACTCTTGGTCTTCCTTGCACAAGGACATAGATCACAGTCTTACCGGTAGCAATTGCAGCTTCGGCAAGTTCAAGTTGTTCTTGATCCAATGTGAGGTCGTTGATTACACCTGGTGATTCTGCATATGCCTTTTCTCCAAGGCAAAGTACGATCACATCTGCATCCGCAGCCATCTTCGTCAATTTAGCAGCATCCGTGTTTTTAGGATCTTCAAATTTATTGGTAGAAGCGCAACTTACATTATCCGCACCGAATCGTTGCTTCATTGCATCGTAAATGGTTTCTGTAGATTTCGGATAGTATTCTGCTGCATCTCCTTGCCAGTTAAATGACCAAGAGGAGTGGAGACAGGTAAATTCATTTGCTGCCGGTCCTGCTAAAAGAATTTTCTGCCCTGCTTTCATAGGAAGTACCTGGTCTTCATTTTTCAATAAAGTCATACTGTGCTGTGCAGCAGTAAGAGCAACTTCTGTATAATTGTCCAGGTTGAAGTTCTTTCTCGCCTCTTCTTCAGTATATGGGTTGTCAAAAAGACCAAGATTTCTTTTAAGGACAAGGATTCTTCTAACTGACTCATTCAGGCGCTCCTCACTGATTGTGCCCTCTTTTACCAAATCTATAAGATGGTTTCTAAAGGAATAATCTAAAGGAACCATAGACATATCTAATCCAGCATCTACAGCCAAGCGAACAGCTTCTTTATGCGTCTCTGCAACGTGTGCTCTTAGTTTTAGTCGGATTACATCCTCCCAATCCGATACGACCATCCCTTCAAAACCAAGTTCGTTTCTAAGTACATCAGTAAGGAGATACTTACTTGCGTGAACAGGCATTCCGTCTAATTCTCCAGAGTTAATCATTACGGTTGAGGTACCTGCATCTACTGCTGCTTGGAAGGTTGGTAGATAGTGTTCTCTTAATTCTCTGTCGGACATATATGCAGGGGTTCTATCCTTTCCTGATCTAGGATTTGAATAACCGATGAAGTGTTTCATACATGAAGCAACGGCTTCATGATGGTCCAGTCCTTTTTCTTCATAACCTTTTATTACCTCTGCACCCAATTCGGATGCTAAATAGGTGTCCTCTCCAAAGGTTTCTTCAAATCTTGACCATAAGGGTTGTCTTCCAACCCCCAGTGTTGGATCGAAATTCCATCTATGGCCACTGGCACGAACTTCCTTTGCAGTAATTTGAGCACCTGCTTTTACTAGAGATCTGTCTCTAGAAGCTGCCATACCGATATTGTGTGGGAAAAGGGTAGCATTTTGCGTGTAGTTTGCTCCGTGAATAGCATCAATACCATATAAGATAGGAACACCTAGTCTGGTTTCTTTTGTAGCTACATCCTGTACTGCTGTCAGGACTTTGTCCCATGTTGCTAGATCATAGGAATGCCATTTGACATTTAGAATGGAGCCTACTTGCATATCCTTTATAGCATAACGAAGTTTCTTTTCATCGATCTCAGTGGACGACTTCTCTTTTAGGATCATGTCAATTGTAACCTGAGTCATTTGTCCTGCTTTCTCTTCAATGGACATTTTGTTGATCAAAGCTTCAATATCCGCATCCGTAAATTTGGATGAATTGTTCTGTGCCTCTACAGTTAGCCCTGTGAATAGCATACCCAGAACTAGGATAAACTTGATATATTTTAGCATAATGTTATAGTGGTTAATAAGTAATATTATAAATCAAATCTCCTTAAGATTTGTGGCATTTAGCATAGTGTCTTATACCATTTAAGGAGGGTAAATAAACCAAAGCGTCTGTTTTTAATTTCGTACTCCGGTGCTATCTCCGAGTTTTATTTCGAAAAACCAAAGAATTTCACTTTTTTTGCCTACATCTCAATGTTGTAAGCTGTTGTTTTATAGGTATTTAGTTGTTTTTGGTTTTTTTGTCCACCTATTATGAATCAAATACCTTTCTGTTTGTGGCTTTTATCGAATTAGATTTATCATATTGTTAACCGAATGCTAATTTAATTCTGTTGTTCATGAATAGACATTCTTTCACTAGACGAACCAAACATTTATTTAGTTTGGCAATTTTAATGACCCTTTCCCTTAGCATGTTTGCTCAGAGGAATGTATCCGGAAAAGTGACGGATGAATCTGGTCAATCTTTAGTTGGCGCAACTGTATTAGTAAAAGGTACCACTACAGGTACAGCTACTGATATCAACGGCGCATTTACAGTAAACCTTCCAGAAGGATCAAGCATTTTAGAGATATCTTATACGGGATATCAATCTATGGATGTTTCTGCAGAAGGTCAGGACAATATTTCAATACAGCTTGAAGCTGGTTCAGAAATGCTGGATCAAGTAGTGGTTGTTGGTTACGGACGTCAAAAAAAGAGTCAGTTAACCGGTGCCATCTCAAGTATTGAGGTAGACGAAATTCAAAACCTTTCAAATGGCCAATTGCAATCTTCCCTTCAAGGTAGATCTGCAGGTGTATCTATCCTACCGAATTCAGGATCTCCTGGTTCAGGATTTAAGGTACGTATTCGTGGTACAGGTTCTAATGGGAACGCTGAACCACTTTACATTGTGGACGGTATGAGAACAAAAAACATTTCTTTCCTTTCAGCAGGAGAGGTTGAGAACATCGAAATCCTTAAGGATGCAGCTGCAGCAGCTATCTATGGTGCTGAAGGTGCAAACGGTGTTGTTATCATTACTACGAAATCTGGAAAATCAGGAGAGAGCACTATTACGTACTCTGCTCAGTATGGTATCCAGAATCTGAACACCAATCTTCAGTTAATGGACGCGAGTCAGCATGCTGCATATATGCAAGAAGCTGGAGTAATGGGCCGTACTGATTCTATGGTGCAGGCAGCAGGTATAAACACGAACTGGTTGGATGAAGTTTTCGAAGCTTCTCCAATGCAAAATCACACTCTATCATTTGCTGGTGGTAATGAAAAATCTAATTACTATGTACAAGGGTCATACTTTGATCAGGATGGTATGGTAGTTGGAGATCGTGACAAATTCACACGTACTGCTTTTCGTGCGAACATCAACTCAAAAGTCAATGACAGATTGAACGTAGGTGTTCGTATTAATTACACAAATTCAAACCGTAAAGGTATTGCAGAGGATTCTGAGTTTGGTGGTGTTCTTGGTAACGCTATTATGATGGATCCATTGACTCCAGTTACTTATTCTGGTGCTATACCTTCATTCGTTCAGGATCAAGTTGACGCTGGTAACAGCATCCTTACTGATGCAGATGGTAATGTATATGGTATGTCTGAGTTTGTAAACGGTGAGATCTACAATCCAGTAGCAGCTCAGCATTTGTTAAACGGTAGTGGTAATACGACTAATCGTTTAATGGGTTCTATGTTTGCTGAACTTAAGCTTGTAGAAGGTCTTACATTTACTTCTAGACTAGGTGTTGATAATGAATATGGAAGATTCCACAATTGGACGCCTTCATACTTCTTTACAGCTACTTCTCAGTCTAATATTGCAACTGTAGAACAAACACACTGGAATAATTCAAATATTCAGTGGGAGAACTACTTTAACTTCAACAAATCGTTTGGCTTAAATAATATATCTGTTGTGGCGGGTACATCTGCGTACTCATACTCAAATAGCTATGTTCTTGGAGCAGGTTCTGGTCTAATTATTGAGTCAGATAACTTTGGTTACCTAGGTTCAGTACAGCCAGGTAATGAGTTCACTACTGCAAACGGTGGCGAATCTCAATCTAACCTATTGTCTTACTTCGGTCGTGTAAGTTATGACTATGCAGGTAAATATCTTTTAAGCGTTGTAATGAGAAGAGATGGATCTTCTTTACTAGCTGATGGAAACAAGTGGGGTACTTTCCCATCTGCATCATTAGGATGGATCGTTTCAAAAGAAGATTTCTTCCCATCATCAAGTGCACTTAACTTTATGAAAGTAAGAGCAAGTTGGGGACAGAATGGTAGTCTAGCAAACCTTAGCCCAGGGGCATGGAAATCAGCAATTGGTTTCGGAAATGCATATCCTGATGGCGACGGAAACCTAAATATTGCTGCAGAGCCAACAATCCTTTCAAATCCAGAATTGACTTGGGAAACTTCTCAGCAATTGGATTTCGGTATCGATTTAGGCTTGTTCAACGATCGTGTTGCACTTACAGTTGATTACTTCCAGAAGGAAACTAAGAATCTATTGAACCAAGGGGTTATTCCTAACTTCGTTGGTAATAATGCACCTACTGTAAACCTAGGTGATGTCTCAAACAAAGGTTGGGAAGTAGAACTTACTTACAGAAACTCATTCGGAGATCTTGATTTCGAATTGGGTGCAAATATGACAAGAATTCAGAATGAAGTTACTGCTTTAGATGAAAATCTAGACTTTGCGCCAGGTGCTGGTGTAGGTGTTGGTTGGACTGCTACTGCATTTCAAACTGGTCTCCCTGCTTGGTACTTTAGAGGTTACCAAACAGATGGTATTCTTCAGTCTGAGCAAGATGCTGCTGAGTACATGGCAGGATTTAATTTGACAGAAGGTTTTGCAGCTGGTGATCCAATCGTTGTTGATGTAAACGGTGATGGAACAATCACTCCAGCTGACCAG
>Ga0206130_10007801_pt1 | contig 11711 bp, 10 predicted proteins | sample Helgoland_Spring_9_FD_148637 | JGI IMG/M metagenome (GOLD analysis project Ga0206130, IMG submission 148637) | Pelagic subsurface seawater microbial communities from Kabeltonne, Helgoland, North Sea - Helgoland_Spring_Bloom_20160512_1 | ecosystem: Environmental > Aquatic > Marine > Epipelagic ...
CAGCTGATTGCAGGGTCCGTCTTCGAAAAGTTGGATTGTGGGCATAGGGGCTATGTCTGGGGGTCTGCCAAAATTACGGTTCGCTTCATCTTGCAGGAGAACAAACGTCCCAGTTAGGTGTTTGTCTTACGTGTCAGCAGCTGTGCAAGAATTCTCAATCAAGGACCTCGAACATTTTACGGGGATAAAAGCGCACACCATTCGCGCTTGGGAACAGCGCTACGGATTGCTGAGTCCCCGACGCACTTCCACCAACATTAGGTTCTACAGTTCAGAAGATTTAAAGCGTCTTCTCAACGTTGGATTGCTGAACCAAAACGGCCACAAGATTTCAAGAATTGCTTCCATGGAGGAGCGGGAAATCAAAGCGGCCATCAGAAGCCTCGGCACGTCTGGCTCGAGTGAAGACCATTGGATGGGAATGCTGAAAATCAGCATGCTCAATTTCGATGAGCAGTTGTTCCGAAGCGTCTCCAAGACCTACGAAGACCAAAGTGGACTGAGCGATTTGATGCTCAGGCTGTACCTCCCGTTCATGGGAGAAATTGGAATGCTTTGGCTCACCAGTGCCATTTGCCCTGCGCATGAGCACTTTGTGAGCAATCTGATCCGGCAGCGGTTGTTCAGGGCGGTGGATGAGCTGCCTCCTGTAGAATCGGGTTACAATGATGATGTATTTGCGTTGTTCTTACCAGAACGTGAAATACATGACATCAGCTTGATGATGGTTCACTTCCTGCTGCGCAAGGCAGGATACCGCAGCTTATTTCTGGGTCAATCCGTACCCCTGGAGGATTTGGTCCAAATGACGACCCAGTTCCCCGAATTGAAGTGCGTGGCATATTGCACGACTTACCCGGCAGAGAACGGTGTTCCAGATTACCTGCGCAGGGTGTTGAGAGAAGCCTCGGGTACAAACCTCAAATTCCATTTGGCAGGCAGGGTCTTTGCCAATGTGGACACTCCAGACCCCAGCGTGCAGTTGCACGGAGACGGTCAATCCTTGATCGGGGCGCTCCTCAGCACCTGATTCCCCCCCCCCGTTTATACCACCTTATCTTGTCAACACTTTGGGCTGTTGGGTTAAACATATTGCCCTAAAACCGGGCAAATGAGGGGTTTTGTTTATCGTTAAAGAAAAAAAGATGAACAGAAAATTGTGACGGCGAAGATTTTGTTTAATCTTTGGCCCACAACATTGAACACATGTCCACAATCGAATTCAACAATCTCCTGACCAGTCACCAGGAGTTCCTTTCAGGATTTGCCATGGGTTTCACACGGGACCGCGATGACGCCAATGATTTGGTTCAAGAAACGTTCGTGAAAGCGCTGCGTTACAAGAACAATTTCAAGGAAGGGACCAACATTAAGGGGTGGTTGTATACGATCATGCGCAACATCTTCATCAACAACTACAAGAAGAAGCGCTTTCAGAATACCATTGTCGACCAGACGGAGAACCAGTACTTCCTGAACTCAGGTCAAGACTATCATCACGATTCAGTGACGTCTTTGATTAACATCGACGACATCCAATCCGCCATTTCTCGATTGAAGTACGATTTCCGCCGTCCATTTTCAATGTTTCTCGACGGCTTCCATTACGATGAAATCGCAGAGGAATTGGACATCCCTATGGGTACCGTGAAGAGCCGCATTTTCCACGCCCGAAAGCGTTTGAGAGAAGAGCTCTCTGAGTTCGCAGTGAACTGAGGAGAGATCCAATTCCCATCTCGTTCAGAGAATGTTGTCTTAAAAGGCGAAAGGTGCGCAACCTTTCGCCTTTTTTGTCGTCCTATGATCGATACATTGCGCCAATCATGATTGACATTATGAAATCCTCTTTATCGGGTGTCCTTCGGACGATGGTTGTTGGTGCCCTTCTACTGCTGGGCGCCTCTGTTTCAGCCCAGTTAGAGGTAAACAGCACCTTGACCCCAGATGAATACGTCAATGATGTCTTGCTGGGAACGGGCGTAGAAGCCACCAACGTTCAGTTTACGGGGAGTCCGGTTCAAATAGGAGAAATCACAGGTTTTGACCCGACAGAATTTCCCATTCAGGCGGGCTTGATCCTCTCTACTGAGGTCGCCAATAATCCTGCCAACATCGATGACGGGTGTATTGACGATTTCATTGAGGATGGATTGGAAGTCTCTGGCGATGCGGATTTGTTGAACATCGCCAACAGCGTTCCCCCACTGATTGGACAGAGCTTCGGCGTCACCAGTGTCAATGACGTTTGTGCCATTGAGTTTGATTTTGTGGCAACAGGTGACAGCATCAAGTTCAACTATGTCTTTGGTTCTGATGAGTATTTGGCCTGGATCAACAGCCAGTACAACGATATTTTTGGTTTCTTCTTGAGCGGCCCCGGCATCAACGGTCCTTATGCGGACAATGCAATCAACCTTGCCGAAGTTCCAGACTCAGACCCGCAGTTGGCCATCACGATCAGCTCGGTAAACAACGTGACCAATTCGGCCTATTACATCGACAACCCTGCGAACGATGTCTTGTGCCAAAATGGCTACACGGTAAAGCTCACCGCGGAGAGTTTGGTGGAATGCGGTGAGACGTACCACATTCGCTTGGCCATTGCTGACGGTTCTGACACGGCGCTGGAGTCATTTGTCATCTTGGAATCGGGATCGTTTGAATCGAATTCTGTGGTAGAGGTTGACCTCAACATCAACGTTGGAGCAGATTTGGTCACGGACAATCCTGTGATCTTCGAAGATTGTGGTGAAGCGATGCTGACGTTTACCCGTCCGCTCGAGACCATCATCGACATCGAAGAGATGGTCATCATCGACTACAGCTCGAGTACCGCCACCAATGGTGTGGACTTCACCTTGCTGCCCGACACCGTATTCTTCCCGCCTTTTGTGACCGTCCAAGAATTTCCGTTAGATGCCTTTGAAGATGGAATCGCAGAAGGTTCGGAGACGGTGATCATGGAAATTCTCAACCTCGCAGCATGCAATGGGGGAGGCTTGACGAGTTATTTCGAGTTTGACATCATTGACGAGCCCGATCCCCTTGTCGTGGATGGTTTCGCGACAGAGCTCTGTGTCGGAGATTCGGTAGAACTGCAGCCTGAAGTCTCCGGCGGATACGGCAACTACACGTTCAATTGGGATTGCGAGCCTGGACTGGACACCAATGCGATCAATTACATCCCTGTTGCCGCAGGGGTCTATGAATGCATGGTGACGGTGAGCGACACTTGTGGGATGCCATCAGACGATGGGCTTTTCGAGATCACAGTAGAGGAATACCCAGAACTGACTGCAGAGATTCTCGGTGGTGACGTGGTGCTTTCGTGCAACGGATTCCAGGAGATTTTTGCGGTAGCCGAGGGAGGCAATCCTCCATACACATATTCTTGGGAGCTTCAGGATGGCCTTCCAGCTTTTGGTTACGGCAACAGTTTTTTTCTGTCTACCTGGCTCAATGCCTCTGAAGTCCATGTGATTGTCGAAGATGCCTGCGGCCTCACCGCAGAAGCCATGGTGAATGTCAGCATCGACGTTCCTGAGCTGATTGTGGAATTGGACGACAGCTATGAGGTGAGCTGCAACGTTCCCTTTAGCATCACACCAGATTGGTCTGGCGGAGAGCCTTACTTCAATTTCGCTTGGCTTGAAGGGTTTTCCTTCTTAGGCTTCAGTCAGACCTTGAATTGGACCACCGATGCAGACATGTCATTGACACTGGAAGTCAGCGACGGATGCGGGCAGTTCGTGACGGTTGAAACGGAGGTCATTGTTGTGAGTCCAGCATTGGAAGTGACCTTGCCTGACACCCTTGTGGGACCTTGCACTGAGTCCTTCGAATTGAGTCCCAGCATAGATGGTGGAAGTGGTGTATACACCTATCAATGGAGCCAGAACTTCAATCCTGTCTCTGACAATGAGACCTACATCTATGATGCCGGTCTTTCTACTTCCTTTACAGTAGATGTCACGGACAATTGTCAATCCACGGGAAGCGCATCGACCACCATCGACATTCAAAACCCGCCCCTTGTGGTGGACATGCAAGATTCCATCAGCGCATCCTGCGTAGACAATACGGTCATTGCGGTCGACATCATCAGTGGTGCGGGAGACTATACGTATGAATGGACTGTGGGCGGAGTGCCCTATGGAGGAAGCGACCCCCAGGTCACGGTTCAGAGCTTTGTTACCACACCCATCACGGTGGAAGTGTTGGACGGTTGCGGAGGAGCAGACGAAACCGCATCGCTGTTGGTGATCCCTGACGTCCCGATGACCTTAACAGTCAGTCCAGACACCGTGATATGCCGCGGCGAAGCGCTGTCACTTTCAGCCTCAGCCACCGGAGGAGAAGGCGGTTTTGTCTACAACTGGTCGAGCATTCCGGCATTCGGAGAGGCCCAGTATGTGGCGCCGAGCAATTCATACAGCTACCCCATTGAAGTCACAGACATATGCGGTGAAACCCTAACGGAGACCATTGAGGTAGGGGTACAGTACATCTACAGTGACTTTTATACCAGTTACTTGTCGGATACGAGGATTGAATTCATCGCTACGCCTGAGCCTCCTTGTCCCAACTGCGATTTCGATTGGAATTTCGGTGATGGAGCATCATCGGAAGAGATGAGCCCCACCCATGAGTATGACGGTCTTGGTGACTACTACGCTCAGCTGACCGTTACAAATGCGCTGGGGTGCCGCGACAGTGCCTACACGCTGGTGGAAGGCCCGGTGATGATTTACGTTCCCAATGCGTTCACGCCCAACAACGATGGGATCAACGATGGTTTTCAGGTGGTCATTTCTGATGTGGTCTATTTCGAGATCAACATCTTCAACAGCTGGGGTGAGGAGATTTACAGCAGCACCGATCCCGATGAAATTTGGACGGGCAATGTCAAGGGCGGCGATTACTATGCGCCCACCGGACTGTACAACTACCGGTTGCGCTGGAAAGGTTCACGTACCGACGCAGAGGAACTGTCGGGCACCATTGAGTTGATGCGTTGAGCTGAAACAGCTTGTAGCGCTTCTGCCTTGTCTACTTTTGGGCATGATCAATTCGAAGCAATTCAGAGGGGCGTTCATCACGGTGACCTCGCTGTTTTTCATGTGGGGATTCATCACGGTTTTGGTGGATGCCCTCATTCCTCGCCTCAAGGACGTTTTTGAGTTAACCTACCTACAAGCAGGTTTGGTTCAGTTTGCATGGTTCACGGCTTACGGGTTAATCTCCATCCCAGGCGGAAGGATGATCAAGCGCATGGGCTACAAGAATGGCATTATGGCGGGCTTGTCATTGGCTGCCATGGGGTGTCTGATTTTTTACCCTGCGGCTTCCACGCGCCTTTTCCCTTTGTTCTTGCTGGCCTTGTTTGTGGTCGCCTCAGGCATCACCATTCTGCAGGTTGCGGCCAATCCATACATCTCAGTGTTGGGACCAGAAGAGGGGGCTTCGAGCCGTTTGAATTTGGCACAGGCTTTCAACTCGCTGGGTACCACCATCGCGCCCATTGTCAGTGCGGGCTACCTCCTGGGAGATACGGTCAAAACCGGACAGGAGCAGGCTTCCATGTCATCGGCAGCATTGGAGCTCTATCGCTCGGCAGAGGCAGGCGCGGTGCAAGTGCCATTTGTGATGCTGGCGGTGGCTTTCCTAGCGCTCGCCTTTGTCATTCGAAAAGTCTCTCTCCCTCGCATCTTGGAAGGGGTAGGAGATGAAGGAAGTCTTTCAGCACTTATGGCCAATCGCCGTTTGATGACAGGTGCAGCCGGAATTTTCGTCTATGTTGGAGCAGAGGTCGCCTTGGGGAGCTACATGGTCAATTATGGATTGAACCTCAATGTGCATGAGCTGATGCAGTCCCATCCGTTTTTGGAGAACATGGCAGGGTTGGCTGCTTCTATCAAGGGGCAATCGGTCATGGATTTGGATCCCAAAGGAAAGTTGGGAGTGCTGTTGACCTTCTATTGGGGAGGGGCCATGGTCGGACGTTTTATTGGCGCTGGGTTGATGCAGCGGTTGAAGCCATCCTTGCTCTTGGGGGTGTTCTCCACGATAGCGCTTGCATTGGTGGTAGCCAGCAGCATGGCCACAGGCCTTTCTGCACTGCTCTTGTTGTTGGCGGTGGGTCTTTTCAATTCGATCATGTTCCCCACGATTTTCACGCTTGGAATTGCTGAGTTGGGAGAGGCCAAGCCACAGGGTAGTGGTGTTTTGTGCACGGCCATTGTGGGCGGAGCTGTGATTCCGCCGGCTTTCGGTGCCTTGGTTGATGCTTCCGGATTTGGATTGGCACTGCTGCTTCCCGCGCTCTGTTACGCATACATCGCAGGATTCGGATTCCGCATTTCAAGGATGGCAAGCTGAAGACATTCTAAGGGTTGTGACTGTGGACAACGGTCTTGGAAAGTTTCACAATTGATTTTGTAGGCCTTGGTTGTTCAAGAGCTATGCCTTTCATTCGAACCTATATAGAACTGCATTGTTAGTGCAGCAATCGACCTGACATGGCGAAGAAGAAGAAAAAGACCAAGGAGCTACAGCCGAACATCAAAGTGAGGCTGGACGGAAGAACCGTCATTACGGTAAGAGACCCAAGTAAATTGGATTTCTGGAGAGAGAAGTATCCAAAACTCGAAATACTCGAAGAGAATTAAGCGGCTATAAAACCGTTTGTAATACAGCATAGAAGCGAAAATGCTTCCATGAAAAAGGCCACCCTGAAAGGATGGCCTTTTTCATGAGCTCATGTAAGAAGATCTGTTCACACCATGAGGGTGAGTCTTTCTCCCTCAAGGCTCAAAGCCTCCCGGCCTTTCTTGGTCAACATGTAGCCGCTCTTGTTTTGGATCATCCCATCCAGGTACAATCGGGTGATGCGTTCCCCGATACGGGCCTGCCCCACACTCAAGGTGACATCACCTTCGATGCGTTTCCAAAAGTTCCGCTCCAATGCAGACAAACGGATGTGCTCTTGCATTTCCTTTTTGTGCTGCTGAACGATGTCGAGAATCATCAAGTCGTGCTTGTCCATGAGTGGTGATTTGGCTTTGCTGTAAATCGTTCGGGGAATGCCCCCGGCTTCAGTCGCAAAATAGCCAAGGACGACAGCCAACTGGTGATTTTTCACGGGTCAGATATGGACAAATTTTCAACGCTGCATGACTTCCTGTATAACACAGGTTTAATCGTTGTAACTAAACATCCGGTGGATGTACGAAAGGTCACGCTCGCGAAATTTACTGGGTGAAAACGGCGCATTACACCGGATTCTTTTTTCGGAAGGCGCCGCTTGGATGAGCTGAACAGAAATACCTCTGGCCGCAGCTTGGTCTAAATAGGCGTTAAGATGGCCGGACTTATGGTCGATGAGCGCCAAATTTTGATGGGGCAGCGGTTCGGAAAGTGCTTCACTTGGATTTGACCTGATCCAAACGGCTTCAAAATTCATCCGGTGCTCCGCCAGAAGGGTGAGGCCTTTTCCTTGATCGAGTCCAGGCCCCAGTATGAGCAAGGCTTGATGAGCAGGCCGAGGAAATGGCCCTTCACATTCCCATCCATTGAATCGAAGCAATGATGCGCGAAGCCACTGAATGGGGGCTTTCCAAACCAGGCCTTTGGGCTTCGTGGCCCTCGTGATGGGTGCCGTCAAGTCACTCTTCATACTGGCGGATCAAGGGTCCACTTCCCCCGTTTGGTAGGCCGTTTCATGGCCGACTCCAAGGCATCTAGAAAAGACGACCGGGAGATGTGTTGGGCCCCCAAGGATGCCAGATGCGGGTTCATAATCTGGCAATCAATGAGGTCAAATTCTTGAGCAGCCAGCTGATGCGTCAGTGTGATGAATGCGGCTTTACTCGCATTGGGTGAACGCGCGAACATGGACTCGCCAAAGAACATGCTGCCCAGAGAAACGCCATACAGACCTCCGACAAGATCGCCAGAAGGGGTCCAAGCTTCAACGCTGTGGGCAAAGCCCAATTTGTGCAATTCGATGTAGGCTTGGATAAAGTCATCGGTGATCCATGTGCCTTCGTCTGGTCTGTGCGCACAACCTTGAATGACCCCTTCAAATTCAGTGTCTAAAGTGATGGTGTAAGTCCCTTTACGCAAGACTGCGCGCATGCTTTTGCTCACCTTGATGTCTTCTGGTCGCAATGCAGCACGTGGATCTGGACACCACCAGAGCAAAGGGTCTTCCGGGGCGGACCAAGGGAAGATTCCCCTTTCGTAGGCGAGCAAGAGTCGATCGGGCGACAAATCGCCTCCAATGGCCACCAAACCATCGTCTCTAAACTTATCTGCTGGCGGAAACCAACACTCTGATCCCAATTGGTACACGTCGTGACGAAATTAGGGCCAGAAACAAGGATGACAGAGCATGGGTGAGAACAGGGCAGAAGGGTTGAAAATCGACTGGCAGGGTTGGGAAGCGGCGGGACATCCATTGCCAGGTGAGGCGGCCCATGCAGCCATGATGCCGTATGCAAGGTCCTCTGCAAAAGAGGCCCGACGTCAGGGCAGCGTTGGAAAGGGGTTCCGCGAAGCTGCCGTTTTGATTGGCTTGGAAGCCGATGGGACGATCGCGTTGATAGAACGCACTCCAGAAAAAGGGCCGCATGGTGGACAAATGGCTCTGCCTGGGGGCACCCGAGAATCTGGGGAAAGCATGGTGAGCTGTGCGGTAAGAGAGTGGAGAGAAGAGTTGGGCTTGCCCGATGCGTGCGTCCCACTGCGTCCTCCTGTGGCCATGACGGAAGTCCACGTCGTTCCGAGCAATTTCATCGTCCGGCCATTCTTGGCGCCAGTGGCATTGCCTGCTGAGTTGTTACCTGACCCCATTGAAGTGTCAGCCGTTCATCGCATTCAGGTGGCAGACCTCTCAGAGGATCGGTACCGCACCAAACAGCCCGTGCGCATTTATATGCCGAAATCAGAGGCATTTCAATGGACCGCTCCTGGATTTTCGCTACCGAAGGTTCCCTTCGTTTGGGGGGCAACGGCTTTAATGCTGTCTGAAGTGGCGGATTGGCATGCCCGATGGGCCTCTGCCCGCTGACCAATAACTTTGTAGCATGGAAGCAAAGAAGGCCGCGGCATTGGCGGAATTGCACGAGGGGTTGCACTCTGTGCTAGCTGAGCGAAGGGATGCCGCCTTGAAAAGGGTGCAAGATGAAGGCGAACTCGAGACGATTGCGGAGCTCGTGCGCTTGCGGGGTGAAACCGATGAGTCAGGTGTTAAGGAAGAGGTTGGAAAGCTGCTGAGGGGGCTCAAGCTCGAGGGTGCAGGCAGCACGCTCATGGAAGTGGCCCTGCTACCGGACAATGCGGATCAGTTGCCGGACCTGCTGGGGTTCTTGTGGGAGTGTGGAGGCACTGCCGAGGGACATCTGCGCATTTTGTCTACCCGTGCAGTGGAACAGGGGATGGCCATTATGGTCGAAGCATTGACGCTCTTTGAGGCGCTCCCTGAATGGCTGGAAGACGAAGCAGACCTGCTGGATGCCATGCTCATATTACAGCAAGGCTACAAGGCCCTGCAGGGCGGCAATGCGAAAGCAGAAGAAGAGATGCTCAAGTTGATGCTGGCGGAATTGATGCAGCGCGAGCGCGCTTAACCGTCAAGTCTGCATGACGCCGGTCCGGTACGGACCCTCTGGAGGGGCCCCATCCGCCAAGGCAATGCCCTCTGAAATCCACGTTCTGGTGTCCCGGGGATCGATAATGGCATCGACCCAAAGGCGCGCAGCTGAGTAATAGGGTGACACTTGTTCTTTGTAGCGGCTCTCTATGACTTCGCGCAATTCCTTCTCCCGTTCTGGGGTGATTTCCTCTCCTTTTTTCTTGCGTGTTGCCACTTCAATTTGAAGCAAGACCCCCGCGGCCTGTGCTCCACCCATGACGGCGAGTTCAGCAGTGGGCCAAGCGACCATGAATTTGGGGTCATAGGCTTTGCCGCAGAGCGCATAATTGCCGGCACCGTAGCTGTTTCCTACCACCACAGTGAATTTGGGCACCACAGAGTTGGCCATGGCGTTGACCAGTTTCGCGCCATCCTTGATGATGCCACCCTGCTCACTTTTAGAGCCCACCATAAATCCAGTCACATCCTGCAAAAAGACCAGTGGAAGGCCCTTTTGATTGCAGTTCATCACGAATCGGGCCGCTTTGTCTGCGCTGTCCGAATAGATGACCCCGCCGAATTGGGTGCCTTGTTTGGCACTTTTGACCAAGGTTCTTTGGTTGGCGACAATCCCGACGCTCCAGCCGTCGATGCGCGCCGTAGCGCACAACAAGGTTTTGCCGTAATCGCGTTTGAATTCGGTAAACGCTCCTTCATCGACCAATGCCGATAGCAAAGTCCGAACGTCATACGCCTCCCTGCGGGAAGCAGGCAGCACAGAAAGCAGGGCGTCGCTGTCGCCTTGTGGAGAGGCCGGAGTGGCGCGGTTATAATGTCGGAGGCTGGGCCTTCCCGCACGGTGCGCCATCAAAGTCCGCAACAGCTCCAACGCTTCCCGATCGTCTTCCACCACATGATCTACAACTCCAGAGATGCTCCCGTGCATGTCAGCACCACCTAAGTCTTCTGCCCCGATATCTTCACCAATGGCTGCTTTTACCAAGTAGGGTCCGGCCAGAAAGATGCTCCCTGTTTCTCTGACGATGATGCTCTCGTCACTCATGATGGGCAGGTAGGCTCCTCCAGCAACACAGCTTCCCATGACGGCAGCAAGCTGCGGGATTCCCGCAGCACTCAGCTTGGCGTTGTTCCTGAAAATCCGTCCAAAGTGCTCTTTGTCAGGGAAAATCTCGTCCTGCATGGGCAAATACACCCCCGCACTGTCTACCAAGTAGACAATGGGCAAGTGAAATTCAAAAGCCAGTTCTTGAGCCCGCAAGTGCTTCTTTCCAGTGATGGGGAACCAGGCACCGGCCTTTACTGTAGCGTCGTTGGCGACAGCAATGCAACGCACGCCGCTGACTTTCCCAATGACCACAACGCAGCCTCCTCCGGGACAACCTCCGTGCTCTTTGTACATCCCATGGCCAGAAAAAGCGCCAACCTCCAAGGTGGTTTCATCCTGATCCATCAACAGGGCGAGGCGCTCCCGGGCCGTCAATTTCCCTTTGCTGTGTTCCTTGTCGATCCGCGCTTGGCCCCCGCCCAGCTTCACTTTTTGGAATTGGTGGTCCAATTCCGACAGCTTGAGCTTCATGGCGTCAGCGCGCTGTTGGTGTTCGATTTCCTCCTTTGGAATGGGCATGTCCGATCGTTGCGGGTTCACCCAAATTTACGGCCCCGGCGCCCCCCGTACTTTTGAACCATGGACTTTACCCATTGGGCGACCAAAAAAAACAAGCTTGACCAGGCACATTGGCCTTGCCTACAGAGGAGAGAAAGGGGAGCGCTGCTGTTGGTTTCTCTCTCCATGGGAATGTGGTCTTGTGGGCCGCCGTCCGAAGGAATGGATGAGGTCAAAGAGGCCGGACCTCGTTTGACCGGGGTCAAATTCGCCGAGTTTTTTGGTTTTTCGGAAGGCCGGGACACGTTGTGGCTGCAAAGTGCAGACGGAGAATGGACACCTTGGACACGCGGAGAGCGGGCCTCTGGCGCTGAGGCCGTTTCATCCGACGCTGCGCTGGCCATTGAATTGCCTTTGGCTCCAAAAGTGGCCACTTGGTCTACCACCCATGTC
>Ga0206130_10007811_pt1 | contig 11699 bp, 8 predicted proteins | sample Helgoland_Spring_9_FD_148637 | JGI IMG/M metagenome (GOLD analysis project Ga0206130, IMG submission 148637) | Pelagic subsurface seawater microbial communities from Kabeltonne, Helgoland, North Sea - Helgoland_Spring_Bloom_20160512_1 | ecosystem: Environmental > Aquatic > Marine > Epipelagic ...
CGATCTGCTTTGCAATCCACGAAAACCCACCCCACCATTGATTGAACAGCATCAAAGCCTCCACATCCTTATATGTATGATTGTGACATCGTCCGTCAAGTCTATGAGATGTGCAAACTGGTTCTTAATCTATAAGGTGTCACATCAATCCAACGATGACAGTTCCATCATACGGGTATTCTCATCTTGTTTGTATCGCGTGGTCATTGACGTGTGTACTTCACCACGGGTACCCATTAGCAATACATAATACGGCAAGGACAGTTCTCGAGTATGACAAGACACCTGCACCTTTTGTTGACCAACACACACAGGTATCTGGCCTACTGGGACATTGGCAATTAACACATCAATCTGTTTTCGAAAATACTGCATCAGATTCATAAACCACTTATTGGGCACACGATTGAGTGCATACCCCTGAGCAGATGCAGCACCCCATGTCGCCACAGCCCCTGATTGCTTTTTCATCAACTGCTTTATCAAACCCTGTACAGAATCTCTCTTTACGGTACGTACCTGTACACCATACTTGTTGCGAGACTCTAAAAAGGGAAAATACACCGTCAAACCCAAGTTTAATTTTTTGGTTTCAGGATGTCGAGTAAAAATTCGGTCTGCTACCAACGCTGCTGTCACTAGATTAAACGGGGCTGTCGAACCAAGTTGTTTTGTACACGCATCCTTCAACACTCTTATTTTAACGGCATCCCACATCGTAAAATGCTGTTCAACGCCTTGCTCAAGATCGATCCCTTTATAAAGAGACCCTCGAATGGTGGCTTGTTTGGTCATTTGTGGAATGCCCATAATCTCGGGAACAAGTGGTGGTGGAGCTGCAACACTTCGATACGGTATGAGCGGTGGGTTCTCATCAAAAACTTCTCGTAATTCTCGCCACAACCCAACACCATCGACTTGTAAGTGATTCCAAATAATGTGAATCAAACCGGGTGTTGATAAGTCAAACCAAATGCCTTTTCTTGGGGAAAACAAATCTTGTACGCTTGTAGATACCTTCTGAAAGACCAACTCATCAGCAGCAACCTCGGCAACCTCTGATAAAATAGACTCTTCAACCTGCAGCCTAGACTCCAATCTTTTCAGCCAAGTTTCTTTGACTACAGCATCGCAAGCCACATCAAAGTGTACACGCATATCCATGTTGTTACTGCCCCAATCCTCGTGTCCATACATGGCCATGTATCGATCTTCAGGAGACTGTAACCGACGACGTTTATAATCTCGAAACAGTAAACTACCTGACAGTGCAGTTAGGGCTGGTATGAGCAATGAAGGCATATTTTAGTGTATCCAACTTTTCCAATATCCTGCACAAGAAAAAATGGATATTTCTGACTTTTATATGACGACACACGGATGTGCAAATATAGGGCTATGAATACCCACAGCATTCACACACAAAAGAACTGTGATACACACCTGTATTATTTTGGAGCAAACCAATGAGCACATCTGTAAAATATCCCGAATTGGCAATTATCATACCGTGTCACAATGAAGAAGAAGGTATTGTACAAGCAATTGAACAGGCTTCCTTTTATGGAACCGTTATCGTAATTGACAACGGCAGCACTGACCAAAGCAACCAACGTGCTAGGGCTGCCAAAGCCATTGTCATCAAAGAAACTCGATTGGGATATGGCACCGCTGTGATGACGGGAATGTGGGAAGCCAAACGACGCTCCTTTAAGTTTGCAGTCGTTCTCGATGCAGATTTGAGCGACAATCCTTCAGATATTCCAATATTGCTCGAACCCATCCTTCATGAAGGCATCGATCTCTGTTTGTCAGCACGGACTCGCTTGGAAGATCAAGTCAATTTAGAACCCCATCAGCGATTTGGCAATCGTCTTGCAGTAACATTGATGAATCTCAAAACGGGCCATACATACAAAGATATGGGGCCTTTCAGAGCCTTTAACATTGATACAATTCTAGGATTGCCAATGGAAGACGAAGATTTTGGATGGAATATTGAGATGCAACTCAAAGCAGCATCCAAAGGGCTGAACATTCGTGAAATTGAACTTCCCTATCGTAAGAGAACTGTCGGAACATCTAAGATTTCTGGAAATCTACGAAACAGCATCAAAGCCGGTAAGATCATTTTGCGTTCAATATGGCGCTACTAGCAGTGTGTAGAAATCCATGCGTAAATGTATAACGATGTGATAGATCTTCCCTATGATGAATACATTTTTAGTACCCAATACCCTACGATTACAAAAACTCAATGGTCGACCACAGTTGATCATCCTCTCGACGGATGCTCTCAAAGCTGTTTTGGAACTTCCACCAAGATATTGGTCTGCAAACAGTGCCCCTATTGAAGGATTGTCTTCGAACAAAACATTTCTGACATACTTAGACAACGACAACAACAATCGCATTATGCCCACTGATGTTGTTTCAGCCGTTCAATGGTTAATTGAAACGCTGACAGATCTGAATGGGTGCATCCTAGGCACCTCATCCATTCCACTGTCAAACTTTCGAGAAGATACTCAAACAGGTAAACAACTCAAAGAAACTGCAACACTCGTGTTGAACAATTTACACAAAACAACTCCCCATGAGATTCAGCTTCAAGACGTTCAAGAACGTGCCAAGATTGTGCAGTTCGGTGCAACAAATGGCGATGGGGTCTTGCCTCCCTCTTTTTTAGAAGGCGTAGAGCAATCTTTTGTCCAAGATTGCCTTCAGATCTTTGAGGGTCAACGAGACATCAGTGGAGAGCTCGGAATCAATACTGAACTCTTACTCAATTTCAATACCAAAGTTGCCGCATGGCTACTCTGGTTGAACCAATGCCCACACAAGATATTCACAGAAGATATGTTGAATACAATCGACACTATCCAACACGTTCTAGATGAGCATTTCATTTGGACCAAGCATCCAAATTCAGACCTCAAAAAGCCCCTTCTGACCAACACTCCAACAACTACATTGTGTTTCAATGACTGGGTTCATCCTTCATTAAGGGTGCACTGGAAAAATCTATGGACACAAGTCTTGGGGCCCTTATCAATCCAAGAATTGACGGTACAATCGTGGGAACAAGTATGGTGGATCGCTGAAGAGTATCGCAATTGGTTGAGAGTTCGCCCGAACGGAAACTTTACAAACGTTCCATTAGATCGACTCCAAGAGATGTGCCTACAGGATGACATCCAATCATCCTTGCACCAAAAACTGGCAAAAGACAAAGCGGTCTCGAATCAGTTGCTCCAACTCAGCAATTTGGAAAAAACACTACTTTTCCAGCAAGACCTCTGCTTTTTTCTCAACTCGTTTGTTAATTTCTCCAATTTTTACAATCCTAAATTCAGATCGGTACCGGAGATCGGATCGTTGTTATTGGATGGAAGATGGTTTCGATTGGTGGTTCAAGTTCCAAACAAAAGCAAGCATATCCAACAAGCACAACACAGTGGATTCTTTCTACTATACCTCACGGTTACACTTACATCTGGAACAATGGACATTGCTGTTGCCGTAACTGGCTCGAACAGAGGCGATATCCACATTGGTAAAAAAGGAGTCTTTTATGACATTGACTTCGTGCAATGTCCCGCTGAAATCACTGATATTATAGACAACCCAATCAACATCAACGAAGCTTTGCTCAAACCAATTGAGAAATTACAACTGTTGATCACACAAAGACTCGAACGATTTTCCAACGAGCAAGAACGAAAATTAGAATCTGGATTCAACACCGAGACACCGTCTGAGAAAGCACACTGGGTCAACAGTGGTGTCACTTTAGCCGCACTCTCTTCTTCGTTTGCCTATTTACTAAAGACACTTTCCTCAGTCAAAATATCATCCATATTTTTGGTGATCTTCGCACCATTAACGCTATTGGCGATTTTCTCATCTCTCGTTGCCGGTTGGAGACTGCATCGACGAGATTTGGGACCCATCTTAGAGGCTAGTGGCTGGGGAATCAATCATCCTCTAAGAGTTCCGGACTGGGCATCAGAAGTTTTTACCCATAGGGCAGATGTGCCAAAACAAAATCAAAGTAGAGAAACAGATCTCTTGAGGGTTTTTGAACACACTGCAAACCCTTTGGGAAAGATCACTCGAATCGTGATGTGGGTAACATTGCTGCTGTTAATATGTACCGTGTGGTGGCAATGGGACAATATGTTGATATTTATTCAAAACTGGGAACCTCCAATCACATCGTAAACAAGCCTTTGGACATCAACTGTTACACATGCAACACTATCAACAAGCAATCGTGATATTGGGAAAAGAACCCACACCAGGATTCGTCAAAACGCGGCTGGCACAAAGTGGCAACATCAGTCCACAAGCCGCTTCGGAAATTCAAACCGTGCTTGCACTGCACATTCTACGACTCCTCGTCGATCTTGACTGTCCAGTCATACTCCAAATGAAAGGCGACCTACAGGGTTCATTTGCCCAACAGTGTACAGACATTGGTGCCTTGGTTGAACGACAAGCAGATGGCACCTTAACAGACAAAATACACATGGCCAGTAAACGGGCTGAACGGACACTGATCTTGGGAATGGACATGCCACTATTGAACATGAATGAGTTGCATTTTGCCCTTCACAGTCCAAATCTAGTTTTGGGACCAGCAGAAGATGGGGGATACTGGCTTATTGGGGGGAATCAAATACCGCGAGATATTCTGGAAGATATCCCCTGGTCTACAGAGAATGTTTGGAAAACAACAATTGCCAAATGTGAAGAATTAAAAATACAGTATGATGTATTGTCATGTCAACAGGATATCGATACAATATCAGACCTTGAACAATTGTTGTCCAATCCCCAATGCCCAACCGTACTTCGTCTAAGAATACAAGCGGTTTTGGGCCCCCCTCATCATTTGTAGGAGCATTCATGCCAGAAGTCCGAGAATTCCCAGCCAACACACAACACATTCACATCATGGGCGTCGGAGGAACGGCAATGGCTGCCCTCGCAGGTCTCTTGGTTGCCAAAGGGTACAAAGTGACGGGTTCAGATGGAAATGTGGTCTATCCTCCAATGAGTGACGTCTTGGCCAACATTGGAATTGTTCCTATGGTTGGATACAACAAAGAAAATCTGACTGTCGAACGTCCAGATTTGGTCATCGTAGGAAACGTCGTTCGTCCAACATATGAGGAAGCGGTGTATCTCGTCGAAGAATCGAATATTCCTTATATGAGTTTTCCAGCACTGCTGGGCGCTCAATTTCTAAATCAAACCCACAATATTGTTGTTGCTGGTACACACGGTAAAACGAGTACTACATCCATTGGTGCTTGGTTACTAGAAGCCGCTGGACAGCATCCAGGTTTTTTGATTGGAGGGGCAGCATTAAACTTTGATACAACAGCTCGTGCAGCACAAACTTCCGCTGAGCGTAAAGGATTCTTCATCATTGAAGGCGATGAATACAACACCTCGTTCTTTGATCGTCAAAGTCCAAAATTTGTTCATTACAGACCTCACGCAGCAATTATCACCAGTGTTGAGTTCGATCATGCAGATATTTATAGAGACCTAGAACACTGTCAAGAGGCTTTCAAAAAACTGGTGGCAAAGATGCCAGCAGATGGATGTCTCGTGGTACGTGGAGATCACGCAAGTGTGTTGGAGTGTGTTGTTGATCCAAACTGTGAAGTCAGACGATATGGAAAAGAACAAGAGTGGGATGGTCGGATTGATGAACTGCACACCGAACGAGGCAGCATGACTTTTTCTGTGCTGCACAAAGGCAAAGTCGTTGGAACATTTGAATCCATTATGGTAGGAGAGCACAATCTATACAATCAAGTCGCGTTGGTTGCTGTCATGGATTTTTATGGAATCCCAATGGATGATTTGAAAGAAGGCTTCTTGACTTTTAAAGGCATCAAAAGACGACAACAAGTACTCGGATCACCTAGTTCTGTGATGGTTATCGACGATTTTGCTCACCACCCTACTGCAATCAGCCTAACGCTCGAAGGATTGAAGATGCGGTTTGGAGACAGAAGATTGTGGGCCATTTTCGAACCTCGTTCTGCGACCTCTAGACGCAACACCTTCCAACAACAATTTGCAGAGTCTTTCGACCATGCTGATATTGTTGTCATAGCACCAGCATTCAATCAATCAGGCATTCCAAAAGAAGAACGATTGAATGTCCACAATTTAATCTCTGACATACGTGCTCGTGGAAAAGAGGCTTTTTGTTGGGGAGACACTCCTGACACAAAAATGGAATGGAGTTCTTCAGACTCAGCAACTGTAATTGTACAGTCCATCTGCAACAATGTTCAACCGGAAGATGTGGTTGCCATTTTGTCAAATGGTGGATTTGGTGGCATTCATCAAAAATTGATTGCGCAATTAAGTAGCTAACTGCGCACACAACCTGAACAAATTTTTTGTTTTTATGAACAAATCAATTTAATGCCCATTTTTTCGCGTAAATTTGACCATAAGAACCTTAGTTGGCAAAAAATAAAAGCGGTTATTTACCTTAAATACCAAAAACTGTCCGTCTATCATTTGTATACACTGTAGTTTTGTATTACACTGAGAGTGTTCAAAAGAACAATAAACACAAACTTTAAAACCTCTCAGGAGTTTTCCAACCATGTCTAAACCATCAAAAAGACCCAAAGTTACCACCATCGACCGTACAGCCCGTGCAAAAGCAATTGATTCTGCCATCCAAGCCATTGAACGTCAGTTTGGAAAAGGATCAATCCTTCGTATGAATGAAGATGCCGTCCAAGCAATCCCCGTAATCCCAACCGGTTCTTTAACCTTGGATCGTGCATTGGGAATAGGTGGATTTCCACGTGGTCGTGTTGTTGAGATTTATGGACCAGAGTCTTCAGGTAAAACCACGATGACCCTTCACGCCATTGCAGAATGTCAAAAAGCAGGTGGTGTTGCAGCATTTATCGATGCTGAACATGCATTGGATACAGTATATGCTCGAGCATTGGGTGTAAAAGTAGAAGAGTTGCTCTTAGCTCAGCCTGATTCTGGGGAGCAAGCACTAGAAATCGTCGACACGTTGGTTCGTTCAGGAGCTCTCGACATGATCGTCATTGACTCTGTAGCTGCCTTGGTGCCTCGTCAGGAATTAGATGGTGATATGGGCGATATTCAACCTGGTGCACAAGCTCGATTGATGAGTAAGGCAATGCGTAAAATCACCTCTGCAATCAACAAGTCCCACACTACTGTGATTTTCATCAATCAGTTACGTATGAAAATCGGTGTCATGTTCGGCTCTCCTGAAACGACAACAGGTGGTAATGCACTGAAGTTCTACTCTTCAATCCGTTTGGACATTCGTCGTACTGGCTCAATCAAAAAAGGGACTGATGTCATCGGAAACAGCACTCGTATCAAAGTCGTCAAAAATAAATTGGCGCCTCCATTTAAACAAGTCGAATTCGATATTATGTATGGAAAAGGTGTTTCACAAAGTGGTGAACTGATTGACTTAGGCTTGGATGCTGGATTCGTTACTCGATCTGGATCTTGGTACTCTGTTGGTGAAGAACGTATTGCACAAGGTCGCGACAACGCCAAGCAATACCTTGAAGACAATCAAGAAATGTATGACAAGTTGCTTTCTGACTTGCGTAACCACTTCGGTTTTGGAGATGACTCTTCTGAGAACGGTGAAGAAAGTTAATCTTCACACAATTCACAAATCATGGACGCATCCTTAAATAAGGATGCGTTTTTTGTTTACATGAACACACGATAATGGTGCTTTTCACACTGGATTTTTAGGGACGGCTAGACTATATTTGACCAAACCCAAAACTGCGGAGGTATCTTATGGACACCATTCTACGAGATGCACAAGAACAGCATGCAACAGACATACTACTCATCAACGGTGGTGTTTGGTTTAGGGTGTCGGGCAAATTACAACCAACAGAACACACCACAAGTGAATTTAACAATGTCCCGATTGGTTTTGAACTAAAATCCACCTCACACATCCGATGCCTTCCAACAGGCTTTTCTTTGAGTGCACTACAATACCCCGGTGAAGTATCCACTGTACTGGACTTTGAAAGAGGTCTCATTATTTTGAACGGTACGAACAATTCTGGAAAAACAACCTTGTTGCTACATTGGTTACAATCGTTGCAACATCGCTCAGTAGACAATCAAATCCAGCTTCCAAACGCTGGACTGAATAAAGTGCTCTGGAGTTCTGACCAAGCAGATATCCAACTCACTTCAATTACAGACGGCACATCTGCACTGAATGCTCTACGAGACTCTATTCATCAGTTGGTGATTGCAGTTGTTGATGCTCGCAACAATGCCGATGCCCTTCGACACATCCATATGTTACTCTGTAGCAGTACCCATTCCAATGACAGCGGCGACAACAACCTTCTTTCTTTAATGAGTGAACAGATCTGTAGTGTGGTCAATGTCAGTCTCATTCGCACAGTTCAACAACGATTCCGCCCCTTGGTTGCCATTACCAATCGCAACGAAGGTATTTGTGCACAAATCTCCCATGGGGATTTTGACAAACTTGAAGATGCTGTACAACGGGGGAATGGTGGGCTCGGCTCTTTAAGTTCAGATGTACAGTTGGCCAGTTGGCTACAGCAACGCCAAATCCATTTGGAAGAAGCTCTGCGCTTCGCCAATTATCCAGCCACCATGCGCCTTCGCGCTTCTGGCATTATTCACAACGACTAATCATTTTTGACACTTTGTTATTTTGGAGAGAATTCCATGAAATCCCCAGACATTCGTACAATATTTTTGAACTACTTTGCTGAGCGCAACCATAAACATTTACCCTCTGCTTCGTTGCTCCCAGAAAATGACCCCACTCTTTTCTTCGTAAATGCTGGAATGGTCCCATTTAAAGATGTCTTTATCGGTAAAGAACACCGTCCTTATACAAAAGCAACTACTGTCCAAAGAGTTCTCAGAGTCAGTGGAAAACACAATGACTTAGAGGAAGTCGGAAGAACACCTCGTCACCACACATTCTTTGAGATGATGGGAAACTTTTCTTTTGGGGATTATTTCAAACGTCAAGCCATTGAAATGGCATGGGACTTATTGATCAACCACTACAAGTTGGACGTCAGTAAACTGTGGGTCACAATCTACGAAGAAGACGATGAATCAAAAGAGTTGTGGAAGGAGATCTCAGGATTGCCTGACCATAAAATCCAAAAGATGGGAGCCAAAGACAACTTTTGGTCTATGGGAGATACGGGTCCTTGTGGTCCGTGTACAGAAATCCATTATGACCACGGTCCTAAATATGGGGATGATCCAAATGGACCGGCGGGCGAAACCGATCGGTATGTCGAAATCTGGAATCTTGTATTCATGCAATACAATAGAAGTGCAGACGGCACATTAACCCCACTGGCAAAACCGTCTATTGATACTGGAATGGGATTGGAACGTTTGGCAGCCATCAAACAAGGGGTCTACAACAATTACGATACCGATATCTTTCAAAGCATCATCCAACATTGCGCACAGTTGAGCAACACCCAATATGGCTCGAGCAACGAAATCGATGTGGCACTTCAAGTAATTGCAGACCATATCCGAGCCGTCACCTTTTTAATCGCCGATGGAATTATGCCTTCCAATGAAGGACGGGGCTACGTGTTGCGAAGAATTGCTCGACGTGCAATTCGATTTGGGGTCAAACTTGGACTGACTGAAAATTTCCTTACGGGTTGTGCAGAGATTCTGCTCTCTGAAATGGGTGAAGCCTATCCGTTAATCGTAGAAAAGAGATCCTTTGTCCTTGAGGTAATTGATACAGAAGAATCCAGATTTAGAGAAACACTCGAACGGGGTTTACAAATCTTAGAGGAAGCATTCGAACAACATTGTGAGGATGGACAACTTCCTGGACACATTGCATTCCAACTGCACGACACATTTGGATTTCCATTGGATCTCACTCGACTGATTGCAAGTGAGCGGGACATTGACATCGATGTGGCTGGATACGATACAAAAATGGCCGAACAACGTGCAATGGGTCGTGCAAATTGGAAAGGGTCTGGAGATGTAAATACCGAAAGTTCTGCACTGTCGACACTCGAACACACTACAACGTTTACTGGATATACAGAAACCAGTCATGAAGCGACCATCGTTGCTCTCTTTGACAAAACAGGAATTCCTGTCAACACCTTAACAACAGAAGGTTCTGTTATTTTAGATCGCACACCTTTTTATGGTGAAAGTGGTGGGCAAGTTGGGGACAGTGGAACACTCAATATCGAATCTCATAGCATTGTCGTCAAAGACACCCAAAAGCCCACAGCAAATATTGTAGAGCATCAAATAGATACACCCAGTATCCCTTTGACTGTCGGGCAAACTGTCGTTGCAAAGATTGCACTCACACCGCGTCTGCAATCTAGACGAAACCATACCGCAACACATTTATTGCATTCCGCTTTGCGCCAAGTACTTGGAAACCACGTGACCCAAAAAGGGTCTTTGGTCACTCCAGATCGTTTGCGATTTGATCTCGCACACCACAAACCCATCTCCTCTACAGAATTAATAGAGATTCAACGTCTCGTGCAACAAGAAATTGAAGCCAACAATGCCTTAAATATTCGAGTTTGCTCGATGAATGAAGCCAAAAAGCAAGGAGCCATGGCGCTCTTTGGAGAAAAGTATGGTGATGAGGTTCGAGTGGTGGAAGTCCCTAATTTCTCAGTAGAATTATGTGGTGGAACGCACGTTGAGCAAACTGGGGAAATCGCATTGTTTCACATTCTTTCAGAAACAGGTATTTCAGCAGGTGTTCGAAGAATAGAAGCACTGACATCTACAAAGGCATTTGAATGGTATCAACATCGTTCAAACACTCTTGAACAAGTCACAAATACATTGCGAGTTCAAGTCAACGATGTTCCTCAGCAACTCGAAAAACTCATCGATGACAAACGGAAGTTGGAAAAAGAGTTGGCCTCTTTGCGTAAAGAGATTGCGCAACTTCAAGCTGGGGACCTTATGGATACGGCTCAAGAAATTGATGGTCTAAAAGTAATCGCTGCTGAATTCAATGGAGACATGAATGCAATGCGTGAAGAAGCGGACAGATTGAGAAGCCAATTGGGCAGCGGGGTCGTTGTGTTGGCATCCAGTACACAAGGAGCCAAAATCTTGGTTGCAGTAACGAAAGATCTGGCTGGAAAGACCGTTCATGCAGGCAATATGGTTCGAACACTGGCCAAACATATAGGTGGCGGTGGCGGTGGTCGTCCGGATATGGCTCAAGCAGGTGGTAAAAATCCAGCTGGAATTCCAAATGCTCTAGCAGCAGTCCCAGAAACCATTCGCTCTCATTAAGGTAAGAGTCCAGAATTATCACAGTTTGTTGGCAGTTCTGTGAACATCCGTCGGAATACAATCAATCCATCAAAGACTTGCTATACTGTATCTTTACAGATATACTTCTGTTAACAATACTTGACACGTCAATACTTTTGACGTTGCATATGGAGGTTACAAATGTCTGAACTCAATTTTGATGTGGTACTCAATCGCAATGCTGGTCGCGTAACGTCTGGCCTTATTCAACAGTTGCAATCTCAGTTGCCTTCAGATCGATTGCATCTAACGGAAAGTTTATTGCACTCAAGAGAAGTTCTAGAGGAATGTGT
>Ga0206130_10007816_pt1 | contig 11695 bp, 14 predicted proteins | sample Helgoland_Spring_9_FD_148637 | JGI IMG/M metagenome (GOLD analysis project Ga0206130, IMG submission 148637) | Pelagic subsurface seawater microbial communities from Kabeltonne, Helgoland, North Sea - Helgoland_Spring_Bloom_20160512_1 | ecosystem: Environmental > Aquatic > Marine > Epipelagic ...
CTAGTGGGCCGTTAGCTCAGTTGGTAGAGCAACTGACTTTTAATCAGTGGGTCACAGGTTCAAATCCTGTACGGCTCACCACTGAAATCAATGACTTAGAAGGTTTTGGTCAAAAGGGATTTAGCTTTTGGGTTCCAAGTGGGTACCAAAAACGCGCTACTACCTCTTAGTTTTGAGCTATTTTCTGCACTTTCGGTTATTTCAACCTCACCGTCGATTCCCTTCATGATAACAACACATCATCCCGATCTGTCTGAAACATATTCCGCAGCTGTCATCCTGTGATATTCGATTCTCTCGTATCCCAAATCAATTGGTTGGGGGTCAACGACCTCAATCGCAGCTTCGTTTGTGAGAGCAGTGCGTAAAGCAATGCTGGTGATATTCACGCTAAACGACGTTCCCATAAACACTACGCGCTGAGCGCCATGCATCCAATCCTCTGCTTCTGACATGCGGTAGAGGTCGGTGTAGTATTCATCAAATAGCAAAACGAATGGCTTTAGAGAAACGTCAGGCTCTGGGGTGAGCGTAGTCTTGGATATTTTAAACGCATCCAGCAAGACAGGGGTAAGGCGTACGCTATCGTCCAAATCATCGTAGGCCGACGCCACGTCTTCCCAAGGGGCGTCTATCAGCGGCACATCTAGCCCCTGCTCGTGCAGCACTGTCACCTTGTCTAGACGCCCGTGGATTGGAACGTATGCCACGTTCCCAGCCTTACCGTCCAAGCCATCTATATTTTGCGTGACGAGCCGCTTATCAGCCAGCCAGTGATGAACTGTGTTGGGCTTTATATGGCGATACGACGCAAACCGTTTGAAGTACCACAGTAGAAACTCGTCTGGGTGTGACAAATACATCTGCCGCGTGGCCATCTCTTGCGGCGTGTAATTCTGACTGCCAACAGTCCAAAGGCCATCCGTACCTCGAAAGGTCGGAATGCCACTTTCGGCGCTTACGCCTGCGCCAGTTATGTAAAGAGTATGATCTGCCATTTGTCGGGTTAGTAGCGCGACACTGCTGGCAAGTGAATGATCAAAGGTACAAATAGGCTTCGCTAATAATGTGAATGCGAATCGGCAACGGTAAATTGCGAATTGGTATTGGTTCTTTGTGACGAATGTAGGGCACAATAACAGTCAGTTTCAGTTGAAGAGACACCCCGCCCAAGATTATAGGGCACCAATATATACGTAGGGGTAGTTAACTATGAGCTATACTTAGCGGTGGCTCTGATTAATGTTAGCTTTGCTTACCCACCAGTATATGGACAGGGAGTGTAACTATTTACAAAAGGGTAGCCCAACTATATATTGGTGGGCTAAATCTGGTATTTTGCTATGCACCCCTATTGTGTCAGCCCGAGCCGACAAAGTATCAACTGCATAAGGAGATGACAATGAACACTGGTCTTAAAGAGGCGGAATCCGAAGTGATTGAAGGCGAAAATCCTCGCGGCGATAAGGACATGTTGCATTCAAGGTGGGGCAAAGAGGTTATTGAAATTGGTTTTGCCGCGCTGCCCTCTATTCTTATGAAGAGTCAAAAACGTCTAGGGCTCACTAATAATCATTTGGTTGTTTTGCTGCATTTGGTCGATCATTGGTTTGGGGTTAAAAGCAATATTCACCCATCGATCAGGACTTTAGCGGAGCGAATGGATTTATCTGATTCCAGAACTAGGACGTTAATTTCTGAACTGGAAAAAGGTGGCTTTTTGCGCCGCGAGCCGCGCATGACGACAGGCGGCCAATCGTCAAATCAATACTTTTTAGATGGTTTGGTGAAAAAGGTTCAAAAACTGCAGCCTGAATTTGCAGCCCAGAGAAAGAAAGCTGCAGACGAAAAGAAGGGTTTAGAAAAACCAAAAAATCCAACAGTGAAAAAAATCTAAAGAAATTGGGCTCGAGTTTACGGCCCGAGCCCTGGCCTGCATTGAGTTACCAATACAAGTTCTGAACAAACTCTTGGTATCTCACTGTTTCTACGAAAGCAACAAATTCAGTTCTTGGGCCGGAACTGCAATTGAGATACAGCGAGGAAAAGCTGAATGACTATACTAATGGCACCCAAAGACGCGGCGCATCTTGCCCATCAAAAAAATTTTCAGAGTCAAGTGTTATCAATCGCAGTGCAGCAGGCGGAAGCTTGTGGATGCTTAGTTGCGGTTGATGAAGAAAACGGCCGGTACTACCCAACCAACTCCCAATGTCATGCGGAAGTTGATCTTCTCGATCACGAAGATATGCGGTCGTATTAACTGGACTTTCTACAGTTTGAAACAATCTATCTAGCGCCTTTGGGCGCTGGATACCCCTATTTCATTTTTTAGGAGTCTTACCATGAGTAAGAAACAGATGGCCCATTTTTCGATGGCGCAGCTAGGAATATCGGAGCCTCAAAAGCCAGTCTGGGGGCGGCCAGCTGATAATAATTCGGCTCTGCCCAATAAGCTCTCACCGGCTGAAATGACCCGGCGGCGACATTTCAATACTAATGAGCGTGAAGCCCTTTTCATATTATCTGGTGGGCACTGTGTTATATGCCGCAATCCGCTCACAGATGACTGGGAACCCGATCATATAGTGCCGTGGTCGGCAGGCGGTCTGACCGACGTGACGAATGGCCAAGCTGTCTGCCGGGCATGCAACCGCAAAAAGGGAGGCAAGCACAATGCAGACTCCTAAATTTGTCGATATTAACGGCCACAAAGCTCTGCAATGGCAAGCCAAATTCGTTAAAGCATTCAGTAACAAGGTCCACCGCGAGGATGGCAGCACAAATTTCTTGCTTTGTGCCGCGCCAAATAGTGGGAAAACACGTGCAGCCGGGTTTGCGATGATGACTGCTGCTGCCAAGTTTCAGATCGACTTGATTGTGGTGGCGGTGCCAAACTGTGCGATCCAGCGTCAGTGGGCTGCAGAAGTAGCTCCATATGGGATTGCGCTATCGACAGAAATATCAAATGCGCGATTGATAAAACGTTGTGGTCTCGACAGCGCGCTAGATGGGCTTGTCGTGACATATGCCCAAGTAGCGCGGAACCCCGAGTTGTTTCGGAAGATGTGTCATGACCGCCCATCAATGGCATGCCTCGACGAGGTGCATCACCTTGGTGACGAGAAGACTTGGGGATCTTCTGCCCTGCAAGCGTTCGAACATACCAAAATCAGACTGAGCCTCAGCGGCACACCGTTTCGCTGCGATGGTCAATCAATTCCCTTTCAGGAGTACCAAGATGCAAGTTAAACCAGATTTTACCGTACCTATGCGTGACATGATTGAAGAAGGCATTTCGCGGCCGATTGAAGTTTTTGCCCTTGGCGCCGATTTGCGCTGGGATGATAGTGGTGATCTAATTGATGCTTCATTTGGTGATGATTTATCAAAGAAGCATACAGCACAGCGCCTACGCACGGCTTTGCAACCCCGAAACCAGTTTACCGTCGAATTAGTCCAACGCGCCGTTGAGCATTTAGTTGCTATAAGACTGACCGAGCAGCCAAATGCCGCGCTCATCATTTTTGCAAAGGACAAGTTCCACGCTGAACAAATTGCCCAAATCGTTCGGCGAGACCAAAAAATTACGCCAGTCATAGTTCATATAGGCGTGCAGGACGCCGGCGATAAAATTGAGCAATTTAAAAATAGCGTTGATGAAGTTATTATCGCATGCCGGATGGTGTCTGAGGGCGTCAATATTAAACGCGCCCGTGTGGGGCTTTATTTGACAAACGTAACTTCACCACTGGCGTTTGAGCAATGCATAACCCGTCTCTGCCGGAAAGAGCGGTTTGAACAGTCAGAACCTAGCTATTTTTATACGCCTGCGGACCCAAGAATAATTGCGTTGGTCAATGACTTGGAAAACGTCAAGCTTGTAACTTTGTCCAATGATGACCCGGTGCCTAATCCAAATGTTGGCTCTGGAAGCTCTGGTTCAACTAGCGGTTTTTTACCTATTTCAGCTGTGCCGACTGAGACAATCGGTATGTATAGAGGAGATTCTGCGACGGAGGCCGAACTCAAATTAGCTGCCACGTTCCGGACGCAACATCCCGATGTTGCCGCGGGCATACCCGATACGCAATTGGGGAAAATTGCGGCGACATACGTCAAACCAGATGAGCTGGAAAATTTGACGTTCGCTCCACAACCAGTTGCGCCTGAAACCTACGATGAAAAATCGAAGCGCCTCAAACTGCGCGCGAATAAGCTGGCAAACCGACTAGCCTATCGCAAAGGTGTCAACCCGAAAGATGTTCACAGTGACTGGCTACAACAAGGCAATCGCAAACACGCGGTGGCAGATTTATCTGACCTAGAAGCCAAGATTTCATGGTTGGAACAGGAGCTAGACCAGCACCCAAACCAAGCTCTAAATCCGTTTGGCGTGCGGACCTTTACGACTTTAGGTGATCAGAATGTGTGATTTTGACTTCAATTATGAATATTCTGACTACCTAGCCACCGCCGAGGATTGCATCGATCTACGCCATCAGGTGTCTGAGATGCTGTTCCTATTTCACGAACGCGGTTATTCAGCCAAATCGGCCATAGAACAATTGTTTCCAGACATACAGGTAGAGTTCGCTAATCACTTTACCTACGTCGATGCAGAGGCTTGTGGCTACATAGAGGCTAAAAGGCGGTTTTTGCGGTGTGATTTCGAGACCAAGCAATAAGCGTTCACCGGCCCAGTATCAAACTTCTCAACAACACTGTGATGTGAAAATGCAAAACAAAGCTGACGACGCACTGCCGCTGATAGAGCGCCTAAAATTAGCCAGCTATTTTCACGCTGGCTTCGAATTAGAAAGAGATGATGTGAAATGGGTCTACAACGCCCTGAAGCAATTGCGTGTGGGGCAACCAAGCAAGCGGTCCGACAATAGTGCAGAATAAAAAACGCTGAACAATTCGCCAATTTGGTCGTTATTATAGGTGAAACAATTTCATTGTTTTTCTCCCAGTTGAACTTGGTGGGTATTTTTACCCACCATTTTTTTGTGCCTGAACATAGTTGTTGAGCTAAGCGCAGGGGCTGCTAGCGTTGCGAGTGAATAACGCAAGAGGACACGCCATGTGCGCCGCTATTTGATCGACCACTGATTGGACAAAAACTTTATTAATAACCTAGCCGTTTTAGGTATCTTTCATAATTTCTTCGCACTAGGTAAAAAAATAACCCACAGCCTCCAAATCCAATCAGAAAATAAGGCCACATAGCACTGTAGTAACTTTTAAAACTATCAACTGAAGACCACATTCCCCAATATATAGTGGAGTAATTATTGTTGTAATGGCCAAGCCAAATGATCCCAATCATCCAGCCAAAGCCAATAATTCGGATCCATGTCGCATTTTTATCCATGTAACCTTCAGATGTCAGCGGTTGATCGTCGTATTCATCATCAGTTTCATCGAAGTTTGATGGCGCTTGTTCGTTAACTTGAAAAATCCAATTAATGACAAAGTGAGCAATCAAAGAGCCAAAAGTGCAAGCGCCTACAATCATAATTGCTAGGTCGCCTGTTATTGATGCATCTTCGATAAATAAAACAATGCCAAGGACAATCACCGTAGGCAACCAAACAATGATGACTAAAAGTCTTCTAAAAGCTTCAAATAGCCTGCTCAATATACGGCACCATTAAATTTGCATTGCTTTAGCTAGAAGCTATTTTACACGTCGTTAAATATCAAATAAATTTTTGCCATTAACCCACACAAAACGCCTGCACTATCTTTCGCAAAACCCGAAAAATGATCTGCAAGCCTCCATCGGGCATTCCCGAAAGGATACGCGACAGACGGGCAGCCGTGATTCGACGCTGTCAAAATTCACCCTTCACAGCCCAAATACGCCTGATATATTAATCGCGTAACGATCAAAGGGGTATTAGCCATGCGCGCCGCACTTGTAGCATTGATGATGATGATTGGTTCGAAGGCGGAGGCTGCATAAGCGCATGGCTGGCTTTGTCTACATAATGTCGAACCCACTATTCACCCGAATTAAGATTGGAAAGTCTACTAAAGACCCGACAATAGACCGCTTAAACGAATTAAACCGCGAAACCGGCACACCCGAAAAATACAAATGTGAATACTATGCGTTTGTGGGGGATGAAAATGGTCTGGAGCGCGCTGCGCATCGTTTATTTTCTAACAATCGACCCAACCCCAAGCGTGAGTTTTTTGAGATAAGTATTTCAGAAGCAATTCATGCAATTCGAGCTACTGCAACTGACTTTGGTGGCATCAAACATGAGGAAGTTTTTTACAAAGATTTCCAAATTCTTGATAATTTGGCGATTAATGATGAAGAATTAACGGAAAACGCAATACTCGGGCATGCTGAGTACTCGGGCAATGATGGAAGTAAATACATTGGCGATTGGAAAAATGGTGAATATCACGGTCATGGTACGCTGACTAAAGCTGATGGGGATAAATATACTGGCAATTGGGAGAATGGTAAGCGGAACGGACAGGGCCAAATGATTTCAAATGGCCGGGTTTATGTTGGAAATTGGAGGGACGACAATTGGCATGGCCATGGCACTTTGACCTATGGGCGTGGGGCAGAACTTGTTGATGGGTGGCGGCATCCTTTTGGGGATAAATATACTGGCAATTGGGAGGATGGTAGGCTGAATGGACATGGAGAATTTACTAACCGGTATGGTTTCCATTATATAGGGAGTTGGAAGGATGGCGATCAGCATGGCCACGGCACTATGAACCACGGTGAAGGGGATAGCCAATACACTGGTGAGTGGGAAAATGGTGAATGGCACGGCAATGGCAAACTGACAGATGTTGATGGAACATATTACATCGGTGAATGGAAATATGGTATGAGAAATGGCTATGGCATTGAGACATTCGACGATGGTTCAAAGTACGCCGGCAATTGGGAGGATGAAGAATATCACGGCCAAGGCACTTTAACATTAGCTGATGGCACTCAATACGTTGGCCAGTTCAAGTATGGTGTATTCCAAGACTTATAATTAACCACCACAAACCCCGCGCAACTGCTTTCGCAGCCTACTTAAGATGTTATGAGTTTAGAAAGTCTCAATCATCAGGCATAAGCCCTGCGTCTATTATCGCATTTTCAAGCCGCTTTAGCTCACCCATAACCCGACGCCCAACCTCTGCTGCGTGGCGCTGGGCTGCCAGATTGTCCTTTGTCTGCCGACCGTGCTTAAGATTAGCCTTTGAGATACGCTCTAAGCCCCGCTGAGTCCTAGGTCCAGTTGACCGACCGCCATGTAGCGCGCAGCGCCCATTGTGCTTGTATGCGGCCCTCTGGCAGGCTGTGCCCCGACGGGTCTTTGCTAGACATCTCTTACCCGGCCAGTTTGGTCCAAAGCGCGTATGGACCCCGATGCGAACGTTGCCTTTAGCTAATGTCATAATACGCCTCCTATGAGGTGTTATGTTATAACAATTTTACAATAACCGCCAGAGGTAGGGTAGTCAGTTTTATTTTTTTATAATATTTTTTTCGGGGTCACTGTACGCGCCGAACCCTGTGTGAAGGTCGTCTTTGACTCAAGCGTAAAAAGGGGGTGTCGGGGTCTGTTCTATGATCCCGGTAGGTTGTTGACCAAGGGGGCTAGGGTACCTTGGCGCCAAAAGTTGGTTTATGGTTCGGTAGATAAACGCTGAATAAAGCAGTGTCTAAAATGTGGTTTTATAGTGCCTGCCGCAGAGTAATTTCACGCTTCCAAATGAATAAACCTGACCCAACAATTATAACCGTACCCAACCCTGTCCAAACAGATGGAAGCGTATCAAAAATAAAATAACCTATCACAGTCGCATAAATAACTTGGGCGTACATAGTGGGAGCGAGAGTTGAGGCGTTAGCTAATAAATGAGCGCGGGTAGCAAGAATATGGCTAATGGCCCCAAAGACACCAATAATGACGAGCACACAAAACCCTATATTTGTTTGCGGCCAATGCCAATTTTGTAAAGCAAACGGGGCTATTGCAAAGGTTGCAACTCCACTGGACCATAATTGACTAGTCGAGTTGTTATCTTGTCCAGCCAACAGCCGGGTTAAAACGAAGTAGCTAGATGCGCAAAACAATGAAGCGACTGATAAAATCATTGCCCAATGGAAGTCCTGTCCCCAAGGCTGAATAATGATCAAAACCCCCAAGAAACCCACGAAAACGGCTGCAAACCTACGAAACCCGACTTTTTCACCAAGTATAAAGTAGCCAAGTACTGTTATAACCAGTGGCATAGCGAAAAAGATTGCTATCGTCGTCGTGATTGGAAGAAATTGCAGCGCCAAAAAATTAAATGTTGTACCTCCTAAAAGAGCTATTGCGCGGCTGAATTGCAGTTTTGGATTGTTAGAAACAAATTGGTTCAAACCACCGCGAGGAATGAAAAGTAAAATTAAAACAAGGAACGCACCGCAGTATCTAGCAAAGATGACTTGCACTGCGGGTAGCCCGTATAGGATGAGCCATTTCGCAGAGCTGTCTATTAAGGTGAACAGAAAAACCGCTACAAACATTAAGATCACCGCGACTGTTGGCTTGTCCTCTCGAGCTGCCGCTAAGACCATTTTGTAACTTTTTGTTTTAAGATTTTCAGATTGGTTTTGCAGTTTTCCACTTCGGTAAAAAACGCGCTTAGATTTGCTAAAGTCATCGCACTAACATCATTCTGCTAAGCCTGAGTAATCCTCGTCAGACACCTTCTCCAGCCACTTGGCCACATGTCCATTCAGGGCCTCTTGAATAGCGATGTGGGCCATGCTGTTGTTGGCTGTAGCACCATGCCAGTGTTCTTCGCCCGGTGGTATCCAGACGGTATCACCAGCCTTAATGATCTGTGGCTGCTCATTCCTAAGCCCGACAAGGCCGACACCGCTGACCACATGCAATGTCTGCCCCAGTGGGTGTGTATGCCATGCTGTGCGTGCGCCGGGTTCAAACGCCACATTCAATGCCCGTACTCTCGCGGGTTCAGGAGCCTCAACGATAGGGTCTTGCCATACTGTGCCGGTAAACCAGTCGGATCCCGCTTTTTTCGTAGGCCGTGACCCGGCTTTCATGATTTTCATAGATGTCCCCTTGGTACTAATTTCTGCGTGGCGATGTCAGATAAGGTCATGGTAATTAGGATTATACAAGGCTCACATTCCAGACTGTCACCGTCCGCGCAAAAACTGGTTTGAAGGTCATTGTTAGGCCGTGGCATAAAAAGGGGCAGGGTTGTACGGACATTCCAACTCTAACATTTGTTAGCCACCGCTAGGATGCCTGATGCAGACACCTGCCAATGGACAAATGTGGACACCCCTCTTTAGAGGGTGTCACACTGTCTTGGTCCGTCGTTGCACGAACTTCCAGTTTTGTCCGTGTCTGTCTGCTCCAAGGTGACAGGCCAAATAAATCCGTCCTTTTCGATTACCAATTGATACTCTACCAATTTATCCAATGCTCGTCTTACAGCTTTCTTTGAAGAAGTAGCAGATTTTGCATTAGGTGAAATATTCTTTTGAATGCAATCTGCTTCCAATAATGCATAAGAAACGGCTGTGTGATAATCGGTTAAGCCAAACATCATTCCAACTTCTGTTGGGTCAGTTTTTAATAACCGCTGAAGTGAGTTAAGAACCAGTATTTGTGGCCGTGTCAGAGCATTTTCTTTTTTTGCATCTGAAAAACCTTCAATATGACTAAGATAGGGAACTAAAAACTCCTGATCATTTTTTTTCGATTTGAAAACTTCAGTTTTTATTTCGAAGTTAAATACTTCGCCCGGTGGACCGTTACGGCATGCTTCACGTTTCATAGTGATTAAATTCGAGTTGGTTTTTTTCTTAAATACAAAAACGTTGTCGGCTGCAGCGAGCAGAGAGTTATGACCTCTCATGCCTTTTGTAGGGTCTTTACCGGAATGGTGGACTACAATTACTGTTATGCCAAGGTCACGTATACGACGCAGTTTATCAACAACTTTACCCATATAAGTACTTGAGTTTTCGTCGCCCAATCCTGTGGCAGCTAGGGACAATGTATCGATGATTAAAACAGCAGGGCGCCGATCTTCCACATCGTCATCTTCATTGAGGAACATTTGTTTCAGTGCGTCCTCGAAGTACGTTCCAAAAATATCAGGTGGGGGCCCAGAAACTTCGCTATGCCCCCCGAATTTATCTGCTTTTTTTGGTTTATGTTTTCCCACGCAAAAAGCACGTTGAAAGATTGCATCTGGGTCTTCCCATGCTAAATACTTAACATTGGCAGGTTTTGGAATTTTTGACCCTAACCAGTGGTCGGAGTTATTCAAGCTGACCATAAGGTCAATCGCCAGTAAGGATTTACCAGATTTGGGCGGACCATAAAGCATATTGATAGAGGACTTTTCAATTAAATCCTCAATCAAAAAATCAGGAGCTTTTATAAGATTCTCCCAGTCATTGTAGCGTATCGGTTCAAATGAATCAAATATAGCATTTAACGCTCGATTTTTTTCTAAGTCCTGTAGGTCATACGCCATTGGGGCTTACGTTCGTTGTTGATTTCACGATGGCTCTACTTAAGACCCATGTGTCGACCTCGGATTTGACGTACATCCGTATAGCTCCTGATACGGGAATGGCTTTGGGAAAGCCTCTTAGTTTTTCCCAGCGGCGAAGTGTCCACACGCTTATGCTGAACAGTTCCAAGACGTCTTTTCTTGATATAAAGTCCAAATCTATTGCTCCTTTTTGATTTCAGGAAGGTGCGGCTCTGATCGCAAAAAATTGCGTTCTATAACTGCCGTCTTAAACCGCCGCCATCAGGTTGGTGCGTCGTCCCGGGCAACTGCGAGAGTGCAATTACTTGGCATTCTAGTAGCAAGACGCGGTATGCACGTCAAGGCTTTATTTTAATTAAACTATTGTTTTTAAATACTTTTTATGGGAACTTATGGCTGGATTTGGGAGCCGCTGTAAGTCACGTGGGAGTTTGAATATACTCTGCCCAAACATCTAAAACAGTTTTCCGCTTTTCCAGATACTGGCCCTTTTGGTAAACTGCCGCTATGCCCTTAACGCTGCCATTTACGTGGTTTAAAATACGGTCAACTACTACAGGTTCAAACCCAAGTTCTTCTGTAGCAACAGTGGCAAGTGAACGCCGCAAATCATGCAGTCGCCAATTGCTAACACCCGAAATCTGATCAAGTTTAGCTTTGGCTTTGCTAAAGCCACTTACGGGCGTGGTGCCTGTTGTTGTGAACACAAGCGCATGTTGAGCATTGCCAGCTAATGCATTTAATTCGTCGAGCACCGGATCGCTTAGATGAACAACGTGACTAGCCTTATTCTTTGATCGATCCCGCGGTAGTTCCCATTTTCGGGCGTCTAAGTCGATCTCCGACCATTTGACCCCGGCCACTTCGTTTAACCTCTGCCCAGAAAAGATCAGAATACGAAATAACGGGCCAAACGGGTATGGCATTTGGAAGGTAGCGTTATATACGGCCGTTAATTCATTTTTGGACAAGACCCGATCCCGTGAAATCTCAGTCTTTGCCTTGGCAATGCCATTTGCCGGTGACACGGCCAATAGATCACGCGCCACGCACCAATTAAAAAACCGCCTTGTAAATGCTAAAACCCGATTGGCTTGTGTAGGCGCTTTGATTGCTATGCGATCTATTA
>Ga0206130_10007818_pt1 | contig 11693 bp, 9 predicted proteins | sample Helgoland_Spring_9_FD_148637 | JGI IMG/M metagenome (GOLD analysis project Ga0206130, IMG submission 148637) | Pelagic subsurface seawater microbial communities from Kabeltonne, Helgoland, North Sea - Helgoland_Spring_Bloom_20160512_1 | ecosystem: Environmental > Aquatic > Marine > Epipelagic ...
CCTTAGGTACAACTGGATATACAACCATTGAGCAAAATACATTGAAGTTTTCACGCAAGTCGTAAATTAAATTTGTCGCTTCTGGTATGGATCCATTCAGATAAACAGGGGTAACGCATGAGTTTGAAGGCCCTATTTCAAAGCCATTGTCTACCAATCCACTCTTGAGCGCATTCGTAATCTCCCATAATTTATCTTTATGTGCTGTACTTCTTCTCATGATCTCGAGCCTTTTTAACGCACCTTTTACGAGCGTCATAGGAAGAGATTTTGCGAAAATTTGAGAACGCATATTGTACCTAAGAAATTCTACTACTTGTGCATCGCTAGAAATAAATCCACCGATTAATGCAAATGACTTTGCGAACGTTCCAAAATAGATGTCAATACCATCTTGGCAGCCTTGCTCTTGTCCAGTTCCGCCACCTTTTGCACCAAGTGTTCCTATACCATGGGCATCGTCAACGAAAAGTCTGAAATTATATTTTTCCTTTAAAGCAACAATTTCTTTTAGTTTCCCTTGATCTCCTCTCATTCCGAAGACACCTTCAGTAATGACAAGAATTGCACCACCTGTTTCTTCCGCAAGTTTTTCTGCTCTTATCAATTGTTTTTCACAATCTTCAACATCATTATGTTTGAAGACATATCTTTTACCCATGTGAAGACGAACACCGTCCAGAATACATGCATGAGATTCAGCATCGTAAACAATAACATCCTTCCTGTCAACGAGTGCATCAATACAAGAAAGTACTGCTTGGTATCCGAAGTTACAAAGTATGGTATCCTCCTTTTCTACAAATTCAGAGAGTTCATTTTCAAGTTGTTCGTGAAAATCTGTATTTCCACTCATCATACGAGCTCCCATTGGGTGTGAAAATCCATATTCCTGAGCTACCTCAGCGTCTAGCTTTCTAACTTCCGGGTCATTTGCTAAGCCTAAATAATTATTTAATGACCAGTTGAGCATTTTTCTACCTCTAAAAACCATGTGTGGGCTAATTTCACCCTCAAGTTTTGGAAATGTAAAATAACCATGGGATTCTTTAGCGTGGATTCCTAATGGTCCTCTATTGGCTTGAATTTTCTCAAAAATATCTGCAGACATAAATATTGGCTTAAACTTTACCACAAAGTTAGGTATTTAGTAGAATAGAGATAGCATTTTATTAAAAAAAAATGGTTTGACTAAAATCTAATCAAAAGCCAGACCAAATAAAGGTATTAAGCGTGTTTCACATTTGAATGTTTAAATCTTCTATCTCGAAAATTGTCCATTAAATATCTCAATTACCATTAAAAAGTATTGAACACTAAAATGGCAAAAACTAGACAGTGAAACTAAATTAGGAGTCCAACGTAATAGTTATTATGGCAGAAAGACACAGTAAAAGAAGTACAATAGCCCTTTGGATCGCAGTTATTGCACTTCTTATTTCGTTAATAAACTTGTACTTGGCAACTGAGTTGCCAGGTTTAGCAAATCAATAGTATATCGCGCGACGTACTTTTGTAATGTACTTAGCAAGCCTTATAACTTGCTTTGTATATCCGTATTCATTGTCATACCATGTGTAGAGTACAACACTCTTTCCATCCTTCGAGCTCAAAGTAGCTTGTGAATCAAAGACAGCACAACATGTATTTCCGATAATATCATTTGACACAAGTTCACTATCTAATGAATAATAGATTTGATTTACCAGTTCTCCATTTAGCGCCTCATTATGAACAACTTGATTGACTTCTTCAACAGTTGTCTCTTTATTTAATTCTAAACTAATAATCGCTAATGAACCATTTGGTGTTGGTACACGAACAGCATTTGCCGTTAACTTATCCTTAAGCTGAGGAATTACTTTTGTAACTGCCTTTCCTGCTCCCGTTGATGTAATAACCATATTTATTGCAGCAGAACGACCTCGTCTAGGTTTTTTATGCATATTATCTAAAAGGTTTTGGTCATTTGTGTATGCATGAACAGTTTCAATGTGTCCTTTTTGAATTCCAAATTTGTCACTCATTAATTTGAGTATTGGAGATATGGCATTTGTCGTGCACGACGCAGCAGAATAAATATTTTCATTTTCAAGATCCAATTCACCTTGATTTATTCCGTAAACAATATTTGGTATCTCTTTACCTGGTGCAGTTAGCAGAACTTTTGCTGTTCCTTTTGAGCTAAGGTGTCGTGCTAAAGCCTCTCTGTTTGTGTAAACTCCTGTATTATCTATTACAAGTGCATTCATAATACCATAGGTTGTATAATCTATTTCTTCTGGAGCATTCGCACTAATCATGTGAACCAATTGACCATTGATTACTAAAGCCTTCTTATCTAAGTCTTCAATGACAGAACCTTTAAAAGCACCGTGAACAGAATCATTTCTTAGGAGCGATGCTCTTTTTATGATGTCAGCATCTTTAGAACTTCTGGTTACAATAGCTCGCAATCGTAATTGTTGTCCTTTTCCAGCTTGTTTTATGAGTTCTCGTGCAGCTAGTCTACCAATTCTACCGAATCCGTATAAAACCACATCTCTTGGTTCTACCGGTTGCTCTTGATTTTCTTCAAGGATAGAAAGTTTTTCTAAAAGAAATTCTTTTTGATTCTTATAGTTTTCTTTTTCTTTATTCCATTCATTGGCAAGTTTTCCGATATCGAGTTTTGAAGGAATGATCTCGAGGTCTAGTAATTGTGTTGCAAGATCTGAAGTTGTAAATACATCAATAGATTGACTTGTTACTTTCCTCGAATAGTCGTGAAGATTTATAATTTCTGATATCGTTATATCTGTTAAGTGATTTCTAAATAGAACCAGTTCAATACCTTTTTCATAAAGTAGTTCTCCCACTTTACTTTGAAGTTTTACTGCTGCACGTTCTTTTTCTATGTGAAGGCGCAAGCCTTTTTCATAACCCAATTCGATTTCCATTTGTATTTGATTTGTTGTTGTTGCTAATAAAAAAAAGCCGCCCTTTCGGGCAGCCTTGGTGTCATTATCCTAAATAAGATTTTAGTAATTTATTTCGAGAGGTATGTCGAAGTCGTCTTATAGCTTTTTCTTTAATTTGACGAACTCTTTCTCTGGTAAGATTGAACTTAGAACCAATTTCCTCAAGGGTTAATCCGTGGTTCATTCCAATTCCAAAAAACAATCGAATGATTTCTCTTTCTTTATCTGTCAGCGTGCTTAAAGATCGTTCTATTTCTTTTTGGAGTGATTCAGCCATTAATGTCTGGTCTGTTTTCGGCGCATCACTATTTGCCATAACATCCATTAAAGTACCACCATCTTCATTAGTAGTCAATGGTGCATCCATAGATACATGACGACCTGATACATTTAAGCTCTCTTTAATTTTATCTTCGGGAACTTCTAGTGCCTCAGCAAGTTCTTCAGCAGAAGGCGGCCTTTCATATTCCTGCTCGAGTTTAGAAAACGCTTTATTTATTTTATTCAAAGAACCCACTTGATTCAATGGCAATCTAACAATTCTGGCTTGCTCTGCTAATGCCTGTAAAATTGATTGACGAATCCACCACACGGCATAGGAAATAAATTTAAATCCTCTCGTCTCATCAAATTTTTGGGCTGCTTTTATGAGACCAAGGTTACCTTCGTTTATCAAATCGGGTAATGTTAGACCCTGATTTTGGTATTGTTTGGCAACAGAAACCACAAATCGCAGGTTGGCTCTTGTAAGTTTTTCAAGGGCCAATTGGTCCCCAGCTTTAATCTTTTTCGCTAACTCTACTTCCTGTTCAGCAGTAATTAAATCTTCACGACCAATGTCTTGTAAATATTTATCTAATGATTGACTTTCTCGGTTCGTTATCGATTTAGTTATTTTGAGCTGTCTCATGCGCTAAAGGGGTGATTTATGATGATTATTTTATTCAATTACAGGAGGCAAAGTAAAGCCAAAAAAAGCAGAATGAAAAATATTCTACAGCTTTTTTATAAACAAAATTTAACATTTGCATTTGTCAAAAACCGTGCCTTAAAATGTGTTTTTTACAAACCAAATCCAACATAATCTCTTTTGCCACTTTCGGACATGATTTCTAGTAATATGCCCCTATTCGAGTCATTTAGTTTTGTGGCTAATTGTTCGACCGATTCAACAGGTTCATTATTGATCTTTGTAATAATGATGCCTTCACTCAATCCAAGTGCCTTTAACTTCCCAGTAGTAATAGCGATTATTTTAACACCGTAATTTATTTTAAGAGACGCTTTTTCCTTTTTTGAGAGAGCTTCAAAAGTAGCACCTAAGGCAATATTCTTTTTAATTTCCTCTTTTGATACAAGTTTGGTCAGTCCCTCTTTATTCCTTAGAACGATTTCTTTAATTTCTTGTCCTCCTTTACTATCTCGAATTGTTACCGCCACTTTGTCACCAGGTCGCATTTTTCCGATTTCTTCCTGAAGTGCCGCTGCGGAGTTGACCTCTTTTGTACCTACCTTGAGTATGACATCACCTTTTTTAATTCCTGCTTTATCCGCACTGCCATCTTCTATGACTTTAGCGATGTATACACCTTTTAGATTTGGAAGGTTTTTTTCTGTTTTCAATTCCTGCGTAAGATCTGCAATCTGTACTCCTAGATATCCTCTTTGTACAATACCATAATCAATAAGATCTCTCATTACCTTTTGGACGAGATTGACAGGTACAGCAAATGAATAGCCAGAATAACTTCCTGTTTGCGACGCAATGGCTGTATTGATTCCTACGAGTTCTCCGTTTGTATTTACCAGTGCTCCTCCACTGTTGCCGGGATTTACAGCGGCATCTGTTTGAATAAAAGATTCTATGGGGACAACATTTTTACTAGGGTTATTGAGAAGGTTTATATTTCTTGCCTTTGCTGAAACAATCCCTGCTGTAACAGTAGAAGTTAAATTGAATGGGTTGCCCACAGCCAAGACCCATTCCCCAATTGCCAAATCGTCACTGTTGCCAAGTGCAATTGCATTTAAACCTGTTTCTTCGATTTTAATAACCGCAATATCTGTGGCTGGGTCAGCCCCAACTACTGTTGCCGTATATTTTGAATTGTCATTTAGCGTTACTTCTATTTCACTTGCATTTTCAATTACATGATTGTTTGTTACGATGTAACCTTGAGAGGAAATGATGACTCCTGAACCAGCACCTTCACCAAATTGCTTAAATTCTCTGCCACCTGCACCAGGACCATAGAAAAATTCTTGAAAAATATCCCTCTGAAATGTTGTTTGTACAACTTTGGTTGTGACATGAACTACCGAGTTAATGGAATTTTTGGAGGCCTCTTTAAAGTCAACCGATGACGCCCCCGTATAATTTACTTGTCTAATTGCAGTTTGTTGTCTATTGCCGTCTATGAGTTCATTTGCACTTAGCTTTTTTGTTTCTGCCTTTTCAGTTTTTTGAATTCCAAGAATTACAGTTACTGCGAGGAGACCTCCTATAAAACCAAAACCTACAGTTTTGAGTGTTGAAAGTTTTTTCATTTGAAATTGTTTAAAGTAATACTACAAGTTTAACACCTAAAACCCTACTATTGGTACATCTCCAATGTTAAAGAATGTTAAGCTGATTCTTCAAATAAAATGGATAATGTTTACATTTGTTCATCTATGGATATCTCGTTTTCAAAGTATCAAGGCACAGGGAATGATTTTGTTCTTATTGACAATATGAATGGAATGTATAATGGTTTGGAATTGGAACAAATCAAACATCTTTGCAACCGAAATTTTGGCATTGGTTCTGACGGTTTAATTATGCTTAATGCATCAGAGTCGAACGATTTTTATATGGATTTTTTTAATCCAGATGGCTCAAAAAGCTTTTGTGGTAATGGTGCGAGATGTGCAGTGAAGTTTGCATTTGATGCTAACATAATCAATGAGCACAAAATATCTTTCGAGGCTATTGATGGCACGCACCATGCGTCGGTATGTAGTTCTGAGGTAAAATTAGAAATGGCTATTGATTCATTGCCAATCAAAACAACCCTTGAGTCAAATATTACAGAGGATTTCATTGAAACATATTTTATGGATACGGGTTCGCCTCATTTTGTTGCATACGTTGATAGGTTGAATTTACTTGAATCAAAAAGGTTGATTCAGATAGGTCAAGAAATAAGATACTCCTCTGAATATATCGATAAAGGAATTAATGTGAATTTAGTTTATGTTCTGGATTCAGGTGAGTTGTCTATTGCTACCTACGAGCGAGGTGTAGAAAATGAGACATTATCATGTGGGACAGGAGCAACAGCATGTGCCTTAATACATACAATTCATAAAAAACAGCAATCGGGCGATATAAAAGTCAATACAAAGGGAGGACTGTTGCAGGTTACTTATGAGAAAAACAATCAGGGTCGTTTTAATGCTGTATATTTAATTGGCCCCGCAATGCTAATTTACAATGGCAAAATACGAATATAAATTTCAAAGTAAGCACCAGTTAAATGATGTTTCTGATGATTCGGATCAACTTATATGGGTATTCCATGTTGATAAAATACCTCCACATATTGGAATTTCCAGTCAAGGTGTATTTTTTAGCTTGAAAAGTAATGGTCAAGATGAAATACCAACTAGTAAGGTAAATCAAATCGTTGAAAGTAAGTCTATTAAGTTAATTAAGATAAAGTTAAGATATAGGTTTTCTCCTTCAGCTTTAAAAGAAGTTTTTGCCAACTATACCAGTGCAACTTCTGCCGTTTGTTCCTGTTTGATTCCAATCAGAGAAGCGTTACAAATAACGGAGAATGTTCAAAAGCTCGCATCTCTTTTGAAACACCTTGAAATGCATAATAAAATTGAAGGGTGGTATGCCGAAAATGTTTCTTTTGACGAGGCAGGAATACGACCGTACGAGATACATGATATTGAAAAAAGATTAGATTTACTTAATGCATGAATCGACAGATATTTTTTTACGTTTAATCTGTAAGGATGATGCATTTATGACATATCTATGGGAATTGACTGAGGATGCTAAAAATGTAACTCAAATTCAAAATAAGGTTTCTTTAGTGTTGATTTATGAGCTCATTGAAGAACAACAAAATTTCAGAGATTCAGGTCAAACACGTTTTGTGATATGTCTAAAAGAAAATAAAAGGCCTATTGGAACTATTGACTTGTATGATTTTAATGTAAATAAAGGATTGGCCTCCGTAGGTATTCTTATAGCTGAAAAAGAAATGCGTAATAAAGGGTATGCAAAGGAGGCTATTTTACAGCTTCATCAAATCGCAAATAAACAATTGGGGATTAAGTATCTTGAGGCGAAAGTCCAAATTTCTAATGTAAACAGTATAGGATTTTTCGAAAGTATAGGTTACACAAAAATAGTACAGGAGGAAGTTGTTTCTGACGCGATTATTTACCAATTCAAATTATGAAAAAAGTCATCAAATTAATTTTAATTCTGTTCATAATATGCTTAGGTGTTTTGTTTGCCTACCCTAAAGTTCAGCTTTACTTAGCCTCTCAGAAGAAGACAATAAATAAGGAAGATGTTGTGTTTTATGTTCTAGATGCTACAGACCTCGAATCTTTAGCTGATGAGCTTATTGAAAAAAATATTATTGATGATAAAATGTTGTTTTTGGCGGTAGGCGAATATAAAGAGATGAGTATATCGAATATAGCACTTGGTAAATACAAACTTACCTCTGAATTATCATACAGTAATCTGCTCAATGGGTTTAAGAAAAATAGACTGGGTAATGGAAATGGAGAATTGGAGGTAAAGGTAACCTTCAATAATTGTTCTGGACCAAAACAACTTGAAAAAATTTGTCAAAAGGTCGCTAAACATATTCAGGCAGATAGTAGTGAACTTGCTTCATATATTTTGAATCCTGAAACAAGTAAAAATTATGGTTTCTCCTTAGAAGAATTCCCTGCAATGTTCCTTTCAAACACCTATAATTTCTTTTATGATACGGATCCTAAGCAATTTACAAAAAGAATGGCCAATGAATTTAAGTCCTTTTGGTCCGATGAACGACTCGATAAATTGAAACAAATTGGTTTAACAAAGCCAAGTGAGGTATACACGTTAGCCAGTATTGTTTATTCTGAACAGTCTCGAATTTCAGATGAATGGCCTACGATTTCGGGCTTATATCTAAATAGATTAAAGCAGCGGATTAAGTTGCAGTCCGATCCTACATTTAAGTTTTGTTGGGGCAGTAAATTAGATGGTGTTCAACGACTGCTTTATAAACATAGAGATATTGTATGTGATTATAATACTTATAAGTATTTCGGTCTGCCTCCTGGACCGATTTGTATTGTGGATAAACCCCTTCTTGACGCTGTTTTGAATCCAGCAAAGGTTGATTATTTATTTATGTGCGCTAGGGCGGATTATTCAGGGAGGCATAATTTCACAAAATCTGGACGACAGCACGTAAATAATGCAAATGAATTCCAGCGATGGTTGACGAACGAACAAAGAAAATAAAGTTATGAAAAGAAGGTCCTTTTTTAAATTTAGCCTGGCTACTGCATTAACGTCTTTAATGAAACCCGAATCTATTTTTGGCATGCAAACTCCAGAAATTAAAAGAGGGGAGACGAAAACTGACCCAATTGTTATTTCTACATGGAGTCATGGGATAGCTGCTAATGAGGAGGCATGGAAAGTGCTTGAAAGTAATGGTAAATCATTGGACGCAGTAGAGCAGGGCGTAAAATTAACGGAAGCAGACCTTTCAAATCGAAGTGTTGGTGTCGGAGGAAGGCCTGATCGAGATGGTCACGTAACCTTAGATGCCTGTATTATGGATGAAAAATCTCGGTGCGGTGCTGTTGCTTATCTCGAAGGAATACAACATCCTATATCAGTTGCTAGAGCGGTAATGGAGAAAACACCGCATGTTATGCTTGTAGGTTCTGGTGCAAAAGCATTTGCTTTGAACTACGGTTTTGAGACTTTTAAGACACCAATTAAAGAGGTTAAAAAGGATTGGAAAGCCTGGAAGAAGGAAAATAAGGAAGCTTTCGAAAAACCTGTAATTAATCATGAGAATCATGATACTATTGGTATGCTAGCGATGGATTCATTTGGAAATATTAGTGGGTCTTGTACGACAAGTGGTTGGGCTTATAAGCTGCCAGGTCGTGTTGGTGATTCTCCAATTATTGGTGCCGGATTATTTGTCGATAATGAAATTGGTGGGGCTTGTGCAACAGGTATGGGCGAGGCGATTATTCGTATTGCGGGAAGCCATACCGTTGTTGAACTTATGCGTCAGGGTTATCATCCACAGGAGGCATGTAAGCTGGCCGTAGAAAGAATTATTGAAAAACATGAAAACCTTGAAGGTTTGCAATGTGGTTTTATTGCAATTAATAAAATGGGTCAAATTGGTGGGTTTTCTGTCTATAATGGATTTAATTATGCTGTTAGGACTACGAATAGTAAAGGGAGATTATTCGATGCCGCATTTGATCGTAAATGGTAAAAATGTTTTTAAACTGTTAATTCATTTAGTCTTAAGGAGAATTCTAATACCCTTGACCATCCCGACCAGTGTCCATAATTACTGATGGTATCATTGTGCCATAAAAAGATAAATTGACCACCAAACATTTTTGTTTCCAAATAGAGTTTTGCGATATGCTCCTCCGCTTCATTAGTATTTAGCTTAAGATATTCGTTAAGGCTTCCATCCATATAAAGGAATGGCCGGACGATCAACGAAGTTTTCTTATTTTCTGATAAATCGAACCAATGAAATTTACGTGCAGTTCCCGATCTGAAACCTGTAATGTCGGCATAACCCATACTGTAATCTTCTTCAATTTCCTGTTCTATGAGGGTTCTGTATGTTTTAGGAAAACTGAGCATTAAATAGTGTTGACGACTAATGCGAACATGTTTTTTAATGATTTTTTGAAGACGTTCTATTTCGTTATGAATATGAAATTCGTTAAAGTTAGATTTGAAGCTTGGATGAATACCAATAGTTGCAATCTCATTCATTTTTCGAATAAGACGCTGATGTCTCTTATTTTTGTGTGAAATATTTTTGTCTAATTTGCTATAATCACCAAGCAACCAAAATAATTTGACGTCAAATCCGCGATTTTGAATTTCGTAAATTTTATCATAGTTATCAAAAGGGTCTTTTCTACTTCCCGCGATAACCATTCTTCGTTCTTTAGTTTGGGCCTGATTTCCAGAAAAGAGGTCTTTAAAATAACCTAAGAAATTTCTAATAAGTCCTTTATGTTTGAATGCGTACGCTTTATCAATATCAAACGTTGGAATGATTTGAGGTTTGTATTTTTTTTTCTGATATACTAGGTCGCTCTTTTCTGTCATAAACAACAGTAAGTCCTCGCTCCAACGGTCGCACATGGCTTTGTGATGCCAACCAAATCGATATAGCACAGATTTCTTTCCTATATGCCTGCCAAATTTATCCTTTAGGCTTGAGTTGTATTCCTCGTAGCGGGTAAGGATGTAAAAAACACTTGCTATAGGATCCATTATTCCATTAATAGATAAGCATTGTTCTTTGTAAAAAACCGAAGTATCAATCGTGTAATTTTCTATACCTGAATTAAATAAAATTGGGCTTGGTTTGATTTGAACGGTATTGGCTATCGTTTGGTCTGAATAATTTAGTTTTGGCTCTTGCGACTTCTCGAATAAATTTAGATTATTCGTCGTTTGATATTTCAAATCACGTTCTTTGAAGATAAAATCAAGCGTGTAGGTGAGTCTTTCCGTTATGTTTTTAACATAAATGAGCATGTGCTATAAATCACTTAATATTTTTGAGCAAATAAATTTACCTGCTGCTCCATCTCCGAAGAGCTCGGGGAATGTAAAGTCAGTTTTATAGAGTAAATATGACAAAGCCTTCTTGATTTTATTATAATCGGAACCTGTTAAAATTGCATTACCATTTTCGACAATTTCTACCCATTCGGTTTGTTCTCTTAATATAACGCAAGGCTTTTTAAAAAAGTATGCCTCTTTTTGAAGCCCTCCACTATCTGTTATTATCAGTCGTGTGTTTTTTTCGAGCGTGATGATATCTTTAAAACCAGCAGGTGGTAGCATAAGAATATTTGGGTTATTGCGTATATTTTCAACCAGCTTCTGATCTGAGAGTTGTTCAATCTTTGCTTTTGTTCTTGGATGAAGGGGGAGAACAATTTTTAGTTTTGTTTCTTTTTGGCAATCGAGTATAGCATTCAGAATATTTTTAAGATTACTCGCAATATCTGTATTATTGTCTCTATGTATGGTGCATAAGATGTATTGATCGGAGACTAGGTTTAATTCTTTTAGTAGGTCGTCTTTAGTTTCTTTGGCAAAATAGATACTGTTATCCAACATGATATCTCCACAATGATACACATGAGGCATATCAATCGATGCTTTACCTTCAGTATTGGTATTAAAGCCTTCTTTTCTTAAATTCTCAATTCCCTGTGCGGTAGGCGAGAAAAGTAAGGTAGACATATGATCGCAAGAGATACGATTTATTTCTTCTGGCATTTTTTTGTTGAAGCTCCGCAGTCCTGCTTCAATATGAACTACGGGTATATGAATCTTAGCAGCAGCAAGCGCACCTGCAATTGTTGAATTTGTGTCACCATAAAGAATTACCGCATCTGGTTTTTCATTAACCAAAATTTGCTCAATGC
>Ga0206130_10007821_pt1 | contig 11692 bp, 7 predicted proteins | sample Helgoland_Spring_9_FD_148637 | JGI IMG/M metagenome (GOLD analysis project Ga0206130, IMG submission 148637) | Pelagic subsurface seawater microbial communities from Kabeltonne, Helgoland, North Sea - Helgoland_Spring_Bloom_20160512_1 | ecosystem: Environmental > Aquatic > Marine > Epipelagic ...
TATTGTTTCTTCTAAACTTTGAAATTCATATGATAAACCAAATTTTTTAAACTGATTGGCTGTTAATTTTTCTTTTTTTATAGGTATAATTAAGTTATTTTTTAATAATAAAGATGTTACTGAATAAATAGGTGTTTTATCTTTAGTAAATTTATTGTAATAAATAACAGATGGAATATAATTTAATTTAATTTTACTTTCAATATATTTTAGTAACTTTATAACTGTTTTAATATCTAATTTTTTACTATCATTTATATCTTTAATATTGATAATATTATTTTCATAATTAATACCTGAGTTAGTAACTGGTAATAATAAATTACTATCTAAATATATATATTTTACTTTATTTCTATCATTAATAATTTGAGCTCTTATTTTAATTTTATTTTCTTCTAATAAATTAATAATTTCTTTATTATAAATATTTATATTATTATTGATATTGATATTTATGAAATTTGTTAAACAACTTTTATTATAATACAAAAATAATTCATTAATTAAATTTTGTGTTTCTTTATCATCAATATTATATTTTTTTTGTAAATAAATATTTTTATCAACTTTCCCTTTTTTCCGAACACGATAAATTGGAAAATAATATTTACCATCTTTAATAAGTATTATAATGTTCCTATCTTCTGTTAACTGATAATTATTTTCAATATTAAGACATTTTATAAAAAAATTTTCTTTAAATGAATCTTTTTCTAATTTCTTTTTTATTATTTTTATTTTTTTTTCAATAATAAAATAAATTATACCTTTTTCAGAAATAACATTTGGTACTGCTAATAATTCTCCTAATATATCATATTCTAAATGATTACTATTTTTAATATAATCTATATATTGTTCTTTTGAATTAAATAAACTTTTTATATCACCATTATTTAAATAAGTAAAAATTTTTTCAGATTTATCACTTTCTAATGTGGTAATACATTTGGTTTTGATTTGGTCAATTGTTAAATCAAATATATTTGCTATTGCTGCTAGAAAAAAATAATAATTATCTTTAACAGTAAATTTTAAATAATATCCTGAATTTGATTGAATTAAATAATGATTTTTAATTAATTTATCATGATTCCATATTGAATTAAAAAACTTATCTAAATACTCTTTTAAAAAGATAAACCGACCTTCTTGAATTTTATTTGTTTCTTGTAAAATATATATTTTGTCTCCAATATTACTTATTGCTGCTTTTTCAACCTTTTCATCAAATGATTTTTCTCCTATACATTTTAAGTAATAGTTTTTCTTTCTTTTATTTGAACTTGTCATCTGATCTTTTTTAAAACAACAAGGCATACATAAATCACTTGGATTACTACTTTTTGATAAAAACCCAATATAAGCATGTTCTTTATTTTCATCAGGATCACATGTAAAGTAATTAAAATTTCCATCTTCTCCTGTTAATTTCACAGCTCTAACTGTGATAGTTTTACTTTTACCTTTTACTTTTTGAACAACTGTTTTCTCATAATAATTTGTTTTTGAATTGAATTTATATCCTATTTTTTCTAATTTTTTAACATCATTTGAAGAAACAATTAAGGGCCTTCTTTTTTTATCATTACCACTATTTTGACAGCTCCTTGTCCATTGATTTTGTCCTTCTTCTGGTTTAAACCCTAATCTCTTTTTATCTAAAGATGTTATATCCTTAACGGTTTCCATAGTATTATCGTAATTAACAATTTCTCTTACTTTATTTCTTCTTTTTGCTACTTTTGTTAGTTTTAACAGTTTATCTTTAATTTTTTGAAGTTTAGTATTTTTAACAAGATATGTTTGATAATATAAATAAATAAGAACTTTAACAAATGATATAATTTCATTTAATTGAGTTTTACTTCTAGCTCCGGTTATTCTAATTTTATATCTATCTGGTGTTCTTCCTTGAATATCAATACCAATACCAGGTGGTTTTGATTTAGGTAGAAGTTTTAATTTTTTAAGTATTGATTTTGTTTTTTCTAAAACTTTGGAAAATTTCTTTTTAACAATATCTAATTCCATTGCTGAATCTTCTTGAGTAATATTAAATTGTTTTGAAATTTCATCAACTAATTCTCTATCAGTAATTTCATAATTTCTTAAGAAATATAACATTCTTAAATGCATTCTAGTTTTATTTTCATAATTACTAATTTTCTTATATCTTAAATAAGTTCCATATTTACTTGTTTTATTTTCTTCTGCAATTTTTGCAATTCTCTTTTTTGGTTCAATCACCAATGATATATAGGTATAAAAAAATCTACAAAAATCAGATAAATCATTATGATCAATTTTAAATTTATCAGGTATTATAAACTTTTGAATTGTGTTAATAAAAGCATATTTAAATTGATTATCAGATGGCAAAATAATTTTAATTTTTTTATTTTCATTATTAATCTTATTTAATAAATTCATTACATAAATATAAGATTTTTTAATATCTTCAATGGTAGCTTGATCTCTTTCTGTCCATGTAATTTTATATTCAATTCTACCATTTTCATTCATATTTATTGAAATATATTTATTATTTTCTTTATCAATATTAATCTTAAAAGATATTCCATAAGGAGCATTCTCAAACCATTTCGCAAAAATATTATTATCATTTACATTTTTTGTTTTAGTATAAAATTTATAGGTTAACTGTGAGTCAGGAGTTTGGTACTGAATAAAAGGATACTCTTCATTAACAATAAAGTTATCAAAAATTTTGTATAAATCAAACTTATCTTTTGATATAGTTCCTGTTAAATTATTAGGATCTGATAAACTAATATGAATGATTGTTTGTAAGATAAAAGTTTGATCAAACATTTTATTATATTTTTCATTATCTAATTTTGTTTCTTCAACTACATTATAAATTTCATTTTCTAGTTTAACGTCATTTACTAATTGTGAATAAAAATTTATGTTTCTTTCTAGTTCTTTTTTATTTGTTCCATTTAATAAATTAATAAGATCTTCCAAGTGTTCAAAAGTTATAAAAGGAAAGTAAATATTAATAAAAACTTCATATAAATTCCTTTTTTTATCCGATGTTGATGAATAATTTAAACCTAATTCATTCAAAATATCAAGTAAATAAATTTCATTAGAAGTAATATATTCTTCATAATCTCTTAGTATTAAGTTTTCATCGTCTTCTCTTTTAATTTTAATCCCAAAACTTTCTTTTAAATAACTAAGATTATTTCTCAAGTTTTCATAAACTGATAAATTTTCATTTGGTTTAATATCTATTTTTAATAGTTCATTTCTTCTAATCCATTTTTGTCCCAACATAATTCTATCCATTTTATCTTCTAAATCGTATTCACTCCATAAATATTGATATTCGGGTAAGAATTTTATACCAGACCCAAATTTTTCACTTAGAGATAATGAAACAGTAATTTTATTTCTAATTGTTGTAATATTATCATCATAAAAAATAAATTCATTCATAATATAATTTTTTTCATATATATCTTCTAATTTTACATCATATTGAATATCTTCTAATTTACTATTAAAATCCACTTCAGTTCTATCTTTTTCTTTTATCCATGACTTGTCTTTAGTAGCTTCACTAATTAATTTTGCTGTTTCTATTATTGACTTTTCATTTTCAATATCTTTCATAGAGTATAGTTTTGTTAGTTCTTCTAAATTAAAATCATCAACTACTTCATCATCTAAATCTTCTTGGTTTTTTATATTAGGTTCTTCTTCATCTTCTTGTTCTATTTTTTCATCAATATTATCTTCATTAATAATATTATCTTCATCGAAACCACCTTTCATATCATATGTTCTAAAATCTGTTTCTACTTTTCTAACTTTTGTTTTTATTTTATTTCTAGCAATTAAATAATCATAATAATTTGAGGCAAAAGAATATTTTACTTTTTTTTGATCAATTTCTTGAATATTTTCTTGAAACCATTCTTTTCCAAATTTATTAATCAAAGTATTTTTTTTATTAATATTCTTCATGATTTTATTTTTTTGGTTGATTATATGATATTTATTGAAAAAGTAAATATACCATTTATTACCATAATAAGATTCAAGTAATTTAACTTTTACTTTAGAAAGAAAATTTAAAGTATCATAAAAATCTTTTTTTTTTATATCATTAAGGATATTTTTAATGTCATCACTTAGTAATGATCCTACAAAAATATAAACAATATATTGAATTCTTCTATTATTATTTTTAAATTTATGGATAACTTTTATTGGATTATTCATATATTTAAATGGACATTTTTTTTTTAATTTAAAATATTGGTATATAATCTTAACCCACAATAATTTACTGGATTATTACTATAATTTTCATATTCATATATTTTTAATGACATACCTTCATTTAGGAAAAATCTAAATATTTTATTAAAAAGAGGCGTATGACCTATTTCAGGACATCCAGCATGAGCCATTTCATGAACAGCTACGTAGGTTAATAAATTTAATGAATGAAAATTTTTTGTTGTTTTACATTTTAAGCAAAAAACAAATTCTTCACCTTTATTTACAGAATATGAAGTATATTTTGAATATGGTGAATTTTCATAAATTAATGTTCTATTTTTATTAAAATTTTTTCCTAAGAATTGAATATATTCTCTATACTCTGGAAATTGATCAATATTTTTAACTAAATTATTTCTTAATTTATACATATTATTAATTAAACGTCCTAGTAATTCAGCGCTCTGGGATTTCTCAGGTAAATCTCGAACTAATACTTTTTGTCCTTGTGCTTCTATTAATTTTAAATTAGAATCATTTATAAATAAAAATATATAAATTAATACTATTGTAATGGAAATAAATATAGATTCTTTCATTTAATAATATTTAGATTTTTTATAATTTAAATTTTTTCTAATTATAAATATATAATGGGAAATATTTTAGCTTTAGATCAAAAATCAAATGGTGTAAATGAGGAAATTCCATACTTAAAACAAATGCAATTAAATGCTAAAAGATTAGCAAGATCATTGGAAGTTCCTAGTTTATTAGATGTTGATTATCAAATTGATAACACAAGTAATAATTATTCAATATTTGAACAAGCTCGCTCTAATGATAATGTTTTAGCTCAAGAAGGAGGTGGTAATAATTTTTCTGAAACATCACCATTTATTAGTTCTGAATTATATAATAATATGATTAATCAACAAGGCGGGGGTGATTCAAGTTCTTATACAGACCTTGTAACAAGTAATGATAGTGATCCTAATATGATAGCTGAAGATGCTGGAACTTCTGAAAAAATGGATAAAAATTCCATGGATAAAGACACCATGAATATGATTTCAAACGTAGAAGATAGTTCATCTACAAGTGATAGTGATGAAGCTGAAATGAAAGCTAAAATGAAGGATATGGAAGAACGAGTGATAAATGAATCAGGTAATGATTCAGAAAGTGAAAATCAAAATATTTCATCTGAAGGGTCTATGGGATCATATTTATCATCTTCTGCTCATACAGATGGGGTTGATTCTAGCTCTGAAAATTTAACAACTATTAGCATGAAAAATAAAAATTTTATGTCTGAATCAATTAATACAAGTGATATTAATATGATTTCTGTTGAAGAATAAAGTAATTAAACTATTAATGTTTAAAATATTATATATATATTTATTTATATATATATATATATAATGTTTTCAATACTTTCTACTTTCTTATGTTGGGCTGGAGGACTTTTTTGTTGTTTTAAAATATGTTGTGAACAAAATAAGTATCAAGAAATAGAAAATAATGATGAAGATTTACCTCCTAGATATGATGATATTAATGATGATATTAATGATGATTAATATAATTATTACACATTGATATTATTTCACCCGTAGCTCTATACCCAATATCAATATCAGTTTTAAGAACATCAATTACATTAATAATATTAGTTTGATTAATTGCTATAGAATTATCTAATAAAAAATATGAATCATAATTTTGTAAAAGATGATGTTTTATCTCGTTCGGAATATATCTATAAATAGACACTACAAATAATTTTGGTGATTTTTGTCTTACTAAAAATAATCTATCTGCGTATATTCCTAAGTTATTAGTTTTAATATAATTAATAAATAATTCCTCTGTTTTTTCTCTCGTTTTGTAATGATGAAACCATATTGGAAGAATTATTTGATCATATGGAGGTGGTGGGTCCACCCATTTTCCATCATATGATAACATATTATTAATAAATTATATTCTTTTTAAATATGTTATTAAACTAAAAATTAGGTGACTTTAATTAACCCATAACCCATTACATCCGTCCTGTCTTTTTTTTTATTTTCAAGTTTAATTTTCCATTTATCAAAAAGTTCTTTTGCATCTGGTATAGCTAAATCTAAAAATTGTAAACTCGGTTTCATTATTTGATTTGTCATATATAACTCGTAATCTAATGTTAATTTTTTCTCTTTTATATAATCTGGTGTTTCAATACGTTCGCCTTGTTTAGTATTTTTGGTTAAATTATCAATTAAGACATAAGCAAAGGGAATTCTATCACCTGATTGAGGACAATTACCTGGGTCACGTTTTTCTATTCTATCAGCTAAAACTACGTGAGCCTGACTCGTCCAGTTAGCATAACTTTCTTTCATTTTTAATGTTTTACTTGTTAGGAAATATTTAATATCATATTTCCCAGCAAACATATCTTTTAAACAAGTATTGGTATATTTTTTTGCTTTTTGAGGATCTTTATCATTAATTAGACAATTAATAATTCCTCCACATATTTCTTTTACAATCGGAGCATTATCACGACGTTTTAATACAATCCCGTTATAATCCTGTTTATATTTATCTGGGTCAAATTCATATTTATTTCCAACATAACGTTTTTTCGTTAGAATTAAAAATGGCCAAAAAGTTTTTTCGTACTCTAAATCATGTGGAAATGGTAATCTACTTTTTACTAATTCTCCTGTAATAATACCCATATCAATGGTTAAGGTTAAAGATCTTTTATCAATAATTTTTTCTCCACCGCGATAAAATTCAACACGAGTTATTTTCACATCGTCTTCGTAATCCCAATATGGTTGAATATAATTATCTTTTAATATTACTTCAATAAAGTTTTGAACATCAATTACGAGATTTTCTTTTACTTCTCCATCCATATCTTCAGGAACTAACCTCATTTTTTCAACTTGTTCTTCACCCATTCTAAATAATTTAACTTTTAATATTTCTCTTTTTAATTCTTCTGTTCTAAAATCCCTAGAAAAGATATCTTGAAGAGTCCATAACCAAGACATAAAACTTTCTTCCATATATTCCTTTAAAAATTGTTTAAATCTTTCTTCAATAGGAAGTATCGTTTTATGATGCTTTGGTTCTGGTAACACTTTAGGGCCATCGGGAAGTCGAAGACTTTTGACTAATGAGGTTGAATAATATTCTTGATGAAGTTCTTCCCACAATGATCTTTCTTCAATTGGAATAAATGGTAAAATTAGTTTTTCTGAAAACTTGATTATCTCTTTCCATAATTTTAATGATGATCTTTCTAATAATTTTTTGGTATTATCTCTAAAACGATAACAACTGAAAATTGAATCAGTATCACCATATCTGATAATAGGCTGAAAAGTTAGATCTTTAATATCTTCAGTTACATATTTTTTAATTTTAGAGATTAGACCTTTATCCTTTAATTCTTCGTTTAATATCCTATTAACTGTTACCTCATCATTATTAAGATATGCTTGTTTTAATCCATTAATTAAAGCAGGAACTATTTCTTCATCATATTTTTTAGCGAAAACTAACATTTCGCGACCAGTTGATGTGGTACAAGCAGCAATATCTCTATTTCGAACTTGACTTGTGTCAGCACCCTTAGATCCATATAAACTATTAGCAGTAACTTTTAGAGCCAATTGTTTTGCATCTAAAATTTCCTTTTTAAAATCATCCTTTTCTATTTTCATTTGTTTCTTTACTTTTTTCCTTTCTCCAAGTAAAGCCTGAAGAATCTTTGGAATAATACCTAATTCTCCATTAACTTTAGCAAAACGACGATATTGAATACTTCCATCATATTCTCTAAATTTTGAATTGAAGTATTCAACCCCCGGTAAATTATCATATTTACTATTTAATACAATTGTTTCATCGCTCATATTTTTATGAATCATACTAGAAGGATATAGACTCGCATAATCTTTTACTCCCAATGATTCATAGTCAACTGATGGTTCAGGGTCAAACACAATAGCACCTTCATAACTAGGAGTTTTTTCTTCTGGTTTAGTTAATACTGGATAAACATAACCTTCTTCTCGATATACTTTTAAACAGAATGAAAATAACTTGATGCCTTGACCACGAGTAAAAAGATAACTTAGTGGGACATAACATACATTTGCCATTTCTATATTTTTTGTAACTACTTGTAATTTATTCATTAACAGATTTACTAACCTACAATCTTTAATACAGTATTTAGCTACAATAGATCTGTCTTTGGCACTGCCTTTTTGAAGACGAAAAATATCTTTTGGTCCTACATCATCTTTCGCCTGAGACCACCATAATGTTCCCGGTTTAGGATCTTTTAAATATTTATCAATTTCCTCATTACCTTTAATTTTTAATACCTTATTTTCATGATCAATCTCATGAATTTCATATTTATATCCTATTTCATCAGATACATAATCTAATACTAATTCGATATGAATAAAATCATTTTTGAAAATATCATTAATTCCCTTACAATGTAAGTTAAAATATTTTCCATCTTTTTCTATTTTTAAAATTTTATCTCGAATAAAATTAGATGATACTGCATCTAATCGATAGCTATTTAGTTTAAATGTTTTTTGAACATCTTTCATTAGATCAATATGAATTCTTCCTGGTGTATTAAACATTCTAATTCTATTCTCACCCATGGCAGAAGAAGCCAGTTTAAAATCTCTAAAATTACACTCATAATTTTTAAGTTTACTTATTCTACTAATTTCATACATTAATCCTAAATGTTGTTCACATCTATCATGAATATACGGTTCATCAAAATAAAAAATATTGTAACCAGTAATAATATCACAATCATTATCGATTACTTCTTTAATCCATCCTAAAACTAGATCTTTTTCATTATCATACCATTCAACAATAGCACCATCTACTTTCGAGGTTTCATCTAAACAGACAATATGTTGCCGATATGGAAGACTTTCTCCCAAATATGTATATGTCGATCCAATTTGAATTACGGCGTCTCCCAAACGCTTGGCTTGAGGAAATTCTCCATCAATTGAATTACATTCTATATCAAAACTAAGAATTCTTAGTGGGGCGTTTTGATCTTTTATGATTGGTTTTATTTTTCGCCAATCTACTCTAAGTTCAATATCACAAAAACTTTCTTTTTCATCTTCATCTTTAATTTCTTCATATTTATCAACACTAACCCATGAACAACCACTAACCTTAACAGTATGAAAGCATCTTAACATTGGAGGTAAATTAGCTTCATATGTTTTAAATTTAGTAGATTTAATTACACCAGGTATGTATACTTTACTGTATTCAAATAAAAAACGAAATTTTCTCATAGAATGACTATTATTAAAAATTAGTCTACCAAAAAGATATTTTTTTCCATTAGTAAATCCTTCTGGTGTCATTCTTTCAACAATATCCATATTAATTAGTCCTTTCCTAAATTTTTCCCAAACTTTTTTATTCATATCACTTTTTAGATAACTAAGTAATTTTTTATATTATTTTTAGCAGTTTGTTTTTCCCCAATTTTCCGGGAGTTTAATATAAAAATATGGCGTAAAATTTACTACTTTCATGTAAACAGATTTACCATCTAAAGTTCTACCAAAAGTATGAATAATGTAACTGTAATTTTTATCTTTATTATCTTCAGAACTCTCTTCATCTGAGGATTCGTCACTTTCAACTTCATGATCTTCTAACCAATCGTATATTTGAAATTCTAAAGGCATTTAATATTATATTATAATATAATATTATATACTTTAATCAATTTTTATTTATACGTTGAAAAAGTAAAACTTTTTCAAATGAATAACTAATGTTTGTTTTGGAAAGAACGAAAATCATTTTCGTTATCCAAATTAATTTTTATTCAAGATGTGCTGATGACATATGTTTTGACCAATTTTCATAATTCATTTCAGTTGGTTTATTATTATTATCAATATCATTATTAGTATTATTTTCAGCTAATTTATTTTTTATGCTATGATCTTTTTTTAAAGTAGTAATATTTTTACTTAAAATATTTTTTAAAATTTGTCTAGATTCTTTTCTATCAAATTCTACATAATTTGAATTAGTGGTGTCCATATATATATATTATAAAATAAATTACAATCTATTTAAAAGATGTTTTATGAAATCATCCTGCGTTCCTTTCCCTTGTTGAATTTGTAGAAATATTTCTAATAATTCTAAATGTAAATTATAATCTTTATAATTTTCTGACATAATATCTTTATATTTTTTACAAAAATTTATTGTTCGTTCAACTAATTCATTAATAAAAAATCGTTTTTCTAAAGATTTACTTGAACTGGTATACATTAAAATCATTCTATATATTGATTTTATTAAAATTTTTATAATAGCTTCAACATTTTTAATATTTAACGTTTTATCTTCTAGTAAACTATTAAAATCATAATTAAATAAAGCTTGTTGGCCAATAGACCCGCTTCTTAATCTATTTTTAACTGGACTATCATCACAATTTCTACATATGGGCAAGAAAAAGGTTCCTCCATCTTTATAAAATTTAAATAAATCACTTAGATTAAATTTTTCCATTCCAAGCACAAGTCGATAAATTTCTTCTTCAGTTTTACGGTTTATAAAAGAATCTCCACTAATAGCCCATGACATATATGACTTTATATCTTCTAGCTCTAAAGCTTTAGTTCGCATTTTAACAGATTTTGAATCAAAAATAGGTAGTTTTATATCCGTATTACCATATTGATAAATTCCTGATTTTTGGAAATTAAAGGTTTCCCCGTTTTTAGTCCCAATTAAAAAATTAAAAGTAATATCACTAATATTACAATTTGGCGGATGATGAAAAAACTCCATTCCTAAAAATTCTTTTATTCCAAAAACAGGAGAGGCCAAAACTCTTAAAATTTGATCAAAATTTTTTCCCTTATATTCAGATTTATTATCAAATAATATTAGTAAAAATATATCTGAGAAAAAACTCCGATGAGCATCTCCTACACGCGTAAAGGTAACTAAATTAAAATTTTCTGGAATTGTAATAACAGTATCATTTGTCCTTCCATGTCCTAATAACAAATATAATTCTTTACATTGTTTAATTTGTCTATTAAAATAACCAAAACATCCATAATTATTTGCTAAACATTTATCTCCTTCGACTGTATTCTTTCGTAAATCCAATAAAAATAATATTAAACGCAATAAACACCATTGAATATTTTCTAATTGAGGATTAAATTCTAGTTCAAACAAATTAGTTCCAGATAATATAAATAATGGATTAACACCTACAGTTATAGACATTAAAATATCTTTTAATTGAAGAAAGTTATCAGGTGAATTATTTCTTAAATGTGGTAACATATAGCGTTCAAAATGTAATCTATAA
>Ga0206130_10007834_pt1 | contig 11676 bp, 10 predicted proteins | sample Helgoland_Spring_9_FD_148637 | JGI IMG/M metagenome (GOLD analysis project Ga0206130, IMG submission 148637) | Pelagic subsurface seawater microbial communities from Kabeltonne, Helgoland, North Sea - Helgoland_Spring_Bloom_20160512_1 | ecosystem: Environmental > Aquatic > Marine > Epipelagic ...
GTTCGATTAAGCGATCAATCACTTCTAATTCTTTAATGCTCTTGCGAACCGCCTCCGCCCTTAGCGAGGTAAGATTATAGCCTTTTGAACCCAATGTACTATCAAGATAAGTCTGGTCTTCAGGCTCAACAATCCCACCACTCCATGATTTGAATAATGTCTCAAACACACGCAACGAGGTCTTTTTGAGACCCACCAAGAAATCTCGACGATCTACTAAGCAGTTAGCCATTCTCATAACAATTAAGTGGTCTTTGTCTTTTTGATAAGTCTTTACCCACCAAATCGAATCCGCCACCTGACGCACCAACTCACCCAGAACGCCACTGGGTGAATCATAGCTCGCCACAATATTATTAACATGCTCGATATACTCAGGCAGCTCGCTATAACTAGCCTGCTGAGGTAGTTTGATATCCTTTGATGCCGTCATATCAACAACCCATCATTTATTTAGACACATGCAGCGTGACGCCCGGATTGACTAAGGGGTCGCCTGTAAATTCAATACCAAACCTGGTGCTCACACAATAGTATCGATTCTATACCGGCAACTGCTGAAGCTATGGCAAGGTATGTTGACTACCTTGCCACCATCAGGAAAAGTGCAACTATACGGCGAAGAATAAATAGCTTGGGCACGGTACTAAAGCTCTCCAAACACCATGACCCCACCAAGCAACCAGAGGTTATATTAGCCATAAAACGAATGCATAGAAAGATTGGACGGGCACAACAGCAGGCTACTCCCCTCACCAAGCTATTACTCAACCAGCTACTTAGCAACTGCGATAACAGCGTCAGGGGCTTAAGAAATCAAGTCCTCCTAAGACTCGGCTACGAAGCCATGCGCCGCCGGTCGGAACTCTGCGCCTTTAAGTTTGAGGACATCTGCAAGGGGGCCAACGGAAAACCGGCTATCCGGCTTAACTTCTCAAAGACAGACCAATTTGGGACCGGAAAGGTACTGCCTATTAGCCAAGACCTATTCAACTTGCTAGAAAACTGGAGGGGTATGATTAGCCATGAAGGCTATATTCTGAGATCAATTAATAAGCATGGGTATATTGGGATCAACCTACACCCAGCAAGTATAAGCACCCTATTAAAAGCACTGCAAAAGGACTTGAAAATGGACTCCCATGAACAACAGCTCAGCGGTCATTCATTTAGAGTGGGTGCAGCACTCGATCTATTAGAACAAGGTGAGCCACTTGAAAGGATAATGCTCAGAGGGGGTTGGCAGACGGATTCGACTGCCATGTCATATCTTAGAAACTGGATCGCATGAAGTGGGAGCAAGAAGAGCCACAACAGTTAGTCGGTATAATTAAGTGCTTGCTTCAACTCGGTCGGCGGCTCTGGCAAATCCTTAAAAACTCTCCACGCTATTTTTGTACTTGGAATAAGAACCGCCCAAGCTGTAACAAAAATCGCCACAAAATAAATATACAGGCTCTTATTCGAGACAAACCACTCCTCAAGCGCTCCCTTATATGGAGCTATTACATTCGCGTAGAAATCAACGGAGGCTGTTGCACCGTGCATTATCTCTTCCTCACCACGAAATATAATCGAACCTACCCCTGAGAGGCCTGGCCGAACTTCCGTTATAAGACCCTGAGTACTCTCCGAATAAGCTCCAAACGTTTGAGTAGTTAGCGGCCTTGGGCCGATAACACTCATATCACCAAAAAAGATATTCAATAGCTGTGGCAGCTCATTTATTTTGGTTTTACGCAAAAATGTGCCTACTGGAAGCACCCGAGGATCACCCCTCATGGTAACCGTACCAGTACCAATGTTAGGGCTATTCTTCAGCATAGTCGCGAACTTAAATAACTTGAATTTATCACCGCCCTTACCGATGCGTTCCTGTAAAAAGAACACCTCACCCTCGCCAGTGAGTCTTAGTGTTATGACTATAGGCACCAACAGAGGAGAAAGTAACAATAACGCTATCGAGGAAAATAAAATGTCAAAAAAACGGTCCATTCTTACATCCTCTGATCTAGATATTTACCGGTCTCTTTATGAGCAAACTCAGGTAAGAGCCCAAAATACAATTTAACAATATCGTCTTTTGTCCAATTCCCTTTGTTTCTTAGAGTGTCAATTCCGTCCATAAAGTCATCTAGCTTAGCTTCATCAAATTCAGGTTGGTTTTTTATTACTCCAACAGTTTCAAAACGCTCCATATCTAAATCTTCGTTATCGGTAAAAAACTCTTCGAAGTCTTTTTCACCCGTTGTATCACTTCTAAAAAAGTAACATGGCCACTGCTTGCTAGCTATTAGTTCTTCTGCTCTATCACGAGCTTCGTCCTCGGACTCGCATTCATAAGGCTCATAGCCACGCTCTCTTAAATAACGGACTGCAATCTCAGAAAAAGTAATCAAATGTAATTTCTCACTGAGTTTAGGAAAAAAGATATCTCGATTCTCCCCCAATAGGCCAGACAACAGGCAAAGTTCACCTGACTCTTGCGGTGTTACAAAATACCGACGGACATCATTTGGTGCTGAAAATGGCTGTCTTTTAAAAAATCTTTGGTTAAACCCATGGAGTAGAGAACCATCTGAAAAAGCTACATTGGCAAAACGCGCCATTGAAATAGGCATTGTGTCACTCTCTCGCATTAAGAACATTTCCATAATACGTTTACTCGCACCCATCATGTTTACCGGGTTAGCTGCTTTATCGGTGGAAACACAAAAATACTTCTTAGCACCCATTTTTTTAGCTAGGCGTAATGTCTTTATAGTATTAAATACATTGACCATTATCATCCGCATAAGCGTAAACGGGTCTTTTTCACTCCTTACATGCTTCAAAGCAGACAAATTAAAGACATAATCATATGGCCCTTCATTCGCCATAAGTGCTTCAAATTCAATAGATCCGCAATCGACAGCGAACGTCTTAAACTCGCCACTTCCATAGCCCAAAGTACTTCGTAGATCTCGTACAAGCTCTACCATGTTATTCTCTGAAATATCGACAATATGAAGTGCCGCAGGACTACGTTTAAAAATTTCTTTGGTAACAGATTGGCCAATGGAACCAGCGCCACCAATCATAAGGAAACGGCTGCCCCCAATCAAATCCTCTAAGCCGGTTCTATTGACGCTCAAGTCACCATCAAAAAGAACAGCATCCCGACCAATAATCTGCAATGTATTCATAAATAATACCTTAGTAACATTATATCTAAAATCACTACTTCACTCGTTTAGTTAAGCACAAGTAAAAAATCTTTAACTAAGCTTTACAATTCTTATTCTGGACTAACTTTAATCTTGTAATACCTTCATAAATCTTGTCGCTAGCACTTCATAGCTATAATTTTTAAGCGCATAAACTTTACCTGCAGCACCCATGGCGCTTAACTCTTTACCACTCAAAAGGCATAACGACTTTACGCCATCTGCAAGCGCAATTGAATCTTCTGGAGTTACTGTTATTCCGCATCCAGCATCTTTCACCGGATCATTACCCGCTGCTATAGCACTTATAATAGGCGTACTTGACATCATATAGTCCATGATCTTATTTGGTGATATACCATGCTGATATAGTGGCTGTTTTTTTGCACCTATGAACGCAATATCACACGCCTCCAAAATACTGGAAATTGAGGATTTAGGAACACTATCAAACATCAGAACATTCTCTAAACCCTCTCTCTGTGCTTTTTTAGCTAACTCAACCTTGTGGTGGCCGTTACCAATTAACAAAAAAATTATATGTTCGTTAGCTAAAAGCTTCGCTGCATTTAATAAATTATCTAAGTCGTTAGGAACACCATGAGCTCCCGTATAACAGACTATACGAAGTTTTTGGCTGTGCGCTGAATCGATTGCATCCTTAATAGCCTGCGGTATAAAAGACCGATCTGACGCATTCCATTCAGACATATCGGCGCCATTGGAAACAACGGAAACTTTGGCTAGGTCGTAACCTTTGGAGCTACAGTGATTGTGTATAGCTGGTAGCATTGACACAATACGATCGGCTGATCGGTAAACCACCGTCTCAGCCCAGCCATTAAGTAATACAAAAGGATGGAATCTATGAAGGCCGCCAGCTTCAATCAATGATTGGGGCCATACATCGTGAAGTTCAAAAACTAAGCGCGCACCAGCCCTTTTAGCAATAAACTTAGCCGGCCATATATCCATGGGATAAGTACTAGAAGCGATTACTACGTCAGGATCCTTAGACTCAACATAACACTTGGCATTTCTAAAAAGACCGAAAATAAACTGGCCTATATTGATAAATCTTCTAATTCCATTAGAACCATACTTACTAGTTTTTATCCAACTATACTGAATGCCATCAATAGTCTCCTCCGTAATACTCTCCGTCACATCCGGCTGTAAATTTCGTAAATGTGAATGAGATGCGGCGATAATAGTCACCTGGTGACCCGACTTCAGCCATTCTTTTGCCAAATAATAGGGTCTAAACGCCATCCCATGATTTTTGGAGCCTGCGTAATGATTAATATATAAAATATTCATGGCAACTCAAAATAGTTCGTTGGTGATCTCGGCTAATAAGATTTAATGCGACAAGTTGAAGCCCTAAAAACTAAAGACTTTTATGGGATCTAGATATTCTATCTAACTGATATAGTGGCCGCCGTTGACAGATATCGTTTCTCCTGTCAAAGATGGCATCGACTGAGCAATAAATAAGGCAGTGAAAGCGATTTCTTTAGGATCCACGAGATTTCCTGTTGGGATATCGCCCTTAATTTTATCTAATACCCGAGAAGGCAATTTCGAAACCATAGGGGTCATGGTATATCCTGGGCAAATTGCATTAACGCGAACACCTTTCGCCGCAAGCTCTTGAGCTAAAGCTTTAGTAAAGCCAAGAATACCCGCCTTACTTGCTGAATAATTTGTTTGACCGTATTGACCCTTTAAACCGTTTATCGAGCTAATATTAATGATGTTACCGGATCCGCGTGCAACCATCTGTTTGGCAACGCCCTGCGATATTCCAAAGAGACCAACTAAGTTCGTCTGCAACACACTATTCCATTGCTCCAAAGACATCTTTAAAAAAGTAGCATCAGCAGTGATGCCAGCGTTGTTAATTAAAATATCAATCTGCTGTTCAACAAGCAGGGCATCCATAGTTTCGATGGTTTCTTGAACCTTAACCACATTAAGATTTATGAACGCGACCTGCTGTGAAGACAGCCCATTATCACTCAGCCATTCAGCAAGAAAAGGATCTGATTTACTATTATGAGTTGCAATCACATGATAGCCATTTTCAACGAAACACTTTGTGAGAGCGGTGCCGATTCCTCCTGTACCGCCAGTTATTAATACATTCTTCATTATCCCCTATCCTTTAAGAATTTTGCAGGAGAACCTGCAACTATAGTTCCTGCTGCAACATTTTTTCTTACCAATGACCCTATCCCTACTAGCGCATTTTTCCCAATAGTAACTTTTTCGGTGATCGTAGAATTTGGACCTATCCAAACATTTTCACCAAGCGAAACACCTCCGCTTAACTCTGCGCAGGCTGTCAAGATGGAGTTATCACCAATAGTGCAATTGTGAGCAATGTGAACCAAGTTATCAGTTTTTACTCCAGAACCTATCTTGGTATTCCCTAAGCTGCCGACACACACGCTATTTAGAGCCCCAATTTCAACATTGTTTCCAATCATCACTGCTCCTAGGTGTGGGAATCGTATCCACTTACCGTCGAAATCTTGCTGAAAACCAAACCCTTGTGCCCCAATCACGCTGTTTGCCCGAATAATACAGTTCTCACCAATGCACGTGTTTTTATGGATTACTACGTTATGCTCAATTATGGAATTAGCGCCAATAGTTACACCTTCCTCCAAAATCGCTGATTCAGCGACATAGCAGGTAGGATGAATAACTGTCTCTCTAGTTGGAATTAGGAGTCGCCCGCTATCGAGCAGAAAATTCAAAGCTTTACAAAAATCTAACCTTGGGTTGTCACTAATAAGTACCGTTTCAGCTTTCATGGAAACTGGGGCAATGACTATTCCATTCAAATACTCGCCAGAAGACGACGCTGAAAATTTGAGCGTGTCAGACTCAGTGGAAGTAAGATCACTAATCGCGATTAGATGCTGGCCTGGATTCCCCGCAATCTTTAGAGAAAGCTTAGCTGCTAAATCGGAGGCCATAATAGTTGTCTCTAACATTATTTTCATAGCATGCACCTAATTATCATCATTTATTAAAAGCCTGAAGAACTCGTCTACAAAAATACGTTTTTTAACAACATTAACTGTGATGTTGTGGGGCAGTTACTAAAAATTGGCATTTAGACATAAACGACGCTTAGCCTATAGAAACAACCGAATAACTTCAAAACATTCAGCGTATTCACAGCCTGACTGAACGCCTCTTGTATGCGCCAGTGAAAAAGTGAAGTCTCGAGATAGGTAAGATCTGTGCCCCTGAGACTCATATTGTTGTAGAGCACTACATTTTCGCTCCAAATGTTTCTGTTCTAGCGATACAAAACATTTGGTGTCAAATGATAAATTATTCCATATGAGTTCATAACCAAGCACCGTAATCTGCTTAAACGCTCGGAGCGACTCCGTTGCAATCGTGGAGTGGTCCTGGTGAATATCTTTAAGGGAAGGCGTTAGGACAAGATCGAATTCGTTAGTTTCTCGCAGGCTAATCAAGTCTTCCAAAATTTCCTGCCGATGGTAGTTTAGCCTCCTAACACGATAATCAAAAATTACTAAATTATCACTGGATATCCCTAATGCTTTTGTCGCACTAGCTACCTCTGTTTTTAAAATATCTTTTGGTAATCCCTCTGGCACAGATTCAGCTGCAGTCGAAAAAGCGGCGTAAGTTACTTTCGAGCCACTCTCTATAAGCTTTGCGATCGTTCCACCAGCACCAAGCTCACCATCGTCTGTATGTGGAGCAAGTACCAATACATTTTTGAAACTGGTTATCATAATTTCAACTCCAAGAGAATTTTCACGATACGGCCGCTAGCCTCACCCGCGCCATACAAATCAGCATTAAACTTCTTCGAAAACGTATGAGAACGATATGCTTCCAAGATTTTATTTTTGTCTGCACCGGCCAAGATATTGCAGTTGCTCTCAATTAACTCGACCCATTCTGTTTCATCGCGCATTGTAATGCATGGCTTATTGAAGAAAAATGCCTCCTTCTGTAGGCCGCCACTATCAGTCATAACTAACTCGCAATGATCAATCAACCAAACCATATTGAGGTAGCCCACAGGATCGATAATGGTCAGGTTATCAGTATCGTAATCACCCGCTTGAAGGATCTTTTTAGTCCGAGGGTGAACTGGTATGATCACTTCCTTAGTCAATGCAATTTCATTCAGAGCAGACACAATTTGACCCAAACGCGTTTGATCATCGGTATTTTCTGCGCGGTGTATGGTGCACAATACGAAGTCATTGGAACCCACCAAGCCTAGTGGTTTTTGAGCTAATTTTTTATAAAAATTTGCGCCATCTTGCATAACATCGCCTACTAAAAATAGCTTGGTGTCGGCTCCCCAATTGTTAATGCCTTCGCTATTCAAATTATCAACTGCCGATTGGGTGGGACAAAACAACACTGAGCTAACCCGATCAGTTAAAATACGATTTACCTCTTCTGGCATTTGAACGTTAAAAGAACGCAAGCCAGCTTCAACGTGCCCAACCTTAATATTCAATTTTGAAGCAGCAATGGCGCCCGCCAACGTTGAATTAGTATCACCGTAAACTATTACCAAGTCTGGCTTTTCTTTTACCAAAATTTCTTCGATCTTCTCGATCATCTGCCCGACCATAGCGCCATGACTTTTACCACCAATATTCATAAAATAGTCAGGCTTAGGGATTTGCATTTCATCAAAAAACACCTCGCTCATATTGGCGTCATAATGCTGCCCCGTATGAACAATAATTTCTTGAATTTCCTCGTACTTGGCTATTTCTCGACTGACACTGCCGGCTTTGATAAATTGCGGCCTAGCTCCCAATATTGTAATTATTTTCAGCATTCTACCAACCTGTCATATACATTAAATAATTTAACTTCTTCAACACTCCAGTTATATTTTTCAAGTACGGCTTTCTTACCATTTTGCCCCATATTATCCGCTTCTTTAGGGTGGGAGCTAATATATTCTATAGCTCTAGCAATCTCTTCTGGATTGAGGGGGTCTACACATATTCCACAACCACTTTCTTTAATCATCTCAGCCCATAGTGGGAAGTTTGATGTAATAATAGGCAATCCTGCACTCATGTATTCAAACATTTTATTAGGTTGTGCATCCACATGATTGGGTGAAGGTAAAAATGTCACTATCCCAGCTTTCGAGTAACCCATTATGTTTGATACCTGCTGCCGATCCAAAAAGCCAAGTTCGTTTACTTTCTCCCACCCGGCAAATGCTTTTGTTTCTTTTTCAATAGCTTTTTCACCAAAAATGCCCACCAAATTTAGCTTTACAGTGGTAGTAATTTCCAAAGCTTTTACTACTTGTTGTATGCCTCGTATTTGACTAATTCCGCCAACATAACAAACTTCATTCCTTTTCTCATCCCAAGGCCTGTCACTTGACAGTTCACCCAATATCGGAAAGTTATTTATATCCATACAATTTTTATTTATCTTTAAAAATTTATCCCTTATATGCGATGTTGCTGAAACTATATAGTCAAATTTTCTACACGCATACCGCTCATATAATGCAAAAGTTATCGACAACACAATTTTAGTTGGCCTATTTAAATAAGGCTTTCCCAACAACTGTCTGGGTAGATCCTCATGTGCATCAAAAATAACTTTTTTCCCAAGTTTTTTTAATTTTATACCAACCGGCATTAATTCAGGATCATGTAAATGGTATATATCCCCGTCTAAACGTATTGCTTTTTCAAGAACATCATTGACCGTCTTAGTCATTCGCGACAAGCGCCCATGTGGTTTAGCCCCCACATCAAAAATCATCACTCCATTTTTAACTTCATCTCCCTCACCATCCGCCACGACCAAAGACATGTCATAACCATACGTCGCCAAAGATGAGCACATTTTAAGAAATATTCTTGTGTCATATCGTCCATGGGCGGAAGTAAGGTGAACAACTTTATTTTTCGAAGGCTTCATATCTTTTAGACCGTGCAAAAAAAATGAGAATTAACGCAACCAAGAACCCGTGTGTCAACATCACGACAAATAGATCAGATGAGACTATTAGCGTTCTGATTGGTGTCAGACTTAAGGAAATCGAAAACCACAATGGCAATAAATTTAAGGTGGTGTGGTTTAAAAAACGAAGAATCATGCCAATAATTAGCGAGTAGAAGAAAACACCAAAAATGCCAGCATGCGCGTAGCCTGATGCTACAAAGCCATTATTAGCGCTCATATCAGGCTCTCCCAAAAAACCTCCGATTACTTTCGAGACACCTACATTGTAAGGATATTGAGAAAAAGACGAAAGAACTGAGTTTGACCAAAAGACATTGGGGTTCTGACTGAAAAAATCAAAATAAGCATAGGTAAGATGAGCTGGAACAAAGAAAAGCCGACGTGAAAACATGCTAGATGACAAAAGATCGCCGTAAACATAATAGCCCACTAACGACAGAAAAATTACCAATATTAAAGCCACTGGCATGAAAATCAGGCTGTTTGACCTTTTAAAATAGAACCATACACCTAAAATTATAAAGGGGCTAAACAGAACACCTTTATGGGCGGACGCAGCAAAGAAGTAGATTTGCACTAACAAAATCACAATTGCAAAAAAATATCGTGAATACAGTAAAGCCACAGCAAGCAAAACCATATTGAATACCTTAAAAGTCCAATTGTTCGTGTAGCTCAAAAGACCGCCAGCGGCCAGTTTTTCATTATCGCGCCGAAACTCATAAACTTTTGTTAAATCTAGGTTAAACCCAACGCCTGAAACGTAGAACCAAACGACTAAAAAAATAACAAAAAACGCAGAGACAAAAACAACGTAGCGCAAGCCATCTTTAATGGTGGGCAGTTTTCTGAAAGAAACAGACTTGATGGAAGCCACTGTAGCTGCTAAAGCCATCGCAACTAAAGAAACGATAATAGGGTAAAGTCCTCGATCTATATCATATCCATATAGGACAAGTAACGGAACGATAATGAGAAGAAATCCGGTAGCGTAAAAAATATCGCTCACTTGATAAAGGCGATCACGAAGAAAGAACAATCCACTCAAAAATATGACCCATGAAACGGAATAATTAAAAAGGCTAAAACTTAGCCTAAAGCCGGCATAGGAAAAATTGGATGAAATCACGTTCACATAAGACACCTCAAGGAGGCATCTGAACATAACAACACATGAAAAAAACCAGATTGAATGGCTACTTAATCGAGTTGACATAACTATTTTTTGATCCTAATTGTACAAAGTATGAATTATGCCAAAGCAATGTGAAATCGCCATTGAATGTCTTACAAACGTTTTTAAAGTACTCTATCCTATCCAAACTCTGCTGGCTGAAACCTAAGCCTTCATATGCCTGACTGATGATTGAACAATCCATGACAATTAGAGGGCGCTGTTTAAGCCGCATTTTATGCCTGTGTACCAGATCATACATAGAATACTCATAACAAATGCCACAACGAAACCCCGCGCGATCCGCAAAAACAAGGGAAGAATCATAAGACAAGTCATTTTCTTCCCACATCTGCGGCGTTGTTGCTGCATTATAACGCAGGTAATGCTGGCGCCCCCCTATATTGACAAAGTCTAGTTTATCGTTCTCAAAAACTTCTTTTAGTGCATTAACTGACTTTTTAAAGTTTTCAGGGTGTTTGTAAGTATCATACCCAGGATGTAGCCCTACCTCATGCCCAGCATCCATAATATGCTTGACCAATTTGGCTAGCTTATTGCTTCGAACATCATTAGCCTCCTCTTTGAGGCTGTTCGTTTGAATCGGAATGAAGTAAAATGCGACCGTGTTACTAATAGCACTATTAACTTCCATCATCCAATCAATATTATTGCGATATTCATCAAAACGATCCGAGCCGAACCATTTAAAAACGTAATTTGCTCCATCATAAAAAGCGAGTTTAAGATTTCTATCCCTTAATAGGCGCGCTCCAACTCTTAAAACTGTTTTTTTAAATGAATATCCCGCTAAATCAAAGGGATGATCAACATCGCAACTAATCAGCTTTCTAAACTTCCGCTTCTTTCGAGCCAACTCGGGCCATAAATCATGCATACAAGACCACAAAATCTCTATGTACTCATTGACTATTGGACGATCTAAAAAACCGCCATAATGGGCTATAGATGCCCAAGAGGGGAAACGGTCATGATCGTCTCTCCCCTTTGATATCAGCTCTTCATAACGTGAGAGCATAAAAAATGCTGAGCCGAAGATGTCTATATTTAGATGCCAAGAATTCTGATTTTTTACTAGGCCTGGTTGCCCATACAGGACCGGGATACTCTGATGAACCAAACTTGAATGAATATCATCAATTTCGGGCGTCCAATCCATTAACGGTAATACAGGCAATGACTGAGGCTGAAGCCAATTTTTCGCGGCTTTTTCGAAAAAGTCTGCATTAACGGACAATAAGGAGTCGCAGCTGCTAT
>Ga0206130_10007835_pt1 | contig 11675 bp, 10 predicted proteins | sample Helgoland_Spring_9_FD_148637 | JGI IMG/M metagenome (GOLD analysis project Ga0206130, IMG submission 148637) | Pelagic subsurface seawater microbial communities from Kabeltonne, Helgoland, North Sea - Helgoland_Spring_Bloom_20160512_1 | ecosystem: Environmental > Aquatic > Marine > Epipelagic ...
TAAATCGCCAATTGGTTAGTGATGTTGAGCTTGGTAGTTACTTGAGTGGCGGTATGGATTCTGGTTCCATCACTGCAATAGCGGCGTCGAATTTTCCCTACCTAAAAACATTTACCTGCGGTTTTGACCTGAGTTCGGCATCAGGGATAGAACTGTCTTTTGACGAGCGCGTGAAGGCCGAAGCAATGTCAGCAAATTTTAAAACCGAGCATTACGAGATGGTTCTTAAGGCCGGTGATATGGAAAGATGCTTACCTAAACTTTCATGGCATCTGGAAGAACCTCGTGTTGGCCAAAGTTACCCCAACTTTTATGCCAGTAAGTTAGCTAGTAAGTTTGTTAAAGTTGTATTATCTGGAGCAGGTGGAGATGAGTTATTCGGAGGGTACCCTTGGAGGTATTACCGAGGAGCAAACGCCGAAAACTTTGAGCAATATGTCGACGAGTATTATTTGTATTGGCAGAGGTTGATACCAAATAGCGTAATCTCAAAGGTTTTTGCTCCGGTTTGGGATGATGTGAAAGATGTATGGACGAGAGACATTTTTAAAGATGTATTTGCCAATCACTCAAATTCTCTGGAGAAGCCCGAGGATTTTATTAATCATTCTTTATATTTCGAGGCCAAGACTTTCTTGCATGGACTCTTTGTGGTAGAGGACAAGCTTAGTATGGCTCATTCACTTGAAACTCGTGTTCCGTTCATGGATAACGACTTGGTTGACTTTGCCATGCAGTGCCCCGTTGAACTCAAGCTTAATAATTTGGGGGAAGTAATCAGGTTGAACGAAAATGAAGTCGGAAGAAAAGGGAATCAGTATTTCCAAAAAACAAACGATGGTAAGCAAATCCTCAGAGACATGATGTCGAGGTATATTCCTACGGATATTATCAAGGCGAAGAAGCAGGGGTTCTCCTCGCCAGATGCTAGCTGGTTTAGGGGAGAAAGCATTGAGTTCGTTCGCAGAAAATTGTTAGACAAAAATTCTCCAATTTTTGATTATTTGGATATTGGTGAAACAAAGTCGTTAGTAAACGAGCACTTAACGGGGCAGCAAAACAGAAGATTGCTCATTTGGTCATTGATTAGTGTCAATGAGTTCTTAGAGGCTTTTTAAACTGTACGAGCAAGTAACAAGTAAAATGCAACTGGAAATAATTGATGGAAGTGGTGACGATGAAATAAACGATTATGTTTCTGCGTGCCCTAACTCATTGATTTATTCATGTCCACGCTTCATCGAATTAATTTCAGATCACCTTGATGCTTCACCAGGATGGATCCTTGCAAAGGATGAAACGAGGATTTTGGGGGCATTGCCTTTTGCTCAAAGCAAGGCTGGCGAATTTGGTACAGTATTTAATTCGTTGCCATATTATGGAAGCAATGGAGGAGTTTTACAGTGTAAACTCAATAACAAGATAAAGGCATCATTAGTTAAAGGTTATTTCGATTATGCACAAAGCCTAAACGCTTGCTCCGCAACCCTTACTACAAATCCCTTGCAAATGGATCATGAAATATATGAAAACACGATTGATGGTTTTATTAAAGACGAGCGTATTGGTCAGATCACCCATTTACCCGAAAATCCTGATGATGAATTAATTAAGATATTTGAGGACCCACGACCTAGAAATATTAGAAGAGCTCAAAAGGAAGGTATAAAAGTGAGCTCAGGTAATGAAAGAGGTTCGGTCGAGTTTCTTTATAATGTTCATGTTGAAAACATGCAGGCTATTGGTGGGTTGCACAAATCATGGGATTTTTTTGAGAAATTGCTTTCAGATATGCCTTCTAATATGTGGTCAGTTTACATTGGTTCAAAGAATGGAGAACCTGTTTCGGCACTTTTGCTTTTTTATTTTAATGGAACCGTTGAATATTTTACACCAGTCTTAAAATCTGGATATCGGAACACGCAGGCTTTAGCACTTATTATTTTTGAGGCTATGAAGGATATGGTGAAAATAAAAGGATGTAAAAATTGGAATTGGGGTGGGACTTGGCTAAGTCAAAAAGGGGTGTATGACTTTAAGAAAAGGTGGGGGACAATTGACTATTTATACTATTACTATACAAAATTGTATAATGAAGACATTAGATCTTCAAATAGGGAGGCTTTATTAGAAAATTATCCCGGTTTTTTCGTTCTTCCATTTAGCGAACTAGAGGAAATAGGAAATGAGTGAAGATAAAAAAATAATAATAGTTGGAACTGGTCCGCAGGCCCAAATCGCTAGGGATTATTTCGTGGAACTTTCGAATTACAATGTATTGGGATTCGCTTGTCACAATCAGTTTAAGGAGAGCGATGAAATCTACGGCATGCCACTCATTTCCATCGAGGACTTGCCCGACAGATATTCTCCTGATGACACGGAAGCTTTTGTTGCAATTGGCTACAAAAACATGAATAGGATGAGACAATCCGTGTACGAGGAAATAAAAAGTCTAGGTTTTCATTTGGCTAGTTTTATACATCCCAGGGCAACCATAAGCGCCACTGCTGAATTTGGTGATAATGTCTTTGTTTTCGAGGAAAACACTATCCAATCTTATGTAAAGATAGGCAACAATACGGTTTTGTGGAGTGGCAATCATATAGGTCACCATTCGAGCATTGGAAATCATTGCTTTATCTCATCCCATGTTGTTGTATCCGGATCCTGCAAAATCGGGAATAATGTTTTCGTTGGTGTTAATGCCACTTTTCATGATAGCCTTGTAGTTGCTGACGAATGTCTCATTGGAGCAGGTACCCTTATTACCAAAAGCACCAAGGCTAAGGAAGTTTTCCTAGCCTCCAGAACAAAACCTTTCCCCAAAGACAGCGAAGCCTTGGGATTCTAGGCTATGGACGATACCTTAGACAAAATTTCTAATCTTTATTCAGACAACTTGTCTGAGCATGGAGATCAGTCGAAAGCGGTAGGTTGGCCAACCACCGACTCACAGGAATTACGCTTTGAAAAGTTGACACAGTTAATCCCCATGAAGGATGGTTCATTCTCGGTAAATGACTATGGTTGCGGATACGGAGCCCATTTGGAGTATCTTTTGCAAAATAAATATTCCGTAGCAGGTTACAATGGATACGACTTGAGCCAAGAAATGCTTAGTAAATCAAAAGAGCGGCTGAAAGACTTCAAAGGTGACTTTAAGCTCATTAATTCGAGCAAGATTTCTACTCTCGCGGATTTTACTTTCGTTTCCGGAACTTTCAATGTTCGGTTTGAATCAACCTATGATCAGTGGAAGAAATTCATTGAGGAAACTCTTCATATGATCAACGAGTCTTCCAGCCTTGGGTTTAGTTTTAACCTATTGAGTAAGTATGTGGATTGGCAGGAACCTCACCTTTTCTATGGTGACCCTTGCTACTGGTTCGACTATTGCAAGGTGAACTTCTCTAAGCAAGTCTCATTGATCCATGATTATCCTCTTTACGAGTGGACTATTTTGGTCAGGAAATAATATAATGCCGTGGAGAAAATTGGGTTTGATCTATGTTCCTGACGGAGCGGACCATTTGGGTCGTACTCATGCCTCCCTGCCAGTTCCTCTTCAATTAGAAGAGTGCGTATACAGAGTTTTTTTTGCAAGTAGAGACGATCGTAATTATTCCCATGTATGGTCGATAGATGTTGAGCTTTCGCACGAAAAACCAAAGGTGTTGAGGCGTTCGACTGCTCCTGTACTCAAACCCGGACCGATTGGTCATTTTGATGACTGTGGAGTCTACCCTGCTTCGATTGTCAAAGTGGATGATACTCTTTTCCTTTATTACATAGGGTGGGTGACTGGAGCTATTTCTCCAGTATTTTATACAAATGTCGGGCTTGCCGTTAGCGAAGATAACGGAGAGACCTTCGTGCGATACTCTCCTGCTCCGATTATCGGACGAGACGAAATCGATCCTTGGATGGTTACTAGTTCTTTTGTTCTTGCCGAAGAGGCCTCTTATAAAATGTGGTATGTAGGAGGCAGTCATTGGAATAATGAGGTTTCGCCATGGCAATCTTACTATCAAATAAAATATGCGGAATCTACTGACGGTATTTGTTGGAACAAAACAGGACATGTTTGTATCCCACTTGCCAAAGGCGAACATAATGTCTCAAGGACTTGTGTAATTCCCCAACAGAATGGATACGAATCTTGGTATGGCGTAAACGCGGGAAAAGGCTATAGAATTGGACATGCAAAATCCGAGGATGGGTTGAATTGGTTGAGGCGTGATGAAGAAGCAGGCATTTCACTTTCGGAATCGGGATGGGACTCCGAAACTCAGTCGTATCCGTATGTAATAGATTGTGATTTGGGTCGATTTATGTTTTACAATGGAAATGGTTTCGGTAAGTCGGGTCTAGGTATAGCAATCTACGACTGAGAAAATATTTCCAAAAATAATTTTTGATGATCATTTTTTTCGATTCACCAATTTGCTCAAAGTAAATTTAATTTTATTTAAATTTATATAAGTATAAAATGAAAACTTTTTATATTATATCTTCTTCATTGTTTGTTCCATTTTTGTTTTTTTTAAGTTTAGCTCAGAGATTAAGGAATATTTTTAACACTAATTGTCTTAATTCTGTTAATTCTCGAAAAGTTGTGTTTGGTAGTACTCCCTTACTAAATAACAAGTATTGGAGTAAGGCACTTTGTGATGCGGGTCATTATTCCAAAACTTTTGTATCCCATTATTTTGATTCAATATCTAATGAAAGTGATTGGGATTATCTCCTTACCTCAAAATTCAAGTATTTACCCTACAGGATAAAGCCTTTTTTTGCATTCGCACTGTCTTTATTCAAATACGATATTTTTGTACTATCTTATCGTGGATTCTTTTTACAAAATACAGCTCTAAGGTATTTACAGGCACAACTACTAAAGCTAGCTAATAAAAAAATAATTATTTTACCATATGGGAGCGATGCTTATGTATATAAAAATATTCGTTCTTCTTCGATGGCGCACGCACTAATGATTTCTTATCCATTAGCCTCTCGAAATCAGAACAGAATATTAAAAGACATAGATTATTGGAACCAGTATGCTGATGCAGTGATTCCTTCTGTCATGGGATTTGATGGATTAGGTCGTTGGGATACGATTGTTCCTAATAGTTTAGCATTAGATTTAGTAAAATGGAATTCATCTAAGAGGGTAAATTTGAGTAATGGTGTTAATGGTTGCGTTAACATATGCCACTCTCCAAATCACAGAGGCAGTAAGGGTTCAGAGTTTATTATCAATTCAATTAATCAACTCAAAAAAGAGGGTTTGGATATAGAGTTACTACTCCTTGAGGGAGTCCAGAATGATGAAGTGCAGTCTACACTGAATTCTAAAGTAGATATACTTATCGATCAATTGGTTTTGACTGGACATGGTTTACATGCTTTGGAAGGCATGGCATCAGGTTTGCCAACTATCGTTAACCTTGAAGATGAAACCTACACTCTTCCCATGAGAAGGTGGTCTTTTTTAAATGAATGTCCCTTAGTTTCCGCAACACCTGAAGATATAACTGATGTTTTAAGGGAACTCATCACAAATCCAAGTTTACGAATAGACCTTGGGCGTGCAGGGAGAGAATATGTTGAAAAGTATCATGGTTTAGATTCTGCACAATATCTTTTTGAAAACGTATTTGATTACATTTATGGTAAGAAAGATTCTATAATTAACTTATACCATCCAATTCTTGGTGAATATCCCAATCGGACTCCTAAGATAAAGCATCCATTAGTGAAAAACAGAATTGTTGATTACCAAAGTTAACTGTTCTTGATATGGCTAATATATTAATAACTGGAATTACTGGCCTACTCGGCAGCCATTTATCTGAAGAATTATTAAAATTTGGACACAATGTTTATGGAGTTACTCGAAGCATCTCTAAAGCTACTTATGAAACTGTAAATATTGATTTATCAACTGACTGGAAAATAAGTGAATTGCCCGCAAAAATTGATGCAATTTATCACTTAGCTCAGTCAGACAAGTTTCGTGATTTCCCAAGTGGTGCACCTGATGTTTTCCAAGTTAATGTTAACTCAACAGCAAAGCTTCTTAATTATTGTAGGCAGACTGGCGTTAAAAAGTTTATCTATGCATCAACTGGTGGTGTCTATGGAAACGGAAATAAACCTTTTGAGGAAGATACACCAATTGTGCCTATTGGCGAACTAGGATTTTATTTAGGTAGCAAAGCTTGTGGTGAGATTCTTGCCCATAGTTATGCTTCGGAATTTCAGGTTATAATTGTAAGGCCTTTTTTCATCTATGGAAAAGATCAGAATAGATCTATGTTAATACCTAGGCTTTTTGATAATGTTGCTTCAGGTAAACCTATTCATTTAATCGGTGAGAAAGGTATAAGAATCAATCCCATTCATGTAGATGATGCTGTAAAAGTCTTGTCCGCAACCTTAAAAAGTTCATCAACTCTGACTTACAACATGGGAGGTCCAGATATATTTTCGATTCGTCAAATTTGTGATTTATTTGGTGAACATCTAGGTAAAGAACCATATTTTAAGCACTTTGCAGGTTCGCCTATGGACATAATTGGAGATATATCTTTGATGTCCGAAAAACTTTACAAACCTAAAATCAAGTTGTCTGAAACTTTTTTGGATCTCGAAAAGAATTCATCCTTATAAATTATCAAAAGACTTAAAGTATTACATCTGCCTACAACAGTTGGAGGTAATGCACAGATGATTAGCAAGTATATGAATATCCTTGGAATCAAGTCTGATTGTTGGGCAATGCATAGGAATCCTTTGGCTTTGGGAGAGGATTCTAATCGCTTTATTTACTCTCTCGAAAATAGTTTTCTTGTTAGGGAGTTTAAAAAATTTCTATCTTTGAGATATGTGCTTATTTATGATGTAGTATTTTTCAATTTTGGATCCACTTTATTTATGCCGTTTCCCAAATACAGGTTCGATAAAGAGGTGGGTTGGAATTACATCAGACTATATATTTACTCACATTATCGTAAAATGATGCAAATTATCGAAGTTAGCTTTTTAAAGCTAATGAAAGTAAAAGTTGTGGTTCAATTCCAAGGTTCGGATGCTAGGCAAAAAGATTATTGTCGAAATAATTATGATTTCTATCTTCCACTTTATGATGGGAACTATACTAAATCTGATCGGTTGAGAGATGTAAACAAGAGAGAGCAAATTAATATCTTCAATAAAATTTCAAGTCGGATTTATTCTCTAAACCCGGATCTAATGAACGTATTACCAAATAAAACCAAGTTTTTACCATACTGCCATATAGATTTGAACATCTGGAAGCCTTCTAATAGCGTGAGAAATAATGGAACTCTAAAAATTGGTCATGCCCCCTCTAAACGCAACGTAAAAGGAACTGAGGATATTATACAATGTGTTTCAAACCTTAGAAAAGAATCCGATGTGGAATTTGAGTTCATTCTGATCGAAAATGTTTGTCGTAATGAAGCAAGGAAGTTGTATGAAGGAATTGATTTGTTAATTGATCAACTGTACGCGGGTTGGTACGGGGGTGTTGCTGTAGAGTTAATGGCTTTGGGTAAACCTGTTTTATGTTATCTTCGTGAATCAGATTTAAGTTATATCCCCAAAGGGATGAAGGACGACCTCCCAATAATTAATGTTAATCCCACTAATTTAGAAAAAGTTTTAATTGATTTTTTTAAGTTATCCTTTGAGCAGATTCACGAATTAGGAATGCGGAGTAGGAGATATGTTGATAAATGGCATGACCCGCAAAAAAACGTCTCTAATTTAGCTCGAGAATTAGAACTTTTAAATAATTTTACTTAATCTTGTTGGGATTTGCTTTCTTAAAATAATGCTTTCTGTTCTTCATTGCCCTGAACAAGTTGGAAGTCATCCTGCGATTCTGTCAAAGTTTGAGCGAAAATTGGGGGTATCAAGTTTGTCCGTAAGTGAAAACTCCAATCCTTACGCTGTAGAATCTGATAAAAATTTTGGATCAATGACTAGCTCAATGTTGATTACAGAAATACTTCGAATTAAACTTATTTTAACCACATCTTTTTCAGACGGTATTATCCATTTAAATAATGGTAGGTTTATAACCCCATTTTTTGGTGAAGGGGTACATCCAAAAGAGCATAATTTTCCTTCATACATTAGAAAATTATTCCGTTTTTACGCTAAATGTCTTCTGCAAACTGAAATTGCTTTGTTCAGATTAAAGGGTGACCGGAAGGCCGCATTTCTAACCTTTCAGGGTTCTGATGCTAGGGAAACTCAGTGTTTCATTGATAAATACCAAGAAAATGGTTTAGCAAATGATATAATTGGAAGGTCAGGTAAAACTAATAAATCCATAAGGAGTAAAAAAATTAAGCTATCTGGAATAGCTGATAAGATTTACTCTTTGAATCCAGACTTACTAACCGTACTGCCGAAAGGAGCTGAGTTTCTTCCATACGCTACAGAAGCCCCTCTAAATGCCAAAGTCATGCCAATAAAACAATGTGGAGAATTCGTTGTGGGGCATGCACCGACTCACCGTATGGTCAAAGGAACCGATTGTATTTTAGATGTAATAGAGAGATTAAAAAACAGAGGATACAACATCCGATTGGAGCTCATTGAAAATCTTCAGCGTGTTGATGCCCTAAAAAAATTTGAACAAATTGATGTATTTGTAGATCAACTAATTATTGGTTGGTTCGGAGTGGTCTCTTTGGAAGTAATGGCTCTGGGGAAACCTGTAATTTGTTTTGTTAAGGGAAAAGGTTTAAAATTTGTTCCTAAAAAGATGCTGGCCGAATTACCAATTTTGAATGCTGATGAGACCTCTTTGGAAAATAAAATTATAGAAGTTTACAACATGAATGTTGAGCAAAAAACTAATCAGGCAAACAAGGGTATAGAATTTCTTAAAACTTGGTACGATCCTCAAAAGATAGCTGATAAAGTAGTAACAGATTACAAAGCTGTTTTATCAGGTAGGACGCAAAACTGTATTTGAATGTGAAAATATTCATTGTAGCATCAGAATATTATCCAATGCCAGCAGCTGGAGCTGCCCGTGTAACTCCATGGGTTGAAGAACTTTTAAATCTTGGTCACGATGTTTTAGTTTTTTCTTCTAAATGTGTAAATGGGAATGCTGGTCGATTAGTCAGGTCGGTTTTTCCAACTCCTGGTAATAAGTGTTCTTTAGGGAAACGCCTTTTTCAAGAAGTTTTGCTTGGAATAGATATTGGATTTAAAATTTGGAGTCGCCGAAAGCAGTGTGAACTTTGCATAGTCTCCTCTCCTCCCTTTTTCATGGCTTTTATATGTGCATTATTTGCTCACTTTATAAAAATACCGTTTATTTTTGATGTTAGAGACCGCTATCCGCGTGTGCTTTCTGATCTTGGAGTAATTGATAGAGACAGTTTGATTTACAGGATGTTGGCAATTTTGGAGTCTTGGACTTACCAAAACACTCGGCAAATTACCACGGTATCCATAGGACTGGAGTTAGAATTAAAAGCAAAATTCCCAGACTTGAATATTTGTCTGGTTCGAAACGGCTTTGATGAAAATATATTTACTGAGGATCGATTATCTCATAAACAGAACTCAGACTTTACGGTTGTTTATCATGGAAGACTTGGTCGTTTTTATGATCTGGATATTTATTTGGAAGTCATGAATTTAGTTCATGAATTGGATTCATCGGTTCGTTTTTTAATGATTGGAGATTTTCCTGAAAAACTTTTTTCGAACCGTCCTGAGAATGTGGATATTATTCCTTCCATGCCCTTGGTGAAGTTAAGTGAATTACTCCCAGTTTGTCATTTAGGTCTTTGCCTATTGCGAGAATTGCCAGCGATGAAGAATGCTTTTCCTGCTAAGGCTTATGACTATATTGGTGCTGGTCTGCCTATTTTGGCAGGACCAAGTGGTGAACTTACTGATATGATTGAGAAAATGGGTATTGGTGTTACTTTTACAGAAATTAACCCCAGAAATGTGGCCCAAAAGATCGTGGAAATAAAAAACAACCGAGCATTATTGGCACAAATGTGTTTTTCAGTTAAGAATAATCGAATACATTTTGGTCGTAGAGAAATTTCCAAGGCCTATTTTAATAAAGAGTTGTCATTAAATATTAATTGAAAAGAAAAGAACATTGGGGTCTAAGCAAAGTGAGAAAATTGGCAGTTTGCCAGTTTTTTGCCATGAGCTCTTGTTTAGTAGTGATTCTTTTTAATTCACCCTTGAGTGAAACACTTGTTCATGTAAATCGAGAACGGCTCTTGATTTACTCGGCTCTTTTTGGTTTTTCATTTTTACTTATCGGTGAGGTTGTTGGATTATTTGCCGATCATCACCGTGACCTTGTTTGGAAAAAATTGTGTTTATCTTTCTCCTCCGCAGCAATTGGTTCTCTAGGATTAATTCTTGTTGTTTGGCTAATCGAATTTGATTTTATCGGGCGTTTAGCAATTTTTAAGATTGTTGGACTATCTGGCTTGTCAGTTTTTTTATTCTTTCTGTTTTTGATCGGCTTAAATCATAGTAATCCTTGGCGAATTTTACCCCTTTTGAAAAAAGATAGGCTTATGGAAATCGAAAAGAGCCAAAAACTAATGCCTAATCAATTCGAATGGATATCTTACAACTTCAATGTTCATGGCGGTAGCATAATAGAGTTATCTAAGCAGAAGGCTGTTGACCTTGTGCTTGTGGATAAGGAGCATCAAGACATAGATGTAATGGCCTTACTTTCATCCGGAGTACGAGTCATGGGTGTTTCTGCTTTTTGGGAAACTTTTGCTCAGAAAATTCCACACTCAGAAATTGATAAAAGTTGGTTAACCAAGTTGGATTTAAGGCAACGTGATCCAGTGGTAAGGCGAGTTAAAAGACTAATGGATTTGTTAGTCTCATGCATCGGATTAATAGTGTTTTTTCCTTTGCTAGTTTGCTCCTGTTTAGCCATTGCACTGGATTCTGGATTCCCCCTTTTTTTTAAACAGAAAAGGTCTGGTTACCTGGGCAGGCCTTATTATTTGTACAAGTTAAGAACCATGAAACCACATTCTGAGAAAGATGGAGCCCAATGGGCAACTCAGGGAGATGAAAGAGTAACTAAGGTGGGAAGATTTCTTCGCCGTTTGAGAATTGATGAAATTCCTCAGTTTTGGAATGTTATTAGGGGAGAAATGTCAGTGGTTGGTCCGCGACCTGAGCGACCAGAACTCGAAGTGAAAATAATTCAAAAAATACCCTTTTGGAATTGTCGGTATTTACTTAAGCCTGGGATAACCGGCTGGGCTCAAATTAAGTATCGATATGCATCTGATATTGAAAGTTCGGATGAAAAATTATCATACGATTTATTTTATGTTAAAAATGCCTCCTTTTTCTTAGATTTGGAAATTATTCTCTCAACATTGCGTTCTTTAATGAAAGGAAGTCGGTGAAAAAAGTCTTAATCACTGGAGGAGCAGGTTACATCGGAAGTCATACCACATTGGCTTTTTTGATCGCCGACTACGAGGTGGTGGTGTTGGATAATTTTTCAAACTCTTTTCCAGAATCTATTAAACGGGTGGCTAAAATTGCCGGTCGAACTCCTGTCTTAATTGAAGGAGATGTGGCGGATGAAAAAGTTTTAAATTCTCTAT
>Ga0206130_10007836_pt1 | contig 11675 bp, 9 predicted proteins | sample Helgoland_Spring_9_FD_148637 | JGI IMG/M metagenome (GOLD analysis project Ga0206130, IMG submission 148637) | Pelagic subsurface seawater microbial communities from Kabeltonne, Helgoland, North Sea - Helgoland_Spring_Bloom_20160512_1 | ecosystem: Environmental > Aquatic > Marine > Epipelagic ...
CCTCACGAATTGTACGCTTATTGACTAAGTGGCCTCCACCCGCATTATTCAGACTTCGGGAAGTTATAACTTGAGGAAAACTATCGGGGCTTAACCCAAAGCTATCTTCAGCACCCGTTGCTAAAGGTCGGTCGAACCAGATCTCTAGATCATGATGTCCCACTATCTTCTCAGTCAGGTATTCGGATAAACGCTCAAAAAGTGTATCGGAGGCACCAAACATTTTCTTAGCGGAACGATGACCTTTCTGGCTTTTACTGTCCGCTTTATTGTAGGCAAATGTTGCTGCTTTTAAACGCCGTTCATACTCAGTGATAACTTTGGGTTTGTCCGCTAGCATCTCACGTAACTGTTCTTGCTCACGGTAGTCGTAACAGTATCGTGCATATCCTTCAGCGCCCAAGACGGTTTTCAGTTGTCTGTTTTGCACGATTTCTCCACGACTAAGTCGTTCCAAAACTTGTTTCAGTTTATCAATGCGTTTCTCTTGAGATTTCATGCTTGGGATTCTTGGAGCTAGATTAGGCGTTGGGTTGTTCATGGATGTGATAATGGTGCCCTACCGTCACCAAAACTAAAAGGCATTTCGTGTGGGGTTTTATTAGCCCATGCCGCCATACTCTTTAAACCAGCGATAATATGTCTGAACTGACGCGCCAATCTGGCAAACAGCATCTGCTAAAGGCTTGCATTGACCCTGTAGAACTTCAATTTGGCGAAGCTTCAGTACAATGTCTTCCGGTTTTTTTAGTTTGCCTGACATTCGGCACCCTACCTGTATTAAGGATAATTGTATTCCAGTGGGTGGACCACTTTCAGGGGGCTATTCCACTTCCCGCTTAGCGTAAAAATGCATCCAGCTGTATCAAGCAATAAATAGCCAACCTCAAAACCCTATTAATAGTTGCAACTTGGTACTAAAAGCTTGATATAAAATCACCGGCGAGAGAAAGAAAACACGATGACTTTAAAAGGAATTTTTATTTTACCATTTATTATCGTTCTGCTTTCGTCGCTCGTATCTGCCGACAGTCTGACCGCAGAGGTTCAAACTAGGCTCAAGCTCCTAGGAGAAAACCCTGGTCGAGTTGACGGCGCTTTCGGTGGAAAAACAAATGCCGCTTTAAATAGGTTTTTAGGCACAGACATTAAAAAATATAAAGCGAATTTAGATGAAGCAAACGAAGATCTTAAGGCTATGCTTAATAACTTTAAAGTTAGTTCCTCCAGCCCTATATTCGAAACCACATCAGATTATGTAGAGTCAAAAAACGCTGATACATACCTCTTAATGGACAGCGATATTTTTCGGTATGCTTTGGAGCATTATGTAGGTGGAACTCCCTCAAAATATTATCAACCAGATATAAACGGCGACGGTCTATCAGATTTAGTTGTGTTTGGCATGGGTGAAGACTTCCAGTCTGAGTGTATGATAAAAAAATGTGGCAACTCATGGTTAAGAAAGCCACTTATTTTTGAAAGATTAAACGATGCTGACAAAAGATCAAATTGGAAAAAACCACTTTTTGAGTTGGTGGAAAATAAAAACATTATGGACAAAAATGTTTTTAACAGGGGCACTGGTGGCAAATCAATCTTTGTGGACTTCAATGGTGATGGCATAGACGATTTTTATTTACCTTCAGAGGGGCCAGTAAGTGGTCCAAAGATACACAAGGGCGGAAGAGATGTACTCTTAATTTCTGGAAAGGATGGAAAATATATTGATGAAGCAGGTCGATACGATTTACTTTCACAAGGATCATTTCAACATTGGACTGCCGCTGGTGATATAGACAACGATGGCGATATCGATTTTATTTTTCATAACTTAAAAGCTAAAACAGCCCTCGGAAATCAGATTGCCTGTTTCATCAACGATGGAAAAGCGAACTTTAGTATAGATAAAAAATGTGTGTCTCCCCCGCCAGCTAAAAGGGGAAGCAAATATCATAGTTGGGGTGGAACCCTTTTTGACCTAAATGGTGATAATCATCTAGATTTATGGTTAAGTCGCAATGCTGAAAATACCCCAATTGTTCTCTTAGGTGATGGTTCAGGAAAATTTTCAGAAGAAAATGTCGTGGAAGTATATTTACCGGACAATTGGCCAAGGGTGATGAAACAGTTCGGCTATGTGGTCGCAGCAGATCTAGAGGATGATGGCTTCAATGAAATTTTCTTTAGTGTGCAGGGTGCCCGCTGGATTGCTCCGAGTGATTGCAAGGGACAGCGTGGTGCTTATTGTGGTTCATATGTTGGTTATTTTAAAAATATAGATGGCTTTTTGAAATTTGGTGGATTTATTAGAAAAGTTGAAAACGAGGATAACTTTCAATGGCCTCGAACCTCAATGATTGTTGTGAAAGATTTTTGGGGTGACGATGGACTAAAAGATGTTTTCCTTAAAAGGAACTTTTTTGAATCAGACAGCCCGTTTTTTATTCAAAAACAAAATGGAGTATTTGAAAATCTGTCCCTGATGGTATCGACAAACCGGTTGTCTCCCAACAAACTCTTGAAGGCTACTGCGGAGAACTTAGTATCAAAAACTCATAACAAAAATTCCAAACAGGTTTGTGAGAATGCAGTTTTGAAGGGCCAATGGAACCGAGACAAGCCTATTTGGGTAAATGAGGCTAAGGGACGAAATTTCGATTTAGATTTTTGTAAGCTGTATCTAAGTAAAAATTGAGTTTCCGGCTTTGAGCTGCTTCCGCCCACTGTGCAGCTCAGCATTCAGCAACGGACTGTACTTACTGTAATGACGGTCAATCATTTGTGTACTGTTACCCAGCTGCCTGCTCAATGCATGTGTGCTGACACCCCGCTCCAGGTCCTGTGTGGCATAGAAATGCCGCCAGCTATACAGGGTGCGAGTTCTGCCATCCGCTCCTGTCTTTAAGTCCAGTTCATCAAGTAATGCGTTGAATGCTCGATTGAGATTATGCACGGTTACTGGCGCACTAAGCCGTGTAATAAATACTGGCTCATCTGATTTAGCGGCAATCAACTCATCAAAGTCCGCTGCCCGAATGCTTGGATTTAACTGTGCCTGACGCCATAGGAAGTCCACAACCCTGTCACGTTCTATAGCTGTACGCTTGTTTGTCTTGCCATCAACGCTGACAGCCAAGTAACGCTCACCGTCACGTAGATACCACTCAATGTTGCGCCAAGTTAATCCCAGTGCTTCTGTAACATGCCTGACTCCAGGGTTGGCTAGGAATAACACATAGTTTCCGATTGTTTCCCGTATGACAGCTGACTTCTCATTCGGTGATGTGTTTGATGAGGCCGGCGGCGTCAAAAGAAGTAACTTTGTGCAGTAAAGTCTTAGACATCTCGATGTCCACTACCGACGAAGCGAGAAAAGGCAAATGGTTGGTTAAGATTAAAAAGGTCTGGGCGCAGCCGGATCATCTTTGCAAAGACCTCAGCGTCATGCCCCATATAGGCCAGCATGGATTGCACGTCGCTACCCCGAAGCGATGCTATATCCATTGCCTCTTCGGTCGGGATAAACTCAACGATATCAGCATCAAAATCTGCAATTGTTTCATACAGAGAGTTGTAGTCCTGACGACGAGCCATAATTCGGGCGGTAGGACTGATGTGACGAAGTTTGACCAGGAAGTCCCGGTTGAACGACCAGAAAAACACTCGGTCCAGTAAACCTGAGCGCTCAACTTGCTCCAGCACCGGTTCAGGAGGAGCCGATTTGAACTCAAGATAGGCGCAACCGTCATATCTTATCAGCAAATCCAAAACTTCACCAAGCGTTGGAATTTTGGTCCCTTTAAAGAAAGGATTGAACCATCCACCGGCGTCTAGCGCGCGAAGGTCAGCAAACGACTGCTGTGTCACCGGGCCAGAGCCATCGGTCGTACGATCTAGAGTTTTGTCGTGGATAACCACGATTTCTCCATCCGAAGTGATGTGCAAATCAACTTCTATGAAGCCAAATCCGGCAGCTAGGCCACATTCAAGCGCTGGCAATGTATTTTCAGGCGCGATCAAATTGACGCCACGATGGCAAACAATATCGAATGGATAGTCTGAAGGTGCCCGAAACGGGTTCACCAGTTCCGGCATATCCGAGCAAATGCCGGTCACCGGCTTGGTGCGGAGAGCCGCCATACGGACCGGGTCCTCTTCATGCCACAGCACCACTTCCTTGCCGTCCCGAAAAGCGCGCGCAAACAGATCGGGCGTCAGCGTGTCTTGGGGCGCAGCCATGCGCTCCCAACAAAGATGGATAATGTCGGCATCCTTCGCATGCAAATGCGGATCGGCCCCCCTCGGTACAAGACCTGCAACCGGATACTTGCTGCCTGCCTCCTTAAGCATCTGAACAATCTCCAAGCTGAAAGCTCCAATGATTACGGGTTCAATCTTTGCTTCCTGCAACAGATGCATAGTAGCCAACGCGGCGTCAGCATCCTTGATGTCTGCGTAAATACCAGCCCCAAGCTTGGCGGCCAGTGCGACTACTTCAGCCAGATCAGGACAATCAGGCTTGATTGTTCGCAACACTTCGCGAGACAACCCATTTAGCATCTCACCGCTTGCTAGAGTTGCGTCATGATGGACAACCGGAACGCCGTCTGCCGAGGTCCGAATATCAACCTCCCACATGTCCGCCCCCAATTCAGCCGCTTTACTAAAAGCGGCCAACGTATTTGGGGGCGCGTAGGCTGAGGCGCCTCTGTGTGCAATAGAATACGGGCGCGGCGGGATAAAGGGCTGCGTCACAGCCGGTCTCCGTTTGGCGCAAAAGCAAGAATGCTTTCGGTCGCAACACCCCAATTAATGCGTTCTCCCGTCCGGATCAGCGCACCGGCCGGCAGGATCGAGCGGATGTCCCAACCGCCATCAAGCCGCACGTCAATCAATTCCTCGCGGCCTTGAGGTTCAACAAAGATTACCTCACCCTGCAATCCAGTTCCATGCTGTGGCCCAAAGTGCTCTGGGCGAATGCCTACCACAATCTCCCCAGATACCTCCAACGCTGATGGGCGCGCAAGCGCCTGATCCGACCCAAACGACAGCACGTCGCCCGCTACCGCTGGGAGAAACGAGATTGGTGGATTTCCAAGAAAGCCCGCGACAAATTGCGAGCGTGGATTGACATACATCTGTTCGGGCGTATCGAGTTGAACTATCTTACCATCTTTCATCAGCGCTATCCGGTCACACATCGACATAGCCTCAACCTGGTCATGTGTGACAAGAATAGCCGTAATCCCGGTCTCACGCTGAATGCGTCGGATCTCTGATCGCATTTCCAAACGCAACTTCGCATCTAGGTTAGCAAGCGGTTCATCCAACAAAAGAATATCTGGCTTACGGATCATCGCGCGAGCTAAAGCGACCCGCTGCTGCTGCCCACCCGACAATTGTGCCGGTCGCCTGTCCAGCAGCTCTCCAATCTGCACCAGTTCGGAAAGCCGTTCGACCTCGGCTCGGATATCAGACTTTCCAAGTCGCTGCACCTTAAGTGGAAAACCTATGTTCTGTTCCACTGTCATATGCGGGTAAAGCGCATAGTTTTGAAACACGACTCCGACCGAACGCTCCTGTGCAGGCAAGGTCGTCACGTCATTATCACCAAAAAATAGCCTACCGCTATTCATCTTATGAATACCGCAAACGGCAAAAAGCGTCGTGGACTTGCCACACCCTGAAGGGCCGAGAAGCGCCATCATCTCGCCACTCTCAACCGTCAGGTCCATATCCTCGATGACAGTAGTGTCGCCGAAACGTTTGGTGAATTTATCAAGTCTGAGTTTCATCAGCCTTTAGTGCCTCCGCCATAGATGTTCATGAGCTGTTTTTGGAACACCAGATAAATGATGATAACTGGGATCGAGTAGAACATGCCAATCGCCTTAAAAAGGCCAAAATCAGCGGTTGTGTCATCCTGAATGACAGCATTCATATATGTCGCCAAAACCTGTGTGCCCGACCCCGGAGCCAGAACAAGGGGTAGGACAAATTCCGACCAACCGGATAAGAATGAAATTATCAAAAGTGCAGCAAGCCCAGGTTTGACCTGCGGCAGTACCAGCTCCCACCAGACGCGAAGTCGGCTCGCACCATCCTGCACGCCCGCCATTTCAATTTCCCAGGGTACAGTGTCGTAGAACCCCTTCATGATCCAAACACCAAAGGGCAATTCCAGCGCTGCCTTAACTAGGATAATTCCAAGCAACGTGTCAAACAGACCCAGAAACTGAAGAATGATAAAAATGGCAATAATCAGAGTTATTGTTGGAAAGGCATGAAGCATTATCAGCCCACCAAGAAAATACGGCCGTCCCGGCATATTCAGCCGTGAAAGCGCATAACCAGCCGTCGTCGACAAAGACGTAACCAAAAAGGCTGTGGTGCTGGCAAAAAGGAAGGTATTGAAGGTGACAACCCAGATCGATGGCCGCCCAGAATCGATCAACTCCCATAGAAAGCGCCAATTTGAGAGGTTCACGGCGCCAGGAAAAAGTGACCCCGGGTCAGGCTGCGCGATGCTGTCGATCATCTGATAAACATACATAATTACGAGTGGCAAAGAAAAAATTATCAGGATCAAAACAAGCGGCCAGATTCGTGCGTTGGCGGTCATTGTTCAATCCTCGGCTTAGAAAGCAGTTCTTTGAAATTGAAGAATCTGAGGTAAAGGGCTGAAAGCCCGATACCGATAAAAACCAACACCAAAGCATAAGCCGCGCCCAACCCATACTGAAGGTTGCCGCCATAGTTGTTAAGGGCAGTATGATATGCTGCAAGCGCCCAGACTTCGGTTGACCTGCCTGGTCCACCGTCAGTGGCAAGAAGAATATATTCAAACGACGTAAGTAGGCTCAGCGTCTGATACGACGTCATGAACAGGATCGGCCAGCGCATCTGTGGCAAAATGATATAACGTACTTGTTGCCAACGGTTCGCACCGTCAACTTCTGAAGCGTAAAGCATTGAGGTTGGAATGGCCTTGATTGCGGATGAAAACAAAATCATACCCAGTGATGCGCCTACAAATCCGTTTATTAGGATAATAACAGTCCAAGCGCGGGGCGCAGTTTGCATCATCCAGTTCTGTGGGGGGACGCCGAACCAGCCCGTCACTGTGGCGATAAATCCGGTATCCCACGTAAACCAATTCCACATCAGAACATAAAGCACAGGCGGCAGAATGCGCGGCAGAAACCAGATAGCACGGAATGTGTTAGCGAATTTTCCAGGTAGATAGAATGTCGATATTGCCAAAAATAGGCCAAAAAGAATATTAAACGCTAGCGTACAGATTACATAAAAGGCTGTGTTTGTGGCAAAACGAAGCGTTGAAGGTAACTCCAAAAGTAGTTTAAAGTTCTCAGTCGTCCAAGTCCAACCAGTGAAGGCAAATTCCGTCAGTGCATCGTGATCTGCAGAATCGATACCGGTATCGCCAAGAGCCGTTCGAAACTGTTCTTGTGTATCAAATCGTTCCCCAATAATTGTTACAGCAAAGAGATCTGCGGCTGCTTTTCGGTCCCGAGTTTTGCGAATTGGGTCATCAAGTTCGCGCAGAACGCGCTCCAGATCCCGGCGCTTCGTAAAGGTCTCACCCAATAAATCTTCGCGCAACTCGTCTGCCGCACGCTCGCTAAACTGATCCGCCAAACCAATCAATCCAGCTTCAGTAATCTGAAAGCCTGCAGTTTCCAGCTTTTCAACAGACCCAGCGCTAATGCCAGTATCAGCGACGCTGCGCAGGTGCTCTGTGTTGATCTGGTAATCTCCACCCATGATCCCAGTAGAGGTCGACATGTTCGTGAAAGCGAACACTACCGTCAGCAAAACCGGAAGCAGGAAAAAAACAAAGGCTGCGATAATTGCGGGCGAAAGGAACCCAATGCCCAGTATTCGGGACGTCATCGGTGGCATATCCTTGATCACGGTTGGCGAGGTGCAAAATACCGCACCTCGCCGGTTCTATGAGTTAACGAACGATTAGGTCGCCACCGAGAGTGGCCCGCATCTGAGCTTCGACCTCTGCCACAGCTTCAGCCGGTGTCTGAACCCCGGACCAAGCCGCTTCCAGGCCGCGGAACATCGCTTCAGAAAAGGCCCCGTACTGCAGGTGGTTCGGCTGGGACGTGGCCGAGCTTAAAAGAACTTCTGTCGCCTCAGACGCCCAGCGGTCACCGCGGTACAGTTCAATATTGCTCTGAGCCTGTGCAACGGCCAGGTGGTTGGACTGGATTGCGTGCAGCGAATTAAGACGCGGTTCGGTAGCGATAGCGATAAGCTGCGATGCTACCTCCTCAATGCGGTCATCTTCCTGGTTCATCACCAGATACACTAGAGGATGCGTAATCGTATTCGCGCGTCCCGCTTCATTGCCAGCCGGGATAAGCGAAAACTGAATCGTGTTCCAAAAATCGTCATTACCCTCACGTGCGTACCGGCCAAAATGCCAGGTGCCGCCATGCCAGAAGGCCGCACGCCCATTGGCGACTTCGTTATACCACTGGTTCCATTCGGTGCCAATATGGTTTTGACGAGTCACCCCAGCAGCGACAGCATCAACAAAGAACTGATAAAATTCGGTCATCGCCACTTTATCAAGAACCAACTTGCCAGTATCTGGATCCATCAATTGTCCACCAAAAGACTGGTAGAACTGCGCATAGTCTGGGCCATTGGACACTCGCGGATAAAATCCATATCCTTTCTCAACTATGCCCATATCGACAGCCTTTTTGGCATCTTCAAGAACGTCACGAAGGGTGTACTCACCGCTGGCAACTTTTCCAGGCAACGCATCGATGTCGTCGTCGCTGTAACCCAGCTGTGTCAGCGTTTCGCGCCAAAAGAAAAATGGTCGGGATTCCGCATCTTGAGGGATACCCCATTGCGTACCAGCATAGGATGCAATTTCCATCAGGTTCGGATACACGTTGTTCAACGGCCAAGAATCCAGATCGACATAATCTTCAACCGGTACAATGTATCCAGCCTGGCTCCAAGGTGCGATGTCCAGATGCGAGGTGACAACGATGCTCGGGGCAGTCCCAGCTTCGGCGCCAAGGGTAATACCCTGCTTGAATTCATCCCAACCAGTAAAGTCGCGCCGGCCCTCAACGGTAATGTTTAGCTCCTCACCCTGTATGGCGGCTTCGCGTTCCAAGATATCAGCAGCAATTTCAATAGCCTCAATGCGGTAGCTGTCGCTGTCGTTCGAGCCACCAGCCCAAACAGTGATGGTGATGTCCTCAGCAAATGCGGTGCCTGTTAGCACAGCAAAGGCGCCGACAAGGGCAGAAGTACGTATAATATTTGACATTAATTTACCTCCTAAAGGCGAATATTGGCTTAATTTTATTCAAGTGTGAAAACTAGTCTGCAGATTTCACCTAATGAGGGAAGAGGAAAATTTCTGATCCGGGTCGAGGCAACAATATAAGCGCCTCCAAAGACCCTAAAAAAAGCAGTAAGCTTTTAGAAACAAATATTAAAGCTCTCGCAGAAAAGCTGAACATCCTACCAGTCAGTTTTTCTACCTCATATCTTATTTGAAGTTCCTTCAGTTATTCCATGAGCAAAAAAGCGAAATGATGTCCTCAGAATTGCCCACTCTAAAAAGCGATTCGCCATGAATCCCACACAGTCACCAATCGCGGCCAAGATATAGGAATGGAGGTCCAACCTTTGTCCTGATGGATCCTTACCTACGAAGTTATGCTCCCATAAATCGGGTGTGGCGACCTTGGCGGATTATCCTACCTTAAACTTGAGTGCCAAAAACAACTTCCAGCGGCTAGGTGCTAACTATCCATTGCCAAGGCTGCTGTCAGACGAATGAGAACTCGCATCAGATTGCTGGCACAACCTAAATCTATGCGCTCAATAATTGACGCCACTCCGCGAGAGCGGTAGCACGTTTTAGCTTGAAAGTGTTGCGTGAATAGAGATGTCGCCCAAACAAAATTCTGCCAACGATTTTGCAAACCCAACACTAAAGCCCCCAAAACCATACACAGCATAAAACCGTGCAGTTTTGAACAACCGGTGTCTCATCAAAGTTTGCGTTTCCGCCCACTATGAACCTCAGCATTTAGCAACGGACTGTACTTGCTGTAATGCCTGTCTATCATCTCAGTACTGTTCCCAAGCTGCCTGCTTAGTGCATGTGTGCTCACGCCACGTTCCAAGTCCTGCGTGGCGTAGAAATGCCGCCAACTGTACAGTGTACGTGTTCTACCATCTGCGCCTGTCTTTAAATCCAGTTCATCCTGTAATGCATTAAACGCACGATTGAGATTGTGCACGGTTACCGTCGAACAGAGCCGTGTGGTAAATACTGGCTCATCTAATTTAGCGGCTATCAAAGCATCAAAGTCCGCTGCATCGATACGTGGGTTCAGCTGCGCCTGTCTCCACAAGAAGTCCACAACCCTGTCACGTGCTATAGCTGTCCGCTTCTTTGTCTTGCCATCCACACTGACGGCCAAGTAACGTTCACCTTCACGTAGATACCATTCAATGTTGCGCCACTTTAGCCCCAGTGCTTCAGTGCCGTGTCTGATGCCTGTGTTGGCTAGAAACAGCACATAGTTTCTCAGCGTCTCTCTGGTAGCTGCGGATTTCTCATTGGGTGTTTGTTTGTAAAAGCTTCTTAGTGCGCTATAAATCGTGCGGTATTCTTCAACACTGAAACTACCTCTGCTTTGTGTCTTTGTACCTTTGTTAAGCAGTGTGGGGCGCAGTGACTTTACTATCCATCCGTTGAGTTCTGCTTCGTCCAGTACACGGTTCAGTGCTGAGTTGTGATTGTTGATTGTACTCTGCGCTGGCACCTTGCCATTCTGTGCCGTACGCCACGCATCAAACGCCGTTACAGCAGCCAAATCCAGCTTGGCTATATCAGCGGTGCCAAAGTAGGGTATCAGCCACTTGTTGAGCGCTTGAGTGTAGTCTTTGTACACTTGCTTGCCCACACCTTCACGTATTTCTGTTTCCATTCTAGCGATGGCGTGTTTGGCAACATCCGCAAACTTACGGGTGGTGGCTGGCAGTTTGTTTTGGATACGGGCATCAACTTCGTAATACAGACGCAGTGCTGCTTCTCGGGCTGTTTCCAGGTCTAGAGTCTTCGTGCTTTTAACCAATCGTTTGCCATTGGGAAGTGTGAGACGAGCATACCAGTTGTCGCTCCCTGCCCTTTTGTCCAAACGCAGCTTCTTGTGTACTTGTATCGATTCTACGCCGTAGCTCACAACCAGATTCCCATAAGTATCTGTTTTAACAAACTAACGTCGGAAAATAGAAATCTACACCGATATTTTGTGTACGAATTGTGTACGGAAAATTGCGAACAATATCTTGTTTTTGGATGTTATTTTCTTGGGGGATTTACAACATGTTGTGGAGGCGGGTACCGGAATCGAACCGGTGTACACGGATTTGCAATCCGCTGCATAACCACTCTACCAACCCGCCCTAGGCTCAGGACCTATTAATTTCATTGAGGCTTTCAAGCCTTTATGATTCAATCCCGCCAACTGTGGGGGATTTTATGAACAATCTTTATTGGCTGAGCGAAGACCAAATGGGGCGGCTTCGGCCATATTTTCCAATGAGCCGAGGCAGAGCCCGTGTTGATGACAGGCGTGTTTTGAGTGGGATTATCT
>Ga0206130_10007837_pt1 | contig 11674 bp, 9 predicted proteins | sample Helgoland_Spring_9_FD_148637 | JGI IMG/M metagenome (GOLD analysis project Ga0206130, IMG submission 148637) | Pelagic subsurface seawater microbial communities from Kabeltonne, Helgoland, North Sea - Helgoland_Spring_Bloom_20160512_1 | ecosystem: Environmental > Aquatic > Marine > Epipelagic ...
AGAACGGGATAATAGGTGAACAAAATCCCCAACTGGTCACAATTATTTATTTAAAGGAAAATAAAATGAATACAGTGACTGAAGCTAAAACCAAAGATTACGTTATATCAGATATTAAGCTAGCTAAGTTTGGTAGGCAAGAAATTGCAATTGCTGAAACAGAAATGCCAGGCTTAACAGCGATTAGGGATGAATATGCGGCAAGCCAGCCTTTAAAAGGTGCGCTAATTAGTGGTTCCTTACACATGACAATTCAAACAGCTGTTCTTATCGAGACGCTTGTTGAGTTAGGTGCAGAAGTTAGATGGGCATCATGCAACATATATTCAACTCAAGATCATGCTGCGGCTGCGATTGCAGAAGGTGGAACACCTGTTTTTGCTTTTAAAGGGGAAAGTCTTGATGAGTATTGGGAATTTACTCATCGTATTTTTGAATGGGAAAGTGGAAAATTTTCTAATATGATTCTTGATGATGGCGGTGACGCTACTCTCCTTCTTCATTTGGGGGTTAAGGCTGAAAAAGATATTTCAGTTCTAAATAATCCAACCTCTGAAGAGGAAATATGTTTATTCTCTGCTATAAAAGGAAAATTAAAAACAAATCCCACATGGTATTCAGAAAGAATTGGTCATATCAAAGGAGTTACTGAAGAAACTACAACGGGAGTCATGAGGCTTTATCAAATGTTCCGGGATGATGAATTAAGTTTTCCTGCAATCAATGTAAATGACTCAGTTACTAAATCAAAGTTTGATAATCTTTATGGCTGTCGTGAATCATTAGTTGATGCAATTAAAAGAGCTACTGATGTTATGGTTGCAGGAAAAATTGCGGTCGTTGCTGGTTATGGAGATGTTGGTAAGGGTTCTGCTCAAGCACTTAGGGCACTTTCTGCACAAGTATGGGTAACAGAAATTGACCCTATCTGCGCTTTACAGGCGGCAATGGAAGGATATCGAGTTGTTACCATGGACTATGCTGCCGAACATGCAGATATTTTTGTGAGTGCAACAGGAAATTACCATGTGATTACACATGATCATATGAAGAAAATGAAAGACCAAGCAATCGTATGTAACATTGGACACTTTGATAACGAGATTGATGTTGATTCACTATCAAATTATGAGTGGGAAGAAATTAAGCCACAAGTTGATCATATTATTTTCCCAGATAAAAAAAGGATAATTCTTCTTGCTCAAGGAAGATTAGTTAATCTAGGATGTGGTACAGGTCATCCAAGCTACGTTATGGGCTCATCGTTTGCAAATCAAACCATTGCTCAGATTGAATTATTTACTCAACCAGAAAAATATCCTCTTGGAGTTTATACATTACCTAAGCATTTAGATGAAAAAGTAGCGATCCTACAATTAAAAAACTTAAATGCTGAGTTAACAGAACTTACTCCTGAACAAGCAAAGTACATTGATGTTGATGTTACCGGACCTTTTAAGCCAGATACTTATCGTTATTAAGATAATTTAATGGCTCGAAGTACATCATTAAGTTTCGAATTTTATCCCCCTCAAACTCAAGAGGGGGTAATTAAGCTTATGCAAACAGCTAAAGAACTTAATGAATATAACCCTGAATTTTTTTCAGTTACTTTTGGTGCAGGGGGTTCTACCAAAGAAAAAACTTTAGATACTGTTTTAGAACTAACAAATTCAGGCTTGAATGCGACACCACATATCTCATGTATCTCATCATCAAAAGCAGAAATCAAAGAATTATTAGATAAATATAAATCGAATAAAATAAATCATTTAGTGGCACTTCGAGGAGATAACCCCTCAGGGAGCATAAATTTTGGCGAACTTAATTATGCAAATGAATTAGTCAGTTTTATCAAGTCAGAAATGGGAGATACTTTTAAAATTGATGTGGGAGCTTATCCAGAGGTCCATCCCGAATCAGAAACTGCAAGACAAGATTTTATAAACTTTAAGAATAAAGTTGAAGCAGGTGCAGATTCAGCAATAACGCAATTTTTTTACAATGTTGACGCTTATTTCAAATTCGTTGATGAATGTCAGAAGAATGCAATAAATATTCCTATTGTCCCAGGGATTATGCCTATTTATAACAGCAAACAACTTATTAGGTTCGCAAACAACTGTGGAGCTGAGATACCAAGATGGTTAAAATTTAAACTAGAAGATTATTCAGATGATTTAGATTCACTTAGAGAATTTGGTGTAGATTTTATAAGTGAATTATCTGAAACATTAATCCAATATGGCGTCCCAAGCATACATTTTTATTCATTAAATTATTCAAAGACATTAACAAAAATAATAAAGAATATATCTTAAATGCTAGTGAAGCTCGGTGCGTTTATTTTGAAATAGTGAGTCTTCGACAAATAGATAGCTATTTTCTTTACCGCTTTTCCATAATGTCATCATGACAATCCATCTCATTTCATCAATGTTGATAGACTTTTGATTCAAAATCATAATTTGATCTAAAATTACTTCAAATTCTATTGAATTCAGAACCTTTGCGTTAAGTAGAAATGTAAGAAAGGTAAAAGCTTCACTAGAAATTTTCTCATATTCTGTTTGTGATAAAACTCTTAAGCTTTTTTCGTTAGTTAACTCAGAACCATTATTAATTTTTTCCAAATGATTAAACCATTCAAACGCAGATGAAATATCTTTGTCGTTAAAGCCTGCTTCTTCAAGCTCAACTGTGATGTCATTTATATTTAATTTAGGTTTTGTACTGATGTAATTTTCGAATAAATAAATTAGTAAATCTAACATTTTTTTGGCCTTAAAGTTTGGATAAAGAATATAAATTCTTATTGTTATAATATCAGATATGTAACTAAAGCAATTAATTCAAAATTTTTTTTAGCAAAAATATAAAAATGACAACATTAAACATTCTAAAATATCCTGATCCAAGGTTATACACGGTTGCCAGTAAGGTAAAGATTGTTGATAGTAAAATAAAAAAATTAATCTTAGCAATGGCTAAAACTATGTATGAAGCACCGGGAATTGGTTTGGCAGCAACTCAAGTAGATGTTCATCAGAGAATTATCGTCATTGATATATCAGAAGATAAGGATGATTTGCTAGTTTTGATAAACCCCGTTCTTCTTGAAAAAAAAGGAGAGAAAATTAATCAGGAAGGTTGCTTGTCCGTACCTGAAATTTTTGAAAAAGTTAAAAGGGCTGAATGGATCAAAGTATCTGCTTTAGACGAAAATGCTAAAAAATTCGAATTAGAAGCCGAAGGCTTGTTAGCCGTTTGTATTCAACATGAAATGGATCATCTGGAGGGAAAAGTATTTGTTGATTACTTGTCAAATTTGAAGAAAACTAGAATTAAGAAAAAATTATATAAGATGAGTAAATGAGCATAAAAAAAATAAGCATTATTTTTGCTGGAACTCCAGAATTTGCGGTACCAGCATTAGAAAAAATCAATTTAGCCGGTTTTGAAATAAAACTTGTTTTGACGCAGCCTGATAGAAAGTCAGGTAGAGGTATGAATATTAAAAAAAGCCCTGTGAAGCAAAAATCAATTGAACTTGACATACCTTTTTATCAACCTGAAGATTTAAGAAATAATAAGGAGGCTATAAATAAAATCACTTCAAAAAAAGCAGATATTTTAATTGTAGTAGCCTATGGCTTAATTATTCCAGACGAAATTTTAAATGCATTTAATGGGCATATATACAATATTCATGCTTCCCTGTTACCTAGGTGGCGAGGAGCTGCACCGATTCATAGAGCCATAGAGGCAGGAGATAAGGAAACGGGCATCACAATTATGAAGATTGTCAATAAACTTGATGCGGGGCCTATGATAATGAAAGAAAAAGTATCTATTTCCGGAGAAGATACGACTGATTTTTTATCTAAAAAATTATCAGACATAGGGGCATCATTGATTACTACTTTATTAAACAATATTGAAAGAGGAAAAGTAATTAAGCTGGAGAAACAGGATGAAGAAGATGTTACTTATGCAAAAAAAATAAATAAATTAGAGGCTATCGCTGATTTTAATAATTCTCCTAAAGTTTTATGTCAAAAGATTAGAGCATTTAATCCATTCCCAATGGTTAATATTAATTTTGAAGGAAAGAACTTGAAGATTGTTAAAGCAAAAATTTATAATAAAGAAATTAAGAAAAATTTAGCTATAGGCAGATTATTCTTACAAGGAGAAGACTTATTATTAAAGCTTACTTCAGGTGTCTTAACTTTAGAGGAAGTTCGACTTGAAGGAAAGAAAACAATGATAGCCTCAGATTTTGTAAAAGGCCATCAAGTCATGAAAATTAATTCATCTAAACAGTGAAAGAAGCTCAGCTTACTGCCGCAGGAATAGTAATGGATGTGATAGAGGGCAAGAATTTAAATAAAGTTTTTCAGAAACATTCAAAAGAAAATAAAATTAATCCAAAGGATATTTCTCAGATCAAAGATCTCGTTTTTGGTACCCTTCGCTCCTATGGGAAAACAAAATTCGTTATCAATAAATTAGTTAAAAGAATACCTTCCAATCCATTAATTTTAACACTGCTCCATATAGCACTATTCCAACTCATTTTTAATCGGTCAAATTCATATACCGTGGTAGATCAAGCTGTTTCTGCATCAAATATGATAAATAAAAGACACACTAAATTCATAAATGGTGTGCTTAGAACCTTTCTTAGAGAAAAGGTAAGTATCCTAGAAAAAGCTGAAAAGATTTATGAATCAAAATATAGTTATCCTATTTGGTGGATAAATCTGATAAAAAATGAATATCCAAAATCCTGGAATAATATCCTTGATATAGGAAACTCACACCCACCTCTTATTATTAGAGTAAATATAAAAAAAGGAAGTATAAGTAACTACATTAAAAAATTAGAAAACCATAATATTGAGCATCTATATTTAGGCATGGAAGCAATATTAATAAAAAAACCAATGCCAATAGATTCTTTACCCGGTTTTAAAGAGGGGGAGATTTCAATACAAGACTATGGAGCTCAACTCGCAACACATTTACTAGATTTAAAGAAAAATTATAATGTTTTAGATGCTTGCGCAGCTCCAGGTGGTAAGGCTTGTCACATGAATGAGATAGAAGACATTGAATTGACAGCAGTAGAGGCCGACAAACAAAGAGTGGAAAGAATTAATGAAAACCTAAAAAGGCTTGGGCAAACTTTTAAAGTAATAAATTCTGAAATTAAAACTGGCAACGCATGGTGGAACAAAAAATTATTCGATAGAATTTTATTAGATGCACCATGTTCAGCATCTGGAATAGTAAGGAGACATATAGATATAAAATGGTTAAGAAGAGTTGATGATTTGGATTATTTCCACGAAAAGCAGTTTCAATTACTAAAAGCATCATGGGAGATGTTAAAGCCTCAAGGAAAACTCTTGTATGTTACATGCTCAATATTTGATATAGAGAATAGATCAGTAGTAAATAGATTTTTAAAAGAAGAAAAAACTGCCATGGAAATAAAAATTAAATTTCCAAAAAACGTAAATGTAGATGATAATCAGCTATTACCTTCATTAATTCATGACGGATTATTTTATGTTCTATTTCAGAAAAAATAATTTACATATATTACTTTTTTTTATCTTTATTGCTAATCCGAGCCTAACGTTTCCAAACATAAATAATCAAATTAGCATAAGTCAAATTAAGCTAGAAAACAATCAAGAAAATATTATTATTGATCTAAAGCAAAGCTCACAATTACCACCAAAAATCATAGAGCTTCTTGAAAGGGGTATTCCAATTGCCTTTAATCTAAAAATTGACTTAATCAAAGAAGAAAAGTATTGGTTTGACAAAGTATTAAGCCAGAATAACTTTATATACGAAATTAAATATTATTCACTGAGAAAAGTTTTTGAAGTTATAGATATAAATGGAAATAAAAAAATTTTTGAAGATGAGCAAGAGGCTATTAATAATTTACTAAGTGACAAAGAAATTATAATAAAAAAATATAGTTATCTAAATAATACAAAATTAAAAATATGGGTAGAGCTAGATAAAAAAAGATTGCCGAAAGCAATTCAGGCAGATATATTCAACAAGTCGTGGGATGTAGGTTCAAACATAATAATTTTTGATATGAATGAATTATGAAGTATCTAATTACATCAGTAGCTGTCGTTGGATTAGGGTTTTTAATTCTATTAGCACAGTCATTATCGAATACTGATTTAGTATCAAACGATACTTTTAAAGTTTTACTGGTAATTTCTATATCCTTTGTTGTATGTCTATTTTTTCTAATTATTTTTCAAGTATTAAAATTACTTCAGAGTGTAAGAAAAGAAATTACTGGTAGTAAATTAACATTACGATTAGTCATAGCATTTGGATTGATGGTCCTAATTCCTGTATCAATTGTATATTTGGTATCCGTAAACTTCCTAACAAAATCTATTGAGTCATGGTTTGATGTTAGGGTTGAGTCAGCCCTTGAGGGCGGTTTAAATCTTGGGCAAAAGACAATAGACATTTTAATAGATGATATTGAATTGAAGGGGAAAAGTATTGCATATGCAATTGCAAACAACCCGTATGAAAAAAGGGAGGACATCTTAATTGATTTAAGAGAAAAATTTAGTATATCAAGCGCAGTTTTATATAAAAATGATGGAAGCATTTCAGCAATATCAGATAGTAATCCAACTATAAGGTCCTCAACTATAAGTTTGGAAGATATTAGAAGAGTCCAAAATGGATATTTTGGAAGAATTGAGGAAACAAAAAATAAGAATCTATTACTTAAAGCATTTATCCCAATTTTTTACAACGATAAAAATCAAACAATAGATTTAATTGGTTCAAAAGAAATATTAATGTTGTCTCAACTAGTCCCCGAATCTATATCAAATATGGCAATTTCAGTCGAGTCAGTATTCGAAGAGTATCAGCAACTAAGGTATAGTCGAAATTCATTAAAAATTATTTACACGTTAACATTAACAATCGTCCTAATGTTAGCAATCTTAACTTCGGTTGCAATTTCATTTGTTTTAAGTAGAAGATTTACAAGGCCACTCTCACTATTATCCGAAGCAACAAATCAAATAGCAAAAGGGAATTATAAAAAAATAATACCAGAGATTGGTAAGGATGAATTGGGAACATTAGTCAAATCGTTTAACTCGATGACATATCAACTAGATACTGCCACAAAAAATTCTAAAAAAAATAGAAAGCGCTTGGAGGAGGCAAGAGCATTTTTAGATGCAACTCTTACAAATTTAGCAACCTCAATTGTGGTTATTGATAAAAATGTAAATATAAAATTGTATAACAAGTCCGCAGCTAAACTACTAAATTTTAAATTATCAAATGTGGTAGATGAGAATATAAAAAATGCAATTAAAGATACGCAGAAATTTCAAAAGGTGATTACTTTCATTGAAGAATCATTAAGGAAAAAAAATAAGACAATCGATATATCAAAAGAAATTATTCTAGGTTCAAAGGAAGATGAAAAAACTTTAATTTTAAAACTTTCAGCATTACATGAAAGCTCTGGTATTTCCTATATTCTTGTATTAGAAGATATTACAACAGTCGCAAAAGCTCAGAGGCAAATTGCCTGGAGTGAGATTGCAAGAAGATTAGCACATGAAATTAAGAACCCTCTAACTCCAATTCAACTATCAGCTGAAAGAGTTCAAAATAAAATTATAGATAAGCTAAATGAGGCAGATAAAAAAATATTAAATAAATCAACCAATACAATCATTAAACAGGTAGATGCTTTAAAATTAATGGTTAATGAATTTGCTGAATATTCACGAACTCCAAGCGTTGTAAGAAAAAGTATGAATATTGCTGAGCTAATTGATGAAGTCTCATATTTATACTCTGATCAGAATATTGAAATCAAAAAAAATTATCCTAAAAAAATTAAAGAAATAAAAATAGATGAAAATAAATTTAGGCAGGTATTTATAAATATTTTTGATAACTCGAAAGCAGCAACTGAAAAGATAAATAATCCCAAAATAATCATTACAGTAAAATACAATAAAAATTTTATTATGCTTAAATTTGAAGATAATGGCATAGGGATACCAACAGAAATAATTGATAAAATTTATGAGCCATATGTCACATCAAAAAAAACAGGAACAGGTTTGGGATTAGCAATTGTAAATAAAATAATCGAAGAACATTCTGGTGAAATAGAAATAAAAAATACTAAACCAAACGGAGTACGCATATTAATTACTCTTCCCCTGATGGAGATTAAAAATGGATAAGGTAAAAATTAAACTTCTAATCATTGATGATGAAAAAGATATAAGAGATTCTCTTAAAGATATTTTGATTGACGAGGGATATGAAATTCACCTGGCTGAAAATGCGTTGGAAGCAAAAAAAATTAAATTATCCCAAACTTTTGATTTAATTTTACTTGATATTTGGATGCCAGATATTGATGGCCTTTCTTTACTAAAAGAGTGGGCGTCCAATAATGAAATAAATTGTCCAGTTGTTATGATGTCTGGACATGGAACTATTGATACCGCGATTGAGGCAACAAAAATTGGCGCAACCGATTTCCTAGAGAAACCAATATCCTTACAAAAACTTCTTAAGACCGTTTCGAGTGCCCTTAAAAATTCGGTTGAGTTAAAAAAGATTGATAAGACCTTTTTTGACGAATGTAATTTAAAGTTTATAAAAGATATTGAGGTTGAAATTAATCAGCTTAAGTCGAATGATTTGGTTGCCTTTGTTGGTAATAAAACTAATTTTATAGAAATTTTTATATCTATGCTATTTAATACTAATTACTATTTAGTGAAGAAAGTTTCTGATATAAATAGTAATTTATTAAATCTAATTCAGACATCAGGGCTAAAATTTATATTGTTCGAAAATTGCCTTGATGGAGCAATAAAGTATCATGACAACAAAAAAATATTTAATGAGTTAACTGCGAATAAAATAAAGATCATTTTTTTAGAAAAAGAGAAAGATTTACTTGAGAGTTTTTTTGAAAATGTAAATAATGCTGTTATTTTTGAGCCACCAAAGTTATCTAATGATAGAGATTTAATCCCTGATTTATCAAATGCATTTCTTACATTTCATTTAAATAAAAATCCTAATATATCTTTTAAGATTCTTGATATTTCGGCCTTAAATACATTAAGGAATAAAGCTGGAATAGAAAGTTTAGACCAACTCGATAAAATTATCGTATCACTAATTAAGACATCAGATACTGAACTCATTGATAAAGATAATGTTGATAATTACTTTAATCAACACAATTCATCTTTTGATATAAATAGTAATGATGAAATAAAAATAGATTTTTTATATGAAAAACCCCTTAAAGAATCAAGAGATTTGTTTGAAACTATGTATCTAAAACATCACCTTAGTCAAAATAAGTCTATTACCGAATTATCCAAAAAAACGGGAATAGAAAGAACACACCTTTATAGAAAGCTAAAACAATTAGGGATTAAGGCTTAATTCCGTCACTACTGGAACATGATCTGATGGTCGTTCAAGAGCGCGCGTCGTTTTATCAATGTAAGCTTTTTTTAAAAAAGTTGATAAGTTTTTTGATAAAAGAATATGATCAATACGCATCCCTAAGTTTCGTTTAAAAGGTATTCTATAGTCCCACCAGGAGAATTCATTTGCATTTGGATTTATCTCTCTAAATGTATCAATGAATCCTAGATTAAGTAATTTATCGAAATATTCTCGCTCTTGAGGCGATACTAAAATTTTGCCATCCCATGATTTTGAGTCATAACAATCTAGCTTTGTTGGTGCAATATTAAAATCTCCAGTAATAATATCTTCAATTCCATCAATTTTCGTTTGTAAAAAACTAATAAATGATTTGATCCAATTCATTTTATATTCAAATTTATCTGAGTTAAGTGATTGTCCATTAGGGATGTAAGCAGAAATAACACGAAACTTAGGATCTTCATCATTAGGATATATTCCAGATATCAATCTTTTTTGTTCATCATAGAAATTAGGAATATCAAATTGAACATCAATTAATTCTTTATTGCTTATTATGGCAACACCATTATAGGTATTTTGTCCGTTGTGGTATGAGAAGAGACCCCTCTTTTCAAAAACATCATGCGGAAAATTATCATTATTTTGCTTTGTTTCTTGTAAACAAAGAACATCAGGTTGATTCAAATTTATCCAATCTAAAACTTGAGGAAGTCTAACTTTTAAAGAATTTACATTCCACGATGCTATCTTCATTAATTATTTAGTCCATGATGGGTCAGCAAAGCATTTATTTTTGGTTTTCTTCCCCTAAAAGCAATAAAAGATTCCATTGCAGTTCGGGACCCGCCTTTAGAGAGAATTTCTTTTTTAAATTTATTACCTGCTGTTTTTGATAAAATTCCGATTTCTTCAAATAAGCTATAGGCATCAGCAGAAAGCACTTCGGCCCATTTATAGCTGTAGTATGCTGAAGAATATCCGCCTGAAAAAATATGACTGAAGCTATGGGGGAATTTGTTCCACTTAGGTGTATTTATAACCGAAACTTGAGCTCTAACGTTGTTCAGAATCTTCATAAAACTTCTATTCTTTGGTGAATATTCTGTGTGAAGTTTAATATCAAATAATGCAAATTCAACTTGCCTTAATGTTTGCAAACCTGATTGGAAATTCTTCGACTCTAACAAATTATTAAAGAGCTTCTTAGGCATATAGGTATTAGTTTTTTTGTTATACGACATATCTCTTATAACAGACCATTCCCAGCAATAATTTTCCATAAACTGACTAGGTAGTTCAACTGCATCCCACTCTACTCCCTTTATTCCTGAAATAGAATATTCTGTCACTTCAGTTAGAAGATGATGAAGTCCATGTCCAAATTCGTGAAATAAAGTGATAACCTCATCATGTGTTAAGTATGCTTTACCATTTGATGGAGGAGTAAAATTACAAGTCAGATATGCAACGGGGCTTTCTTCTTCATTCATAAATTTATATTTAGAAATTGCTTCATCCATCCAGGCACCGCCACGTTTTTCTTTCCGCGCATATAAATCTAAATAGAATTTACCAACTAACTGCTTCTCCTTATTAAATATTTCAAAAAATTTAACATCTTCATGCCATGTAGATGTTTTTGTTTCATTAATATTTAAACCATAAATCTTTTTGCAAATATTAAAAAGCCCTTTCAATACATTATTAACAGAAAAATATTGTTTAATTTCTTCATCAGTAATACTGAATTTTTTCTTTTTTAGTTTTTCAGAAAGATAAGGTATATCCCACGGCATTACTTTAGCAACATTAAATTCTTTTGCGATATCATCAATGTCATCAATATCAGCTAAGGCCGATTTCGTTGCTTTTTTTGTAAGTTTTGATAAGAAAGATATAACCTCTTCCGAAGATTTAGCCATCTTAGTTTTTAAGAGCATTGATGTGATATCTGAATAGCCAAGTAACTTTGACATCTCATATTTAAGTTTGAGTATATGATTTATATTTTTTGTATTATCAAACTTACTACCCATCAATGAAGAAGCTTTTGTATTATATGCGGTATAAATATCTTTTCTTAGTTTGCGGTTATCTGCATATTGCATGATTGGTAAATAGCTTGGGAAGTCAATGGTAAATAAAAAAC
>Ga0206130_10007838_pt1 | contig 11674 bp, 10 predicted proteins | sample Helgoland_Spring_9_FD_148637 | JGI IMG/M metagenome (GOLD analysis project Ga0206130, IMG submission 148637) | Pelagic subsurface seawater microbial communities from Kabeltonne, Helgoland, North Sea - Helgoland_Spring_Bloom_20160512_1 | ecosystem: Environmental > Aquatic > Marine > Epipelagic ...
TAGTCGTTGTGGTTTTTCTTTTGATTTTCAGTTTAGGTTCCAGCAGCGCTTCATACGCCTCATTTATTTCTAAATATTTTTCATGACAATTGGGATCCTTCGAAACATCAGGGTGATATTTTTTAACGAGCTTCCTGTAGCTTTTTTTGATTTCAGCTTTCGACGCTCCTTCTTTAAGGTTTAATATGCTATAGTAAGATTTGCCAGGCACTTTTATTAATTTTAGACGCAGTTTTTTTACGGTCTAACTTTCCATTAATGGTTCGTTCGAACGATGAAATAAAGGTAACCATTTTCGGTATTTCGTAGGGATGTAAAATTGATTTGAGATCAGCTTTTCGAATATTTACACTATCCTTTGTTCCTTTTATTATCAGTCCTACTTTTTCCCCAAATTCTAAATCCTTTAACCCAGTTAATAGAATTTCATTGCTAAATAATTTTTGAATTTTATCTTCGATAATTTCGGGTGAGATCTTATATCCTCCGGAATTAATCACGAAATCATTACGTCCAATCCATTTAAAATGTTGGGCGTCTTTTAGCTCAACTAGATCGTTTGTCTTAATTACGGTTGTAGACATTTTTGGATAATGTATTAACAAACAACCATCCAATGTTTCGAATGAAACACCGGTTATCGCCTTGTAATTTGTCTCCTGAAGGTATCCTGTTTTTTTTAAGGCAATATGAGATACAGTTTCTGTCATACCATAGCTTTGGTAAACGGTAACCTTATTTTTAATTAGCTGTTTTTCTAATTCTTTTGAAATTTGTGCGCCTCCAATTAAAATATTTCGGCAACGCTTTAATTTGTCTATACCATCTGCTGTATTCATAAAGCGTCCAAGCTGTTTAGGGAATAGTGCAATAAAGTCGCTTGGTAAAGATAGATTTCCTGTAGATGCATTCACTGAATAAACCTTCAAATGCATGCCTCCAATTAATGCACGAACGATCATCATTTTCCCAGCAATAAATTCTACTGAAATACACAGTGAGGCTTTGTATTTAGGTTTGAGGTTAAAAAAACCAATCGTATTTTCCGCAGATAGCACAAGCGCTTCCTTTGAAATGCGGATGGCTTTTGGTATACCAGTTGATCCAGAGGTATGGCAGGTGATAAACGGCACATCAGTTTCTAGTTCTTCAATAAAAGAGTTTATTGTACTTTTTTGCTCTTCTGAATAAAAGTCAATTAAAAAATCTTTATGAGGTATAATCCTCAAAATTCAATGTCTAAATTGAATAAGTTTTTCAAAGTATTCAGGTTTGGATTTTTTTTCGCCATTGCCTTGAACTTGTCCTTTCCGTGCATGAGTTTTATATCTTCTACAGGGTTTTCAGTCAGCTCAATTTCAATGGTAATATTATAATTTTGTACACTTTTTCTTATAAAGGAAATAAGCTCATTTAGCAATGGTTTAATATAGTCGACTTGAATTTGATTTTCTACAAATAATTTGAGTACATCGTTCTTCTCAATTAGTGGGTCTCTTTTAACCAATGCATTATAGAACGTTTCTTGACCTTCATCTTTAACCTGGAAGGCGTATTGTCTCCAAACTCTAACAAGTCTATCTGCAGTATATTTTTCTTCAGGAAGATTTTCATCAGCAGGTTTATTTTTGAGCTCCTTTTCTTTCTTTAGCATATCCTTTATGGAAAGGCGGCTTTCAGATTTTTTGACAATTTTTGGAATTGGAAGAGGCTGATTCTCAGTTTTCTTTGAGTTTTCATTAATCTCCACGTCAGACATTTTTACTGACTGAGTGTTGACTGGCTTCTGCTCTTGTTTCGGTACTACTTTCTTTTTTTCTTTACGAAGTGATTTTTCAGGAAAGGGTAAAAAGTCAATACGATCCGTTAGGGCTTTTTTTTTTCTTGCTCTTGTTTGAGTGAACAGAGCTCCATTAATGCAACTTCAACAAGAAGCCTTGGGTTTTTTGAAGACTTGTAGGTGTTGTCGGCCTTACTTAAAGCGTAAAGAGCTCTCGTAATAGTGTGATAAGGAATCCCTTTTGATTGCTCAATATATCTTTTTTGAGTCTGTTCCGGTACTTCTAGCAAAGTTGCAGATCGATCGTCTTTACAGACTAATAAATTCCGGTAGTGTGATGACAATCCTGACAAGAAATTATGCGCATCAAAACCTTTCTCAAGGATTTCGTTGAAGAGTAACAAGGAACCTGGAATATCCTCTTTTTCAGTGAAGTCGACAAATTTGAAAAAATAATCATAGTCAAGAATATGAAGATTTTCAATGACTTGATTGTAGGTTAATTTATTTCCTGAAAAAGTAACCATTTGATCAAAAACAGACAAAGCGTCTCTAAGTGCACCATCTGCTTTCATAGCAATTAAGTGAAGAGCTTCAATCTCCGCCTTAACTTTTTCCTTTTTTGAAATTTCAGCTAAATGTTCGGTAATATCTTTTACAGTGATACGCGAAAAATCAAAGATTTGACATCTCGATAATATTGTAGGAATTATTTTATGTTTTTCAGTAGTTGCTAAAATAAAAATAGCATGCTTCGGAGGTTCTTCTAACGTTTTTAAAAATGCATTAAATGCATTTGTTGAGAGCATGTGGACCTCATCAATAATATAGACCTTGAAATCACCGAGTTGCGGTGCAATGCGCACCTGGTCTATAAGTCCTCTTATATCTTCAACGGAATTGTTAGAGGCTGCATCCAGTTCATAAACATTTAGAGAAGCTCCCGAATTAAAACTTTCACAAGAGTCACACTTATCACAGGCTTCTGTGTTTTCAGTTCTTTGAGTGCAGTTTATCGTCTTCGCTAAAATTCTTGCAGTTGTTGTTTTACCAACGCCCCTCGAACCACAGAAAAGAAAAGCTTGTGCTAAATGTTCTTTTTTAATGGCGTTTTTGAGTGTGCCTGTAATAGACTTTTGACCAACTACGGTATCGAAAGTCTGAGGGCGGTATTTTCTTGCTGAAACAACAAAGTCACTCATGTTTCAAAGATATTGATTTCTTCGTTTGGAATTACATATGTTGAAAACAAAAAAGCTGTGAGTACATCTACTCACAGCTTTATTTATTGGATATGAATTGTAAGTTTTACTTAAAATCTTTTTTGCTGACGCCTTCGTTTATTTTAATCTTAGACGCAGTAAAAGTAATTACCTGCGGTCCAGCGCTAATTGTTCTTGTATGTGGCATCATAATGCCATTTACAGATTTATAATCTGAGTAATCTGATACTTGAGTCAATTTTTGGCCTTGAGAATCTATTTTATTCTCAGTTCTGATAAGCATGGCATTTTCTGCATCGTAATATCTAAAGAAATCATTCTTTCCTGACACCTGAATTTTATAGGCATCTGTTCCGTTTACAGAAATTAGGCTTATTAAAGTGATTTCCTCCTTTTCGAGATGGGCTTCGGGAAATAATCCTTTTTCCTTTTGTTTTTCTACTATTTCTTCCGCGTCCATTTCAGTCTTTCTACCTTGTTGTTCGACATAGCCATTTTTCCCGTCAAATTTTTGCTTCACAATTGTTCCCATACCCTCCATGAACATCTCCATTGATGTTTTATTCGGTGCCATACTTTTTATAGTGGCACTAGGTTTGAATGGTGCACCTTCAATTGTTACATCCGCATTGGTAAGGATTGTTTTAACTCCTGCAAGCGCTTTTGAACCTCCAATAGCATCAATGTAATCTGAAATTATCGATTGCGCAGTAACACCGGCAGGGATTGGTTTTTGGAATTCTGGCTTGTCAACGGGATTAGCCTCTCTGTCGAAGTAATTGATTGGAATACCCGTTTTTTCAAGGTTTTCAACAACATCACTTCCTTTTCCAACCACAATGAATCGTGCATTTTCAGCATTGAAATATTTGTTGGCAACACGTTGCACATCCTCTACAGTGACTGCGTTTATTTTCTTTAAATATTCTGCATAGAAATCTACAGGTAAATTATTTGTTTTAATATTTATGGCATATTGTGCAATTGTAGACGGCCTTTCCAAGGCCAATACAAAATCACCTACATATTTCGCTTTGGCATTCGCTAATGCCTCCTCTTCAACAGGTTCATTTTGTATTCGTCTAACTTCTTTTAACGTTTGCACGACAGCGCTGTCTGTTACTTCATTACGCACGGATGCAGAAGTTCTAAAACGAGTAATAAATTCATCTGAACCTACAGAAGATCTCGCCCCATAAGTATAACCGTGTTCTTCTCGAAGATTCATATTTAGATAGCTGTTAAATCCACCACCTAAAATCTTATTTGCAAGAAGCACTGCGTGGTAATCTGGATCACCCATTTTTAAACTGACGTTACTTGTTAAAGAAATATTTGACTGCACCGCATTTGGCATATCTATAAAATTAATTTCTAGCGCTTTCGGGTTGCTCTGTGCGTCAGGTATGGGGTTTTCTGTAATAGATCCATTTTCCCAAATATTAAAGCGACTTTCGATGATAGGCTTTACTTTATCGGGGTTAATATCTCCAATAATTACAAGATATGCCTGTTTTGGATTAAAGAAGTTTTTGTAGTATTCTTGAACATCTTCGAAGCTTACGTTATTAATAGATGCTTCGTTTTCAAATTCTCCATATGGATGATTTCTTCCGTAAGCCAATGCACCGCCAGCAATACTCGCAACGGCATCAACACTTTTCTCTTGACTTTTCAGACCTTCTAATAAGCGTTCTTTTTCTTTTTCAAATTCTTCGGGAGTCAATAATGAATTCATTGTTGCATCAGCTAATAGCTCCATCATTCGTTCAAAATATTTTGATAATGAGCTTGCATATCCACCGTCAAATCCAAAGGATAAATCCGCACCTAGAAAATCAATTTCTTCGTTAAAATCATCTTTTGATATAGTTTGTGTTCCGTTTCCAAGCATAGAACCTAGCAGAGAGGTAACACCTGCTTTTTCTTTCATTAAAAAAGGTGTTCTATCAAAAAAGAGACTGAGGCTCACCCGAGGAAGTTTATGGTTTTCAACAATCATTACGTTCAAGCCATTGTCCAAGGAGAATTCAATGGGGCGCTCCATATTTATTTTTGGAGCTGGTCCCGGTTCTGGTTGCTTTGATCTGTCAATTTGAGCAAAGCTACTTGCCGAAGCAAGTAAAATAGTTAGGATAAGTAATATGCTATTTTTCATTTTAAATATGTTTTATTTATTCTTTACTCGATTCAGGTAAATAGTTTAAAATCAATCTTTGATTAGGGTTTAAATATTTTTTAGCCACTTTTCTAATCTCTTCTCTTGTAATCGATCGGAAGATATCTATTTCGGTATTGATGAGGCTTATATCACCATACAACATATAATACCTTGCTAATGAATTTGCAATACCAGAAACGCTTGAATTGGCATTTACAAATGTATTTTCAAATTTATTTTGGAGCTTTTGATAATCTCTCTCTGATATAAGATCTGTTTGAACTTTGAGAATCTCAGCATCTATATCAGTTGTTAATTCTTCCAGCGCAACTTCTCCAAGAGGTAAAGCGATAATATTATATACACTGTAGTCTTCCATTCCTCTATTGAAAGCAAAAACCTGCAAGGCTTTTTTGTTATCATCAACAAGATTCTTATAAAGCTTGGAGCTTTTTCCGTTACTCAGATAAGTAGAAATCATTTCAAGTACATATGCATCTCTATCTTTCATTGAAGGTGTTCTATAACACAACACTAGGGCAGGTATTTCAATATTCGAATCATACTCGGTTTCTACTCTAGTTTCAGTGATTGGTTCTTCAACAACCGTTTTCCTTTCAATATCTTTACCTCTCGGTATAGGTCCGAAATAAGCCTCAATCATTTTTTTTGTTGCTTCAATGTCTATATCACCAGCTACAACTAACGCTGCATTGTTCGGTACATAATATTTTTTATTAAATGATTGAAATTCTTCAAGAGTAGCAGCATCGAGGTGTTCCATTTCACCAATGACAGACATTTTGTATGGATGCTGATCAAAAAGATACTTATTTGTTGCAGTTGCATACTGAATACCACCGTAGGGTGCATTATCGATTCTACTTCTTTTTTCTTCCTTAACTACTTCGTTTTGGGTATCTACACCAATCTGATTGATTATGGGGTGCATCAGACGTTCTGATTCCATCCACAGTCCTAGCTCTAGGCTGTTAGAAGGGAATACTTCGTAATAATAGGTTCTGTCTGAGGTTGTGTTTGCATTGTTACTTCCTCCATTTGAGCTTACAATGGTAAACCATTCACCTCTCGGAATATTTTCAGTACCCTCGAATAAAAGATGCTCAAAAAAGTGTGCAAATCCAGTTCTTTCTGGATTTTCATCTTTTGCTCCAACATGATACATAACCGCAGTTGTAACTATAGGAGCAGAATTATCCTTATGTAGAATAACGTGCATACCATTCTTTAGATCATATTCCGTATAGTCTATACTTGGTTGTGCAATTACAATGCAGATTACTAACAGGAACGAAAAACTCAATAATATTTTGTTCATAGTTTAAAATTTGAGAATCAAAAATACACCTCTTTTTGTAGAATCCTATAATTATTGGAAGTATTAAGGTTCAACAATGTTCAATTTAGGTCATTTGAGTTGGTCCGAATTTTGATATCTTAGTACTCGTGAAAAACATTTTAATTTTTACTTTTCTTTTTGGCGCCAAAATTTTTGGTCAGGGTGTGATACCAATTATTGATTTTAATAATTTTTTCCTAAGCTTTCAGGATGGATTTTTTAGATCCGTTGAAGTTCAGCCGATTCAAGACTTCAAGGCAGGAGATGATCTGATTGCATACAGAGACACTCGTGGAAACCTAAGGCTTTATGACGGTGTGAAAAGAAGTGACATTACCAACCTAAATGTACAGTACCAGGTTTCAGATTACTTAATGGGCTACATGATAGGCCCAACGTTGAATATGTGGGACCAAGGTGAGCTTTCAACCCTTACTTATTTTGCAAGAAATTTTAGTGTTAAAGATAGTTTGATTGTTTTTGAAGATACACGCTTTAATACAATTAATGCCTATTGGAAGGATTCTTCTTACATGCTGTCAACACTCATGCGCGATCTTGAAATGCCTGCTGCTATTGGGGAGAATATTGTTGTTTTTAAGGATAATGGCAATATGTTCAAGACATTTTGGAATGGGGACGTTTACGAGATTGATGTATGGAACAACCCGCAATACGTAAACTTTGAGGTAGGTACAGATATTATGTGCTTTAACGATCCTACAACTCAAACTTTTGTAGTTTTTGATAAAGGTGTTTTTTATGATATAGAACAACTACCAATGGTTCGTTTTAAAGCTGGTAGGGGGTTTGTTGTTTATGAAGATAACAGCGGAAATCTATGGTATTATAAGGATGGTGAGAGTTTTCAGCTTTCAAATTTTGGTGCTGACTTTTGGGATGTGAAAGATGATATTGTTGTCTGGACAGAGAGCTCTTATTTCTTTGCTTATTGTAATGGTGAAAAGACTGAAGTCGCAAATTTTAAGCCTTTAGATTATCAAATTAAAAATGATGTTTTGGCCTATCGCAATATTTTGGGTGGCGTGAATGCATTCGTTGGAGGTGAGGCATATGAATTAACAAATATGTCAGATTCAAATTATTCGATTTATGGAAGCAGGGTCCTGGTTTCAATGTTTAACAATTCATATATAGTTTTAGAAAATGGTGTTCAGTACAAAAATTAGCCGCATCCTTTTATTGTTTGTGATTTTCACATTTCCGGCAAAATTTGTTTTTACACAAAACAAGAAAATAGATCGATTGGAACAATATTACAGCCAAAAACATTATAAAATAGTAAATCGCCAATCCAATAGATTGTTAAAGGATCCAATGTATGTCGATTATATTTTGCCTTCGTATTATAGTGCGATGAGTACATTTCATCTTCTTCAAAATCCATATTGGATGCGGCGTAATATTGCAAAAATAGATGAAAGCTGCAGACTCATGTCCTTAGTTTTTAATCACCCTAGTTGGTCCGAGATTAAAGAAAGTCATGCGCAAGAGCTTGGCGAAATGGCTGTTATTTTTGAGATTTGGTTGAAGGATAACAATACAATTGTCAACGAAGAGAACAAGGCACAGTTGTCTCAGTGGATAGAAAATGTTTACAAAGGATATAAGTTTAAGAACCCAATCCTAGAGGAAGTTGATGAAGAAGGTTTTGTTTCAGAAGGCATGAGCAATTCAGAGAGAACGGATCTTATTCATTATGCATATGAATTTATGGGCATTCCATATAAATGGGGAGGAGACAATGAAGATGGTTTTGACTGTAGTGGATTCACAAGTCATATTTTCAAACAACAAGGTATAACTTTGCCGCGTGTTGCATCGGGTCAATATAAAATAGCAAAAACTATAAGGGGTAAAAGAGCCTTTATGGGTGATCTTGTGTTTTTTTCAGAAGGAAAGGAAATCACTCATGTAGGTATTTTAGTTAATCAGCCAAATGAACAAAAACGTATGATTCATTCAGGTTCTTCAAAAGGGATTTCAGTCGTAGATATCGAGGCTTCGGATTATTGGCGAGGGAGGCTAGTCGGTTTTGGGCGAATTATTAAATGATATGTTCTTTCCTCTGTCTTATAGGTTTATTTGAAATTCTCTATAGCAGCTCTAACAGAGCCATGTTTTAGAAGTAGGGCCTTTCCAACTTCTTCGGTAATGTCTAGTTGTTCACATACCATTCTTGTTCCACGTTCCACCAGTTTTTTATTGCTTAGTTGCATGTCAACCATTTTATTGCCTTTGACATGACCCAATTGAATCATGAGAGACGTTGATATCATATTTAGTACCAGTTTTTGAGCTGTTCCTGATTTCATCCTTGTTGATCCTGTTACAAATTCAGGACCCACCACAGGTGTTATTGGGTATTTAGCTTTCTGTGCTAATTTTGATCCTGGATTGCAAGAAATACCTGCGGTAAGCATTCCAAATTCATTTGCTCGTTCTATAGCGCCAAGCACATATGGAGTCCCTCCTGAAGCAGCAATTCCAACGAGAATATCATCTTTAGACACCTCATGTTTTAATAAGTCTGCCCATCCTTGGAGCATATCATCTTCTGCAAATTCTACGGCTTTTCTTATAGCCCTATCACCACCTGCGATAAGGCCAATTACTAAACCATGAGCAACACCAAAAGTTGGAGGGCATTCACTTGCATCGACCACACCGAGTCTTCCACTTGTTCCTGCTCCGATATAAAAGAGCCTTCCGCCAGCCTTCATTCTTGTTAAGGCCTTGTCAATAAACCTTTGTATTGATGAAATCTCTTGTTCAACAGCTAGTGCAACGCTTTTGTCTTCTTTATTTATGTTTACAAGAAGTTCGCTTGTACTCATTTCTTCAAGATGGTCGTGATTTGAGGCGGCCTCCGTTGGTTTTTTCATATAAGAAAGGCTTTTGTGTCTCCTTCGCTAAGATCAACTTCAATTCGGTCCTGTAGTGTTGTAGAAAGTGAAATACCTACGAAATTTGCTTTTATCGGATATCTTCGATGCTTTCTGTCAACCAATACTACAGTTTTTATTGCTTTAGTGGGTTGTTCTAGGAATTTCACAAGCGCGTATTGAAGTGTTTTTCCCGAATTGATGACATCATCAACAAGTATGATATACCCCTTTTTCAACCTGGCTTCTTCAATGCTAAGGGATATGGGTTCCGCCCAAGGTTCAATTTTATTTATTTTTATTTCAAAGCTCGTTATTTTTAACGTTGCATTCTTTTCTATGATACTCGCAATCATTGAAGCCAACTTGTAACCATTTCCATTAATTCCTCCGATGAAAAGTTCCGTTTCTTCAAAACAGTTTTCGATTAACTCATGACCGAGACGTGTTATCTTTTGTTGAGTTTGAATATGGTTGAGTATAATTTGCATGCATTATGACTTTGTACAAATATATCTCTTTTCCTTCTTTATTTTTGTTGATTTATAGGATATTCTTTGTTCGCCGAATCTCGAGATTTTGTAATTTCGTTTTATGTCAAAGATCAAGGACTCAATAAGCATCATTCGCCATTTAACACTTCAAAGAATTTGGAATGTGGTCCTGTTGAGATTGAGCTTCTATTTGACTAGAGTTCAAAAAAAATCAATTCATTTTGGATATCCAGCCTCCATGAGTATAGAGCCTACCACTGCTTGTAATCTAGGCTGTCCTGAATGTCCTAGTGGTTTAAAGCAATTTACACGTCCAACAGGAAGACTTGATTTAGGTTTACATAAAGAATTACTGGAACAGATTAAATCTTCTGTTTTCTATGTTAATTATTATTTTCAAGGCGAACCTTTTTTACATCCAAATTTTTTAGAAATCATAAAGGATGCGAAGCGCGCAAATATTTACACAGCCACTTCTACAAATGCCCATTTTATTGGAGCAGAGAAAGCATTGGAAATCGTCGATTCAGGATTAGACAGGCTAATTATTTCAGTTGATGGCCTCACACAGGAGACTTATGAGAAATATAGAGTCAATGGTTCATTAGATAAGGTAATTGCTGCAAGTAAGCATTTGGTTGAAGCCAAGCGCAAAAGAGCTTCCAGCACACCTCACTTAATTTTTCAATTTCTTGCTGTTCGTCATAATGAGCATGAAATCCCAGAAGTTTTTAAATTGGCATCAAGACACAATATTGATGAGGTAAGGATAAAAACTGCACAGCTTTATGACTACAAAAACGGTAATCCATTAATGCCTAAAAATGAGCAGTATTCGAGGTATCGAATGCAGCGAGATGGTACATACAAGCTTCGTGGGAATCCGGGAAATCATTGTTGGAGAATGTGGTCAGGATCTGTGAGTACTTGGGATGGAAGTATAGTGCCATGTTGCTTTGACAAGGATGCAAAGCATATACTCGGGAGTGTGAAAAACAACACGTTTAGACAGATTTGGAAAACTCCGGCTTATACAGAGTTTAGAGCCTCAATCATTAAGAACCGGCAAGCGGTAGATATTTGTACAAATTGTTCAGAAGGAACAAAAGTATGGGCTTAATTAATTTTTAATGAATTTAACGAAATAGATGCCTTGTCTGACGGTGTAAATACCTTCCTGTAGTTCCGATATATTAATCTGATTTCCTTCAAAATATTTTATCTCTTTCCCCATATTATTTATGATAACTTTAGGTTCATCAGAAAAACCTTTAAGGTTTAGTAAATCTTTTACTGGGTTCGGAAACAATTTTAAGTTTTTTGAAGGTTCATCAATTCCTGAATTTAAAGTATGAATCACACCAATGGCATCTAGGTCAAAACCACCTGATTCAAATGGAGTAGGGTAAGGGTCATTTATGATATTTCCTTGACTATCTTGACTGCCAATTTCGGGAGATATACTTCCGATAACGTCTATAATCCTGATTTTAATAATATTATTTATATCTAAGCCAGGAAGACCTTCGAGTTCCTCAAGGTCAAAGGGTGTCCCATAATGAACACGGTATTTTCCGGCTAGATTGTGAATAAACCGACAGTCAAAAAAACTGAAGTTGTCAAGTTGAATGTCTGAGGGTGTTTCTGAGATGGATGGAAATCGGGTAAATTGTATGCCATCTGAGCTGACCTCTACAAAAGCAAGTTCCATATAGTTGTTTGCAAAACCGTTTTCAAAAATTGCAAAATC
>Ga0206130_10007840_pt1 | contig 11671 bp, 10 predicted proteins | sample Helgoland_Spring_9_FD_148637 | JGI IMG/M metagenome (GOLD analysis project Ga0206130, IMG submission 148637) | Pelagic subsurface seawater microbial communities from Kabeltonne, Helgoland, North Sea - Helgoland_Spring_Bloom_20160512_1 | ecosystem: Environmental > Aquatic > Marine > Epipelagic ...
TGTTGGGTTATACATTTAACTTTATGGTGATGTTTGGGATGTTGTTAGGCCTAGGCATGTTAATCGATGGCTCCATCGTTATTACCGAGTATGCCGACCGTCAAATGGCTGATGGTATCGGGCATGAGGACGCCTATGCGCTGGCCGTTAAGAGGATGTTTTGGCCCGTGGTTGCCTCTACAGCGACGACCTTGGCAGCGTTTTTACCCTTAATGTTTTGGCCAGGAGTATCGGGCGAGTTTATGCGCTACTTACCAGTGACAGTGTTCACTGTATTGAGCGGTTCGCTGCTATATGCGCTCATGTTTGGTCCTGTGTTAGGTACGCTATTTGGTAAGCCTGATGCCCACAAAGGCAAACTTTCTGTAGAAGCGCACTTGCTCGAGACGGGCGATCCCACAGGATTAAATTCAGTGACGGGTCAGTATGCACGTATGCTTGCGGGTGTAGCGGCTCGACCCTTTTTTACCATGGCAATTATTGGCGGCTTGCTGCTGAGTATTTTTTGGGCCTACGGTAAATTGGGCGTGGGCATGGTGTTCTTTTCCGATTCAGACCCACAGTACATCCAAGTGGCAGTGCGTGCTAGAGGTAATTTTTCAGCCAGCGAGTCCAATGAATTAGTTAAACAAGTTGAAAATGAAATTTTGCAATTGGAGGGCATTAGAGCAGTTAATGCGCGCGCGATGCTGCCCGCTGGCAGCGGCGGAGATCAGTTTGGTCTGGGTAACAGCGGCAGCTCCGATACCATAGGGTCTTTGTTCATTGAGTTGTATCCTGAGAGTCAGCGGGAGGTCAAGGGCAACGCTCTGATGCAACAGATTCGCGATCGTTCAGGACAATTTGCAGGTATCTCGGTAGATGTGTTGCCGATGGAAATGGGCCCGCCCGTGGGCAAGCCAATTCAAATTGAATTGCGTTCTACCAATCGTGCTTTACTTGAGCCGGCGCTAGCGCGAATTCGCGCGCATATGAATACTATGCCCCAGCTCGTCGACATTGATGACAGTAGTGCATTGCCCTCAATAGAGTGGCGGCTGTCAGTGGACCGTGCGCAGGCATCTATCTATGGCGCTGACGTGTCGTCGGCAGGTATTGCTGTGCAACTGGTGACGAATGGTGTGAAAGTCGATGAATATCGCCCAGAGGGCGCTGACGACGCGGTTGACATTCGAGTTCGGTATCCGGAGCGTGAGCGCGGTATCCGCTCAATGTCAGAACTTCGTGTTAGCACTAACCGAGGCATGGTGCCACTATCCAACTTTGTTCATATGGCACCAGTGCCGGGTGTTGATTCATTTGAGCGTGTAAATGGCGTGCCGGTTGAGAGCGTTAGAGCTGACGTGATTGAGGGTGTGTATGCCGATGCGATGGTTCGCGAAATACAAGAATGGTTGGCTACGCAAAAATTCCCGTCAGGACTAGAAATTGATTTTAGAGGAGCCAATGAAGAGCAAGCGGATTCGATGGCGTTTGTGCAGGTCGCATTTTTAATCTCGTTGTTACTCATGTTCGTGTTGCTGGTCACGCAGTTCAATAGTTTTTATCAAAGCGCACTCATCTTACTGGCAGTAATTATGTCGACTGCGGGCGTGCTGCTGGGCCTCATCATCACAGGTAATCCTTTTAGCGCCATTCTCTCTGGTGTAGGGGTTGTAGCGTTGGCCGGTATTGTCGTTAACAACAATATTGTTCTAATCGATACGTTTAATCATGTACGTGACGACCACCCCGAGTTGCATGTACGTGACGTTATTGTGCGAGCTGCGTCGCAGCGGTTGCGCCCCGTAATGTTAACAACAGTGACAACTGTGTTTGGTTTATTACCTTTGGCCTGTGGTTTATCGGTTGATTTAATTAACCGAAGCTACAGCGTGGCTGGTCAAATGAGTGTTTTTTGGGGGCCATTGTCACAAGCTATTGTGTTTGGTTTGTCTTTTGCCACGATTCTCACGCTCATTGCTACCCCCGCAATGCTCGCTTTTCCTGTTGCCCTGCGCGAGAGGTATGCGGTGATTAAAACAGCCGTTATTAAAGCAAAACCGACCTCTTTGTAGGCTGCGTGCTGTTTGGCCTTGAGATCGGGCGCTTGGGTCAGATTTGGCTACTAGGTTTGCCTACTGGGTTTGCCTATAGGATGTCGGCAGGGCTGCCTGTGCACAACGCCAACCTAATCGACCTGCTCACTAGCAAGTGAAACAGGTATAATGCTAGCACCACAGCACAGCTAGCCTACTGGGCGGTTAGTTTATCCTGCTTATTCTCTGATCGTCACAAGCCTCATACAAAAAGCCTCCTATGAAAGTAAACTTTGAAACTGCGCTGGGTTCGTACCGAATTCAACGATTTCCGCTGCGAGCACAGCAGCCCCTGCAGGCTTGGGATGCTGCCGATGAGCTGTTACTAAATACGCTCGTCGCTGAATATTCTGAGCGTCTGAAGTCCACTGAGAGTCGCGTGCTGCTTGTCAACGATCAGTTTGGCGCGCTGGCTACAGCGCTACGTGCACAGCGACCCGATTGTTGGAGTGATTCAACGATGAGTCATGCAGCCACGGAGTTTAATTTGCATGAAAACGTTGATTCGGTAGATGCCGGTAAGTATGGTTTTACTGCCATTAGTAGCGTGAGCGATTTAAACGGATACTACGACCTTGTGCTAATCAAAGTGCCAAAGACACTGGCGTTACTTGAGCAACAACTCACAATGCTTAGCGGGCATATTACCGAGAGTACATTGGTTATCGCTGGTGGTATGACCAAGCATATTCATAACTCAACCGTTGGTCTGTTCGAAACACTGGTCGGGCCCACTCGCACCTCACGGGCGACTAAAAAAGCGCGCTTGATTTTTTCTGAGCCAAAGTTAAATGACGCAGATTCGCCCGCTCCGCACTTGATCGAGTCGAGGTATCAGTGCGAGCCGTTGCACGCAGAGCTGATTAGTTATGCCAATGGGTTCTCGCGTGAACGACTTGATATTGGGGCTCGAGCTATGTTGCAAGCCCTGGACAAGTACCCCATACCAATGGGCAATAATATTGCCGATTTTGGCTGTGGGAATGGCGTATTGGGTTTGTATGCATTGCAAAAAAGATTGAGTCAGCCAGCTGCTCGTGTAGCTTCAGCATCGGCAGCCGTGTCCATTAGCTTTATTGACGAATCGTACATGGCGATAGCGGCAGCACAAAAGAATTTTGAACGTCTGCATGGCGGTCTGTCAGTTGAGAGTGAAATATTACAACCAGACAGCAGCCAACAAGCGGCGAATGACGAGTTTGATTCAGTAGCGGAGATTGATGACGGCGCAAAGCTTGAGTATGAAGCAAAGGCTGAGCATAGTGGTGATCAATACATTAACGTGGCTTTCGTGGCGCAAGAGGGAATTGCCGCGAAGAAACACAAGCGTTACGACTGGATCCTGTGTAATCCACCATTTCACATTGGTAACACCACCGATACCTCAGTGGCTAAGCGCATGTTTCAGCAAAGCTTTCAAGCGTTGCAGCGCAATGGGCAGTTATGGGTGGTAGCGAACCGGCACTTAGATTATCCCGATACGATTCAAAGTTTGTTTAAGAATCACCAGATTATTTTTAGTAATACCAAGTTTGTTGTGATTCTCGCGGTTAAAAAATAAAAGCCAGCTCCGCGTAGGCCAGCTGACCTAATTTTTTGGTCGGCCAATTCAACTTCATTTGACGCTTGATCAACACTCTTTCAGGGCTTAGCTTTTAATGGATTGACATTGCTGCTGGAAGAACTGCATTTCGGCAATTTTTTCATCGAGTACTTCGGCCCATTCGCCGGTGGCAATCGACACGTTCTAGACATAGTCGCCACGTGCCACGTTAGTGACCATGCTAAATGAAACAATCGAGCGAACGCCGCTAAGAATACGACGATTTTTGCTGGCTTTTTCGTCTAATAAAAGTGCAATACTCTCTTCAACATCAGTGCAGGTTTATTCAATTTATTTGCCCTCGTCACGGGTTATTGGCGAAGCGCAAGCTGACATCAGTAGCACAAGTGTGGTTAGACGAAGTGATCAGCTTCGTGCTGTCAACTAATCGGTATCTGATGCGTTATTTATAGTATTCCACTATGCTATTTTAAGTGGATAAGCTTTTTTTCATAGGCATAGCTAATACGGTACTAGCGCTGTCAGAATGAGCTAGAAATGAGGCTTAGGCCCTTCGTAAGGGTGAATGTGTCACGATTATTGCGCAGCCTATTGGAGACAGAGGTCTTTTGCATACCAAAGTCCGTTTAAACGATTTTTTAAAGCAGGTAGAACGCAAAGCTTTTCGTATTGCGAGTATTGCCGTGGGCAATCCCGATGACGCGATGGATATTGTGCAAGAAACGATGCTTAGCTTGGTGAAAAGCTACGCCAATAAATCCGAGGATGATTGGCCCAAGCTCTTCTTTCGCATTTTGTACAACAGGATTAATGATCATTTTAGGCGCCAGACGGTGCGCCAGAAAGTGATGAAGGTTAGGTCTTGGTTTGCCAGTGATGGCGAAGTTGAGGATATTATTGAGCAGGCACCGGCACATTCGTCAGCAGAGCCCTATAGGCAACTGCATAGTGACAATATTAGTGCGTCTGTAGAAGATTCATTGAAGCAGCTTTCACCGAAGCAATCAGAGGCGTTTTTGATGCGCAGCTGGCAGGGGTTGAGCGTAAAAGACACGGCCAAGGTCATGGGCTGTTCGGAAGGAAGCGTAAAAACACATCATGCAAGAGCAGTGCGGCGACTGCAAGAATTGTTAGCGCAATTTAACTGATGCAAGAGAAGGCTATGAATATTTTTCAAATCAAAAAAACTCAGCAAAGTGGAGGTCATGATGAGTAACGATACTATAGAGAAGCTCAACAAAGACCAAGACGACACGGCCATTGATAAGGTTGTTAAGGTCTTAAATGAAAGTGTTGATGGTCTCGATATGCAATCTCGCGATCGGTTAATTCAGGTGCGACAGCAAGCCTTGGATTCATTGCAGGCGCCATGGTACGCGCCATTTATGCTGCCAGTGGGATCAGCCGTGATCGCTGCTAGTTTATTGTTTGCGATTGTCTTCGCCCCCAATACCGATATGAATAGGCAGTTGGCTCCGCCAGCCGCGTTGGCTGCTAATGCAGTTATCGATGCTGATCAAATTGCGTTACTTGCAGAAGATATCGACCTGCTTGCCGATTTGGAAATGTTGCAATGGTTCGGTGATATGGCCGAGATTTATGAAGAAGCAGGTTGAAAGAGTGTTATGCCTGTCTGCCATAAAATGGCTGGTGGTAGTCAGCTGCTTGAGCAGTGGCGTCGCTTTGGGGAAAAGTGCAGAGGAGGCAGATTCAGAGGAGGCAGATTCAGAGGAGGCAGATTCAGAGGAAACACGTTATGAACCGTCTGCAGCAATGCTTGAATTTATTGCGATGTTTGATGAGCAGGCAAGCACTGCAAGTGAAGAATGGATTGATCCATTGGTCATTAGTGACGCATTAGATGCGAGTGACGCTGCGTTGGTAGAGTTTGAAAAAGGTGAGCTGATCAATCAAGACAGGTGAGTGAGGTTATGAAAGCAAAAAGTCAATTTATTAGCGGGATCGTGTTGTGTATTGGTTTAATTATCAGCGCGGCTTGTAACGCTGATAATTTAGTTTGGAGTGAGCTTAGTACCGAGCAAAGGTCTATGCTTGCTGATCATCAAGACGAGTGGGATGGTTACTCGGTCAAGCGGCAAAAGCGACTGGCGAGCGGTGCGGACCGCTGGCTGACGATGACAGATGCGCAGCGTAGCCAAGTACTCAAGAGTTTTGAGCGTTGGGGAGGCCTCTCCCAAGAGCAGCAGTCGCGGGTACACAAAAATTTTAAAAAGTTCCAGACGTTGAGTAAGGCCGAGAAGGCTAAGCTTAGGCAGTTGCGTGAACGCTTTAAGGCCATGCCCGATCAGCAACGGTCTGCGGTGAGAAAGCTGTGGAAGCAAATGGAGCGCGCGGACAAGCAGCGCTTGAAGGTCTCTATGCTTGCAATGACAGACGATGAGAGGGAAAGATTTGTTTCATCGTTAAAGTCTCTCCCCATGGAGGAACGCTACGAGCGGATACAACAGTTAATTAATGAGTCGCCTGAAAAGTAAGTTGTTACGAGAATAAAACACCGGTGACTGTCAACCGATTTGGGGCCTGTACGTTTGTTGAAGTGTGAGCTAGTAATATTCGCTCAACATCAATAAAATCAGGAGATTCAAATGAAAACTATTTTTCAATGCGCAGTAATGGTTGGCCTTTTTAGTAGTGCTTGTGCTATGGCAGGCAGTATCAATGAACGGCAAAGTAATCAGCAAGATCGTATTCAGCAAGGAGTCTATAGTGGCGAACTAACGCAAAAAGAAGCTAACATGTTAGGTCGGCAGCAGGTCAAAACTCACCGAAAAGAGGCCCGTTTTAAGTCTGATGGCAACTTTACTGTCAAAGAACGAGCCAGAATACAGCGTGATTTAGACAAAAATAGTCGAAAAATTCATAGCCAAAAGCACGATGAGCAGCAGCGTCCATAAGGTACTGGGTTGATATTCTAATGTTCTCTTGGCACTTGGCACATTGACTATAAACTCTGTGAGAGACCTCTCAGTGTCCGTTCATCTAGTACTGAATATCGTTTTGGTTTTACCGGCGGCCTCACTGGCCGCCTTAATTTAAATAGCTAGGCATTGTTGACGGTGTCGGCCACTTCATCTGCAATGGCCTTAGCTGCTGTTAGACGGTATTACTCGCATTGCGGTTTACACGGCCATCGTTAAGCTGCGCAAACTTCACATTGCTCCAGCTGACCAATATTTGATCAGGTGGCGTGTCTTGCTCTAATTGCACGGCTAAAGCCGGGCAGCTACTCCCATCAATATATTAATTCTTTGATTAGATTATGAATGCCGCTTGTACTGAATGCGCGTGGCGTTTATTCTGCGCTCGCTAAAAATTGAGCGAAACTCTAACGACACATGCGCGCGTCGACCAAGCATTGATTAAGCAAAGGACATTTAATGAAAGAGCAATCAGATATCGGCCTTGTGGGACTTGCAGTAATGGGAGAAAACCTGATTTTAAATATGGAGTCTAAAGGGTTTACTGTTACTGCCTATAATCGGAGCCACGAAAAAGTTGATCGGTTTGTTAATGGTCGAGCTAGCGGCAAGAATATTAGGGGCGCTGTAAGCATCCAAGATTTAGTGGATTCGTTAGTAAGGCCGCGTAAAATTATGCTTATGGTTAAGGCTGGTCAGCCTGTTGATGACTTTATTGAGCAGCTCATTCCTTTTTTAGAAAATGGCGACATTATTATAGATGGAGGTAACACGCATTTCCCTGACTCCAATCGCCGCACAGCATACCTAGAGAGCAAGGGGCTCTTGTACGTTGGTACGGGGGTTTCAGGTGGTGAAGAGGGCGCCTTGAAGGGGCCTTCGATTATGCCCGGCGGATCTAAAGACGCCTGGCCTGCAGTTAGACCTATTTTTCAAGCCATCGCGGCTAAAGTTGCCGATGACAATGGTGATGTGGTGGTGCCCTGCTGTGATTGGGTGGGGGACGCAGGAGCTGGCCACTTTGTAAAAATGGTACATAACGGCATTGAATATGGCGATATGCAGTTAATTTGTGAAGCGTATCAGTTGATGAAAACTGTTTTGCATTTAACAAGTGACGAAATTCAGCAGGTTTTTGCCCAGTGGAATGACACGGAACTCAATAGCTACTTAATTGAGATTACCCGCGATATTTTTGCTTTCCGCGATGAGGAGGGTGAGCCCTTAGTTGAGAAAATCCTCGATACCGCTGGTCAGAAAGGCACCGGTAAATGGACCGGTGTTGCAGCGCTCGATTTAGGCGTGCCGTTAACGCTAATCGCTGAGGCAGTATTTGCTCGGTGTATTTCGGCGCAAAAAGAGCAGCGCGTTGAAGCGGCACAACATATTAGTGGGCCAGAATTAGAGTTTACTGGCGATAAAACGGCCTTTATTGAAGATTTGCGGCAGGCACTTCTTGCTTCCAAAATTGTTTCGTATGCGCAAGGTTATGTGCTGATGCAAGAAGCTGCCAAAGAATATGACTGGGAGTTAAATTACGGTGGTATTGCTTTGATGTGGCGCGGCGGTTGCATTATTCGCTCTGCTTTTTTGGGCAAGATTAAAGAAGCTTATGATGATAATGCTGAGCTATCTAATTTACTGGGAGCGCCATACTTTCGCGATACGGTAGTGGGCGCGCAAAGCGGTTGGCGCCGAGTAATGGGCGCAGCTATCAATCACGGCATTCCGGTACCCTGTTTAAGCGCAGCATTAAATTATTTTGATGGCTTTCGTACAGCGCGCCTTCCGGCCAACTTATTGCAGGCGCAGCGAGATTATTTTGGCGCACACACTTATGAGCGTTTAGATCAACCTAGAGGCGAATTTTTTCATACCAATTGGACGGGTAGAGGCGGTGATACTGCTTCAACGACTTACGATGTATAGCTAAGCATCGGGCATTCTTCAACTTAGTGCATGCTTGCAAAGGCTTACTGAAGAGGAGTTGTTGCAATTGGGTCAAATCGACTTGGAATAGAGATTTCGACGGATGATTTTTGGCTTAGTCAGCCTTAATTTGGTGTCGAGCGGATTTAGAAATTACTTGCACAGCGGGTTGACTGTGGTCTCTAAGTGACTGTATTTATTATATTTTTTGCGTGTGGTGCAATTCTTGCTGATATTCCTTTGGTAAAGTGAAAGTAGATGGCTTTCACTAGCCAATAAGCTGAACTAAGCTTGTCCGGTGGCATGAAATATCAAACACAGAGGAAGCTAATCATGAGAAATACAATTAAATCACAGTTATTGATAGCGGGTATTACGACTGTTGGCATAGTTCAATCAGTTGCGGCAGGCGATGTTGCGGGACCAGGGCCCGGTCCTGGCGATCCGATCGTATCAGTGCCTGAGCCCGGTATGCTCTCGCTCATAGGTGTTGGCGTAGTTATTATGCTGGTCGCCAAATACAAAAACCGCAATAAGTAGTAAGAATCTAGTGGTCTCAAAAGGGCGGTTTTACTGCCCTTTTTTTGTAATAAAAAAGTCGTGATGCAATGTTGGTTGCCTGAACGCAGGCCAGGGTTGAAGCCTAATTAGCATTGCCCAACTACATGATGATTGCTTTAGTATTTGATCTAAGACTCATGGTCTTTTTAGTAGGGAGGTCTTTTGTGCTATGTTAACGCTTGCCTACCTACCAGTTGTCGCATTTGTTATCATTGTTGCGTTTGAGCTTTTCTGGCCGCGCCGTACTGATGCCCGCGGTGATGTGCATCGTTGGCTGAGTAACATAGCACTCTATATCATCAATAAGCTCGGCTCGCGCGGCATTTACTTGTTATTGATAGCAGTTGGAATGGAGATTAACGAGGCTCAGTCGGCTACTGATGATGGGTTGCTGAAGGCAACGAGCATCACGTTAGCAGTATTAGTGTTATTTGACATCTTAGACTACGCCAAGCACGTATTGCTTCATCGAGTACCTTTTTTGTGGCGCTTCCATCAGGTTCACCACAGCGACAGCAAATTAGATTTTACCAGTCAATTTCGGTTCCACCCCTTTGAAATGCTACTTGCAATGACGCTCGATGTAAGCTTTATTTTGCTACTCGATATACCAGTGTATGCGATCACAGCTGTTGCCCTAATCGGCTCAACGTGGGGTATGTTTCAGCATGCGAATACGCATGCACTCAAGGGCCTTGACCGGTATGCGAGATTGCTCCTAGTAACACCTAATCTACACCATATACATCACTATACGGACGCTGCCGCAGCGAACAAAAATTTTGGTGTCATGTTTTCGGTCTGGGATCGACTCTTTGATAGCTATCTATCGCCGAAGAGTTTGATCGGAGATACACCGCAATACGGAGTTGTTGGGTTAAACGAAAGAGGTAATCTAAACCCTTTTGCTCTATTGACCTTGCCATTTCAAGCTTCAAATACAGTGACCCAAGTGGGACTGGATCAAGATCAGACGCCAATAAAAAGTTTAAAGGAAGAAAGTTAGTTTTAACTTTTTGGAGCTGGAGCTGGAGCTGGAGCTGGAGCTGGAGCTGGAGCCTGTCCATTCAGTACGTGAGAGCAATGAAAGTCTTGGCTTTATCCCCTAGTACCTTGACACTTAGTTTGCGACTTCACGTTCAGACACTTGATCGCGCTGCTTACCAAAAAATTTCTTATCAATAAAACGTACTAAGTCTTCAGCTGAAGCATAATCGTTGCGATTGTAATCAATGCAGCCAACAAAATCAGGGAACAATGCTCCGCAACCTTCTGATTCTAGCGCAACACCGGGGCTGGCATAAAGTTGATTGAGACGGTTGCTTTGACGGAAAGGGTTTTTCGATTCCAATAAAGCGGCGAAGTGGTTGCCACCTAAATGAGCCACTAATTTTGTCTCAGGAAAAAGACTTCGAAGTTGCTTAGCAAAGTTTTCACACCATCGGTTACGCATTTTCCCAGTAGTAAGAACGTTAAACATTTCATTGGTATCAAAAAGAGCCAGTGAGAGCTTGAGTTCCGAATCTTGTTCATTCTTGTAATGCTTGCAGGTTTCAATTAATGCGTTTCGATTCTCAAGGCCAGTTGAGAGATCAATAAAACGAACCATGTCTTCGACAATCATATCCGCTAAGTTTTTTAGCAATATAGTTTCTTCTATATTAAGGCTGCGAGGCCTCCGGTCGATGATGCATAGAGTTCCAAGATTATGACCGTTAGGGGCTTTGAGAGGTGCTCCTGCATAAAAGCGAATGTTTGGTCTGCCGGTTACCAAGGGGTTGTCTCGAAAACGCGAGTCTTTGGTTGCATCGGGTATTTCAAAGACATCTCCGGCAAGTATGGCGTGGCCACAAAAAGAAACGTTTCGAGGCGTTTCTTTAGCGTCAAGCCCACAAACCGATTTAAACCACTGGCGATACCGATCTACTAGGCTGATAACGGCTATCGGTGTGCCGAAGAGTTGGTTGCAAATGCGCGTGTATCGATCGTACCGATCAGTCTCGGGAGTGTCGAGGATCTTAAGCTTTAATAAGGTTTCAATTCTTTGATCTTCATTATGCGGGGTTCTTGGCTCTAGCATACTTACCTCGGGCTCTTATTGCGATTCGAAAATTTAGTATAGGCATTGACCGACAGAGCGTTGAAATAATACGCCCTTTTTTTTACATTAAAAAGGCTGAGTTTTATAGTTAGGTGGCTGGAATTTATTTTTTAGGTAAAATTACTATAGTATTTTTGCAGTAGTAATTTCTTTTAGGCACCATTTTTTTATGATGATGTTCGAAGATGAACCTTCGATAAATAACTTGAGTCGGTATCGCTAAACCCATGTAATTGCGTGAAGAAGAGCGTAGTTATTTTGATAATAGGTTTTTTTGGGTGGCGTTGCGTTTAAATTTTTCTTGCTTTTAAAATACATGGGAAGCTTGCGGCGTTGAGCTTTAAAAGCCTAAGAATATTTTGCTATAGTATTTTTCTTTTTGATAACCGCACCGCAAAAATACGGTTTTCGGTTAGGTTAGATCTGCTCTATGAACGTTTCTCCATGCACATAAATCGCTGGCGAGTTAGACTTGCGACTTAACCGTAATCAGTTGAAG
>Ga0206130_10007844_pt1 | contig 11668 bp, 9 predicted proteins | sample Helgoland_Spring_9_FD_148637 | JGI IMG/M metagenome (GOLD analysis project Ga0206130, IMG submission 148637) | Pelagic subsurface seawater microbial communities from Kabeltonne, Helgoland, North Sea - Helgoland_Spring_Bloom_20160512_1 | ecosystem: Environmental > Aquatic > Marine > Epipelagic ...
TCTGGGTATTAATCCGCCGGACTTTGTTGCTCAGGTGGTGGCTATTGCTTTTGGTTTGGCGGCTGCAAGCTTATTTCCAGCCATTATTATGGGGATATTTTCCAAAGGCATGAACAAGGAAGGTGCCATCAGCGGAATGTTGGCGGGCATGGTATTTACAATCAGCTATATTATTTACTTTAAGTTTATCGATCCCTCGGCAAATTCGGCTGAGCATTGGTGGTTTGGTATATCGCCTGAAGGCATTGGTGCACTGGGGATGATGGTGAACTTTGCAGTGGCAACGGCGGTTTGTCAGTTTACGGCGCCTACTCCACTGCATATCCGACAGTTGGTTGATAGTATCCGGGTACCCACCGGCGCCGGTGATGCGCATGTGGACTGATTGGGTCATCGCCTCGAGGATCTTGAGTCTCGGCAATAAGATATGATTTTGAAGACTATGTGATTAGGCCGTTGTCTTGGTCGTACTATTTAATCGACTGAATCGACTGAATCGACTGAATCGACTGAACTCGGCAGCGGCGCAACGTGATTGCTGCACGATGGTGGCCCTCTGGGCTGCCTTCCTTCCCGCCGGAGCCCAGCCTGAAAAACGGCCGGTCTCAGCCACTCACTCAGCACTCATCTTTTATGTTTCGCAATAACGCCACCCCGCTGCCTTCTCTTGCAGTGACTGCTGACAACTGCACGCTGCTAGATGAGAAAATGAGAAAATAAGATTAGAGGGCTGGGCTGGGGGTTGTCGCGAAAGTTAAAGGGATTGGCCGAGGGCGTGAATGAGACACCGAAGCGTTTTAAGGCTCAGACACTTCCGAGGGAACCCCGGAGGGGCCAGTCCCATGCAGCGACAGCCTCCGGCACAGTCGTCGGCGCCAAAAACACAATAAACTCCAACATTCATTGTCACTAAGTAGTTTTTATTATTCTGTTACTAAACCCGGCAACGGCGCAACGTGATTACTGCACGATGGTGGCCCTCTGGGCTGCCTTCCTTCCCGCCGGAGCCCAGCCTGAAAAACGGCCGGTCTCAGCCACTCACTTAGCACTCATCTTTTATGTTTCGCAATAACGCCACCCCGCTGCCTTCTCTCGCAGTGACTGCTGACAACTGCACGCTGCTAGATGAGAAAATGAGATTAGAGGGCTGGGCTGGGGGTTGTCGCGAAAGTTAAAGGGATTGGCCGAGGGCGTGAATGAGACAGCGAAGCGTTTTAAGGCTCAGACACTTCCGAGGGAACCTCGGAGGGGCCAGTCCCATGCAGCGACAGCCTCCGGCACAGTCGTCGGCGCCAAAAACACAATAAACCCCAACATTCATTGTTGCTAAATAGTTTTTATTATTCTGTTACTAAACCCGGCAACGGCGCTACTTGATTGCTACACGATTACGCCCCGCCGGCAGGTCTTCGATTATGATTGTTCTACTGAATCACGCAGATAACTGTTTTATCCGTGGCACCGTTTGAATTTTCTACCGCTACCACACCAGCAGGATTCATTACGTTTTGGTAGTCGTGTATTCGGGAGAGCATTTAACGCCCCGTCAACATAAAACCAGAGACCGTTTTCTTTGACAAATTGAGATCGCTCGTGCAACCGCGATACCTCTTCATTCTGGCGGTAAATAGCAACAAACTCTACCTCGCCGTGACTATCACTGGCCAAGCCCATGTTCGACTCGATGATGGTGAGTTGAAGCCACTCGGACTGTTTAAAAGAGTCTTCGAGTTCCTGTTTATCGTTAGCTGATCTTTTTGATGAGTGATGACTGGTGATCAGGTAGTCGGCATTGCTTGTGCAAAAGGCCGAGAAGCGAGACCGCATTAACTGCTCGGCTGTATGAGCGATTGTTTGACCGGCTAGCAGTGGTCCACAGCAGTCTTCGAAACTGACTTCGCGACCACAAAAGCAAGCAACCAAATTTTTCAAAATAGACAACCACAGAGGGGTCTAAAAACGTTAATAATCTTAGGCGTTATTCGTAAACGCAAAGATAGGCAGTTTCTACCGCCACTTTTACTTGAAATTTTTCGTTGGCGGCAACAATGAAATGTTCACCAGCCGAAAATGTATTCCAGCTATCACTAGCAGGTAATTTCACCGTTAACGCACCACTAACGACCGTCATTGTTTCTTTCTGGCTGGTGCCAAATTCAAATTCACCCACCGCCATAACGCCGACAGTAGCTGGCAGTGTGTCTGTTTGAAAGGCAATGGAAGCAACCTTGCCATCGAAATATTGATTAGTATTGAACATGTTAAAACCGCCTGTCAGGGATAAGAGGGCGGGGATTATAGGCAAAATACCAATGCCTGGCAAAGCTGTTTTGCCAGGCATTGGTCAATGGTGTTAGTGGATTTCGATGGTTCGTTGTACGGGCTCATTTTTTTTAACTTTAAAAACAGATACCGTCAGCAAGCCGTCGATGAAGCTGGCTTCAATGTTATCCTGCTCAATGTCCTGACCTAAATTAAAACGGCGGGATAAGGTTCCAAAGTTTCGTTCGGTACGTAGAGTTTTAGCGGCTTCTTGCGTGCTGCCTTTGCGGGTCTTTTCTGCCGTTATGATCAAGGTGGAGTTTTCCAAAGTGATAGCGATATTTTCCTTCTTTACACCCGCCAGCTCCATGACTAATTCATAGCTGTCATTTTTTTCAATGATATCGACGCTGGGATTATTCTGATGACTTTTTGCTGTTGGCATTGTGCCTAAGGTGGCTAATTCCTTTGGTGAAAAAGAGTATGATTTTCTGGAACTAAACTGGGGGGATGTTAGCTGAAAGAAATCATTTAAGTTAAAAGTATTACCGCGAGTATGTATAGTCATTGGGTTCTCCGATGATGAATTATGTTATTGGCTTAACACTAAGCTGAGGCCAAAAATTCAGTAATCAAGAGCGCAATAGAAAAAGAAAAAATAGAATGGATTGACACTTGAAGTTATAAAAAACGACATCATATTAATCGATGATAGTGAGGTTTTTTTAAGCGGAATTTTTTTCTGTTCTGTCACAAAGGGTATTACAGCGTTTTTTTCGCCAGTAATTGATCGAGTGTATTGGCGAATGCCTGCTTAGCTTTTGCATCGAGAGGTGGTGGTCCGCCGCTAATTTGTTGAGTGTCGCGCATCTCCTCCATAAAATTTCGCATCGCTAACTTCTGTTTAATATTGTGCTCGTTGTATAAAGTGCCGCGAGGGTTAATGCCGTAAGCACCTTTGGCAACAATATCAGCTGCCAGTGGGATATCAGCCGTCACAACAATATCGCCTGGGTTAACAGCATTGGCAATGTGGTTGTCTGCTACGTCGAAGCCGGCCGGAACTTGAATGGCATTGATGTAGGGAGATGGCGGTGTTTTGATCAGTTGGTTGGCGACCAGAGTAAGTTTTATCTGGGTTCGAGTTGCCGCCCGAAACAGAATGTCTTTAACAACATTGGGACAGGCGTCTGCATCAACCCAGATATGCATAATTAATGCTCCGCCAAATAATACGTAGGGCGATCTGCCTGCGTTATGTTGGAGCATTCGGCCGTTAGCACTTAACTTGAAACCGTAATATTTAGGTTTCTCAAAATACCATCCTTAATGTCATAAACCCAACCGTGAATAGTAAGATCCTGATTTGCCTTCCACGCATTTTTAACAATCGTGGTTTTGCTAACATTGCCAGCCTGTTCGATGACATTGAGCTCGCACATTCGGTCCAATTTATCCTGGTGGTGATCGATACCGTCAACCTCTTCTTTGTTGAGGCGATAGACATTGTTGATATGCTGTAACCAGTTGTCGATTAGGCCATATTGCTGTTTATCCATTGCTGCCTGTATACCGCCACAGCCATAGTGGCCGCAGACAATGATATGTTTAACCTTTAATACCTCGACCGCATATTGAATAACTGACAGGCAGTTTAAATCAGAGTGAGAAACCACATTTGCAATATTACGATGGACAAAAACCTCTCCAGGCGGGAGATCGATAATCTGGTTTGCCGCAACGCGGCTATCAGAGCAGCCGATCCATAGATACTCTGGGTTTTGTTGTTTTGAGAGGCGATAAAAGAAATCAGGGTCGTCGTCCTTGATGTTCTTTGCCCATTTTCTGTTATTGCTGATTAGGTTGTCTAATTCTTTCATTGATCGAAGGCCTGATAATAATTGTCGCAGCGTTGATGATATATAAATAGTGTATGCAAGGAAACTCTAGCGTTGGGAATGATACCGCTGATTGTTGTTATTCGTCAGCGTTTTGGTCTCGCTGCAAAAATTCGAGCAGTGTTTTAAGCTGTGGAGTATTCAAAATCTGCTGTAACAGTTCGGGGTTTTCCTCCAGTTGCAGTTGCGCCGTGCCGAGCAGCTCTTGATGGTCCAGCATGGTTGCAATGGTGTCACTCGTTACCCGTTGGGGTTGTTGATTGTCATCCTCGGCTTCGCTGATGATATGAGTCGTGGAGTTGATCGATAAGGTTTTCTCAGGGTTTGATTCGCTGTGAATAACTGCGCTGCCTCTGACTGATGAGCTTTGGGGTGAGCGCTCCAGCGCAGGTGATTGTGTTGAATTGGCTGCAGGCTCCAGTAGGTTTTTTAGTTGCAACGAGTTGCTATCAAGGTCCGCTAGACTCAAATTGGAGTATTTCTGCACAATTGAAAAAACGCTCTCACCAAAACGGTTGGCGTGCTGCTGCAGCGGGTCGCTATGATCAAAATCTCCGCTAGCAAGGCCGTAGCCCCATATTCCTGACAGCACAATAGCCACAGCCAGCGCACTGTTAGTGACTGCGCCTGCACATTTGCTGGGCAGTGATTCTCTGTTGGCCAATACCTTGAGGCCAGGGACTGCGCCAGTAATACCTTTGACTAGGCCGCCAATGACTAAACTGCCCGCTATCATGCCCCCAAAAAATAAGGCGACGCCGCTCAGCAGCTCTATAACAATGCTAGGAATACTGATGCTGGCCTGACTGGCAACAAATTCTGCGAGTTGATACCGATAGCTATAGGCAGCCCAATAGCCGCAGACGATACCTGCCACTCCACCAATGACGCCTGCGAAGCCGAGGAACATGCCTCTGACTGCAAAAACGAGTACTGCAGTGATAAGTATTGCCATTGCCATCGTTGTTAACCCTGCGTTGGTAGTGGTCTGTTTATTTCTGGCAGTCGCCTTCGAACCTTTATCAAAGTGTTGTAAGCCTCCGGGTTTGTTCGCTGTAAGAGGATTGCTGCCGGTTTAGCCGTCAGTAGGCTGCAAATCATGGTCAAAAAAACACCGGTTTACAGTGTTAACTGGGCGTAAACTTCCCCGGAGGAGTTATCTTTGATTCTTAATATACGGGCTTAGTTGCCTGCTGATTTTGCATCATAACATAGTCGCAATAACTGCCTGGGTGAGTTCTTATTGGCGTTAAAGGTGCTGGCAGAAACAGCTATTATGAATGGAATCGGAGTATACTTAATTCCAATTTTCAGTGTGCAACGCTAAGTATTGACGATAATAATAGTAACAAATCAGGTGTTTCAACTATGCGTAAGTTTATCTTAACCGGTTTCACTATTGTTGCCATTGCGGCGGCCAGCTACTGGGGTTACCAGCGTGTTAATTATGTTTACAGCGATGACGCTCGTATTGCCTCCGACATGATTGATATCAGTAGTAAGGTTTCTGGATGGCTTGTGGAATTCCCTGTCTCTTCCGGTGATCTGTTGCAAAAAAATGACGTCCTAGCAGTGATTGATAGTCGTGAAACGGTACTTAAGTTACAGGAGTTAGCGTCGCATATTTCCGCTATGGCTGCAGATTATGAAGGCCGAAAGGCCGAGCGGTCTATGGTGGAACGGCAAACGATGGGAGCCTTGCAAGCTGCTGAATCGCAACTCGCTATGGCAGAAGCCTCGCTGGCAGCTAGTGATTCAGAGTTAGAATTCCGGGCGAGTGAATGGACGCGAGCGCAAGCTTTGCGGGAGCGCAGAATTATTTCCCAACAAGATTACGAAGCGGATAAATCATTATTTAAAAAATCTCAACAGGGTCGCCAGGCGGCACTTGGCAGCGTTGCATCGGCGCGAGCGAAGCTGATTGAGGCCGAGGCTGCACAATCACGTTTGATTGTCATGGAGCGACATTTGGCGCGACTGAAATTTGAACAGGAAAGCCAAGTTGCGGAGTTGGCGCGCCACCGTATTGATTTGCAGGACCGCACGATGGTTTCACCGTTGAAGGGCATTGTCGACCGGATCTTTATTGATCCCGGCGAATATGTTCAGCCAGGTCGTCGTTTGCTGATGATGCATGATCCTGACAATGTTTGGGTTGATGCCAACATTAAGGAAACAGAAATTCGCCGTTTGAGACCGGGGCAGTCGGTTGCTGTCTCCGTTGATGCTTACCCCGACGAAGTTTTTGTCGGCACTATAGAAAAAATTGGCCATGCTGCTACCAGTCAGTTTTCTTTGCTTCCCAGTACCAATCCCAGTGGTAACTTTACTAAAGTGACGCAGCGGTTAACGGTAAAGATTGCACTGCAACAGCGTGATGGCTTATTGAAGCCAGGAATGATGGTTGAGGTTAGTATTGATATACGTGATCAAGACCAAGACATAGCCCTTTAGATCCTATGACTGAATCACGAGCTAACACCGACATAGAGTCTTACCTTGAGCAGCTGGACACCAGTGAGCCGATAAAAGCACTGTTCCGCCAATACGGTCAAATTTATGCTTGGTTAGCGATGTTCGCGGTCATGATCGCTATGCTGGCAACCATGCTAACGGCGACGATCGTTAATATAGCCATTCCTCAAATTATGGGGAGTTTTGGTATTGGACAAGATCAGGCGCAGTGGTTATCGACGGCTAATTTAGCGGCGTCGACGGTCGGTATGTTAACCACATTTTGGGTAGTCCAGTTTTGGGGTATGCGAAAAATGATTACCGTCACTATGACGATATTCATGGTGAGCTGTGTGATTGGTGGCTTGAGTACCAACTTTGAATTGATGGTCTTCACTCGGGTTATTCAGGGACTAGCAACAGGCATGGTAACGCCGCTGACAATTTCTATTATTTTCCAACTGTTCCCTTTCCACAAGCAGGGCTTGGTGATGGGCTTGTCTAGCGTTGCTGCCATTATGGGTCCTGCACTGGGGCCTTCGGTGGGAGGCGTGTTGATCGACTATTTTAATTGGCGCTATGTTTTTTTTATCGGTGTGCCTTTGTCGATGATCTGTCTACCGCTGGCCATATTGTTTTTGCCAGAACGTGACGGCCCAAAGCCTCAGCAGGTGTTTGATTGGATGGGTACTGTCTCGTTGTCGATGGCGATTACCGCTATGCTGGTGGCTATGAGTAACGGCGAAAAGGAAGGCTGGTCATCAGACTTTATTGTGCTCTGGTCCACGGTATCACTATTGGCGTGGATTACTTTTATTTATGGACAGATCCATACTGAACATCCACTGCTTAATTTGAAAATTTTGCTGAATAAGCGCTTTGCAACTTTTTCGCTAACGGCCTTTACCTTTGGCGCAGGGCTTTATGGTTCGGCGTATTTAATTCCTCTATTTCTGCAAATCGTTCAGGGTATGAAGCCGACCGATGCGGGTTTATCGATGATGCCTGCCGGATTATTAATGGGGATAGCCAGCCCCCTTTTCGGGCGGCTGGCAGATCGACTTGCCCCACGGCTGATGATTATCGCCGGTTCGCTGCTGTTCTTTTTATCGTTCTATTTAATGATCGATGCCGATGCCGATACCAGCTTTTGGACGTTTGTTTGGTGGATGTGTATAGGGCGTGTTGGCATTAGCTGTGCGTTTCCATCGATGAGTATGGGGGCGATACGCTCGGTGCCAGCAGAACTGACGGGTCAGGCTTCGGGGGTGCTCAATTTTATTAGAAACCTCGGTGGTGCCTACGGTGTTAACGTTCTGTCTGTAGTGTTAGCGCGGCGCACGGAGTTTCATGTTGACTCCTTGCGGGCTACTCAGGTGGCGGATAATTCGGCCACTAGCGAGTTATTATTGCGTTTGCAAGAGCGATGGGCAGCGGCTGGCTGGTCGCCGTTTGAGCAGTCGTCCATGTCGATGCATTACTTGATGGAGTCTATTCGCAGTCAAGCGACGATGTTAGCGTTTAAGGACAGTTTTCTGGTGGCGTCTTTGGTTTTTATTATTACCGCACTGGCAGCATTAAGCTTAAAAAAATTGGAGCATGATAAGACCGCATAAAACTGCGCTGTTGCTTGAGGGCGATTCATTGGCGCCAGCCTCCACTGGCATAAACATCGATAATGTTACAGCCAACCTCTATAGCAATATGCTTGGCCTGCTTTAGTTAAAGCTGTGACAGGTGCTTATTTAGAGGAATAAGCTCTATCAGCATGGCGCTGACTGTTTTAGACCCTTACGCACTTAACGATGCAGCCGCCGCTGATGCACTGAATGATGTAGTTAACGGTGTCAAAGGCTTGGTTTCGTGGTGCTTGGCGTTGAAGTGAACACCACCTAGTGCAGCACATTTAGCGTCTCTATCGCTATTTTTAACTACTTATCCTGGTAGCAAAACCAAACTGGATTTTACCGTCGCAAATCGCTATTGTTCTTGCTATTCGGTGTCAATGACCTTCAAGAGGCGGCTATGAAAATTCATCAGGTTTATACCGAAAGCGAACTGCGTAACTTTACTTATCTTATCGAATTAGAGGATGGCTCTGCTCTGGTCATTGACCCGTGGGATGCTGGGGAGGTTAATCGTCTGCTGCATCAGTGGCAGCTGAGCCTGCGGGCAATCATCAATACCCACGAACATTGGGATCATATTCAGGGCAACCCAGAGCTAGTCGCAGAGCACAGCTGCGAGGTTTGGGCTCACAGTAATGGTCAGGGAAAGGTTCCTGGCTTGAGCCGAATGCTGAAGGCAGGAGAGTTGATTGATTTAGGCAGTGGCGTCCAGTTACGCGTACTGGATACCCCCGGTCATACCTATGCCCATTTGTGTTTTCTAATGCTTGAGCAGGGCGTAGAGGTCGCAGTATTTACCGGTGACACATTATTTAATGCTGGAGTAGGGCACTGCCGCAGTGGTGATGTCGATTCCCTCTACCAGACGATTGCTGAACAATTTCATTGCCTCGATGATAATGTGCGGGTCTATCCGGGCCATGATTATTTGGAGAATAATCTGCGCTTTACCCTCAGCGTGGAACCGGATAATCGGCAGGCTCAGGAGTGGTTGCCGCGGGCTATAGCCGCCGATTTGACTGTTGCTCCCTTGGTCACCCGTATAGGCGATGAGCGGGAATTTAATAGCTTCTTTCGTTTGGCCAACAGACAGATTCGTGAGGGGTTGAACTCTGTGAATGCAACCAACAAAGAGGTGTTTATTAAACTACGGTCCCTGCGTGATAAGTGGTAAAACAACGATAAGAGAGATCCATAACGCCAGCTTTTGCCCAAACTTATTACAAGGTCCGCGCTACTTGCAATGGGAAAGCTATTATTGACGCTCAATTGTACGAGCATTAAGCATAAATCAGCGATGTTTCGGCCATTATAGTTTTGTGCGTTGTCCTGTACGGAACTTATGTTGTCGCGGTGTTCCTAATCGATAGTTGCAGCGCTCGTTACAGGCAGGTACAACGCTAAGTAGCAGACACTAGAAGGCCGTCAGCGTTATGAATTGCTGAGGAGAAGGCGAAGGAGACAGTAGTCATAATTCAGGCCTATGTGTTAACTAGACGGTGAACGATGGGCTTATTGTCTTTTAATTTGGGCGGATTGCACTAGTCAGAGTTAGGCAGGGTGTTGGCAATCCGGTTGTTGAATTATGTGATGGGCTAATGTTTTGACTATCTGAATGGGATCTGTATGTTGGCTACTTTATTTTAGGCATAAAAAAGGCCGCTAAAAAAGCGGCCTAAGTCATTGATATAGTGGTAGCGAGAAGTGGATTTGAACCACTGACCCCATCATTATGAGTGATGTGCTCTAACCAACTGAGCTACCTCGCCACGGTCATTTAGTCGGCGACATGTTTCATCAGGACTAAAAGAGGCGCGTATTCTGGCGATTTGGCTAGCGACTGTCAATAGCGTTTGATGATTTTCATAGCCGGGTGTTAGACATTAAATTTAAAGTGAACAACGTCTCCGTCTTTGACGATGTAGTCTTTGCCTTCAAGACGTAATTTGCCAGCTTCCTTGGCGCCTTGTTCGCCTGAGAATTCAACAAAATCGCTGTAGGATACCACTTCGGCTTTGATAAACCCCCGTTGGAAATCGGTGTGAATAACTCCGGCAGCCTGCGGCGCTGTTGCGCCGATTGGAATGGTCCACGCGCGAACCTCCTGCACCCCTGCGGTAAAATAGGTCTGTAAGCCTAGCAGTTCATAGCCCGCTCGGATAACCCGATTTAGCCCAGCTTCTTCCATGCCGAGGTCTTCGAGAAATTCTGCTTTTTCTGCTTCATCGAGTTCGGCGATTTCAGATTCCAGTTTGTTGCAAATAGGAACGAGTGCGGCGTTCTCAGCGGCGGCTATCTCGCGGACAACATCGAGGAAAGGATTATCTTCAAAGCCGTCCTCGTCAACGTTAGCGATATACATGGTGGGTTTAGTGGTCAGGAGATGAAGGCTGGGAAGGATCGCCTGTTCGGCCTCACTGAGTGATAGTGATCGCACCGAAGCGCCTTCTTCGAGATGAGGGATCAGCTTTTCGATCAGTGCTTTCTGTGCAGCAGCCTCTTTGTCGCCGCCTTTTGCGTTGCGAGTGACTCGCTGCAGTTGTTTTTCAACGCTATCTAGGTCGGCGAGGGCCAGCTCCATATTGATGATTTCGATATCATTAGCAGGGTCAATCTTATTAGCAACATGGATGACGTTTTCATTTTCAAAACACCTTACGACATGAGCAATGGCGTCTGTTTCGCGGATATTGGCGAGGAATTGATTACCTAGCCCCTCACCTTTTGACGCGCCTTCGACTAAACCGGCTATGTCGACAAATTCCATGGTGGTTGGTACTACCCGCTCAGGGCTGACTATATCAGCGAGTTTGTCCTGGCGAGGATCCGGGATTGGCACAATACCGGAGTTGGGTTCTATGGTGCAGAAGGGAAAGTTTTCTGCATCAATACCCGCTTTTGTTAAGGCATTAAATAATGTGGACTTACCAACATTAGGTAATCCAACAATACCGCAATTAAATCCCATGTTGCTTCTCTCTCTACGCTTTAAATGTGTGTAAATAATTCATGGCTTTTGACCAGTCGCCCTTAATTGCATCGGGCATGGCGCGAATGGCTTCATCGATAATATCTTCCATTTTTCTATATTCAGCCGCTGGTGCTTTGTTGAGGACGTAGCCGGTTACTTTATCCGCGGAACCTGGATGACCGATGCCGATTCTCAGTCGATGAAAATTTTTATTGTTGCCATTGCGAGCAATAATGTCTCGCAAGCCATTGTGGCCACCGTGACCTCCGCCTTGTTTGAATCGTGCGGTGCCTGCGTCGATATCGAGTTCGTCGTGAGCGACGAGGACTTCTTCAAAAGGCACCTTATAAAATTGGCACATGGCTGCTACGGCTTGGCCGCTGCGGTTCATGAAGGTAGTGGGAATCAATAATCTGACGTCATCGTCGTCGATTTGTAAGCGCCCTGTAACACCA
>Ga0206130_10007846_pt1 | contig 11667 bp, 10 predicted proteins | sample Helgoland_Spring_9_FD_148637 | JGI IMG/M metagenome (GOLD analysis project Ga0206130, IMG submission 148637) | Pelagic subsurface seawater microbial communities from Kabeltonne, Helgoland, North Sea - Helgoland_Spring_Bloom_20160512_1 | ecosystem: Environmental > Aquatic > Marine > Epipelagic ...
CGCTTTAGAAACAATTATTAAAGCAGTTGGAAATGCAGGGTATACTGCAGGAAAAGACGTTATGATTGCATTAGATTGTGCAGCAGCAGAATTTTATGAAAACGGTGTTTATGATTATACACTTTTCGAAGGTGACAAAGGAGTAAAAAGATCTTCTGAAGAGCAGGCTACTTATTTAGCAGAGTTAAGCGCTCAGTATCCGATCATATCCATTGAAGATGGTATGGATGAAAATGATTGGGAAGGATGGAAATCTCTAACTGAAAAAGTAGGAGATAAAGTTCAATTAGTAGGTGATGATTTATTTGTTACAAATGTTGAACGTCTTTCTAAAGGTATTCAAGAGAATATTGCAAATTCGATTCTTATTAAAGTAAACCAAATTGGAACTTTAACAGAAACAATAGCAGCTGTAAATATGGCACATAATGCTGGTTATACTTCCGTAATGTCTCACCGTTCAGGGGAAACAGAAGATAACACAATTGCAGATCTAGCAGTTGCATTAAATACAGGTCAAATTAAAACAGGTTCAGCTTCTAGAAGTGACCGTATGGCTAAGTATAATCAATTATTACGTATAGAAGAAGAATTAGGTGAAGTAGCGTATTTCCCAAAGAAAAATGCTTTTAAAATCTAACGCACATACCAATAAATGTTAAAAGGGGCTTTAAGCCCCTTTTTTTATGCAAAAAATTGGACATAAATATGTAAATTTGTACTCTCATAAAAACGTAATACCATGGAAAAATCTATAAAATTTATTTACAAAGACGAAACTTTTGAATTCCCATTAGTTGGAGGGACTGAAAATGAATTAGGTATAGATATAAAAACCCTTCGAGCTTTAACAGGATTGGTTACTCTTGATCCAGGTTTTAAAAATTCAGGATCTTGTGAAAGTGGAGTTACTTTTTTAGACGGTGAAAAGGGTATTCTAAAATACAGAGGATATTCAATAGATGATTTAGCAAAAGGAGCTGATTTTCTTGAAGTAGCCTATTTATTGATTTTTGGTGAGCTTCCAACTTCTGCTCAATTAGACAAGTTCCAGTCCGATATAAATGAAGAAGCCATTGTTGATGAAGATTTAAAGACAATACTTAAAAGTTTTCCAAAGACTGCCCATCCAATGGGAATTTTGGCGTCATTAACCTCTGCGTTAACAGCATTCAACCCTTCTTCTGTAGATGTTGGGTCAGAAGAAGAAATGTATCAAGCCATTGTTACAATTTTAGCTAAGTTCCCAATCTTAGTCGGTTGGACTCAAAGAAAGGTAAAAGGTCTTCCTTTGAACTATTACGATACTAAATTATCTTATGTAGATAATGTAGCGCAAATGATGTTCAAGAAACCTAATTCAGAATACACCTCTAACCCAATTGTTATAGAGGCATTAAATAAATTATTAATCCTTCATGCTGATCACGAGCAAAATTGTTCTACATCTACTGTTCGTATTGTAGGATCATCTCATGCAGGTTTGTTCGCGTCTATTTCCGCAGGTATTTCTGCATTATGGGGCCCACTTCACGGGGGTGCCAATCAGGCGGTTATTGAAATGCTTGAAGCGATTAAAGAAGATGGTGGAGACACGAAGAAGTTTATGGCTAAAGCTAAAGACAAAAGCGATCCATTCCGTTTGATGGGATTCGGACATCGTGTTTATAAAAACTTCGATCCTCGTGCAAAGATCATTAAGGTAGCTGCTGATGAAGTTCTTAATGAACTTGGAATTGTAGATCCTGTTCTTGATATCGCAAAAGGACTTGAGCAAGAAGCTCTTTCTGATTCTTATTTTGTAGATCGTAAGCTGTATCCTAACGTTGATTTTTATTCAGGAATTATATACAGAGCCCTAGGAATTCCTACCGAAATGTTTACGGTTATGTTTGCATTAGGTCGTTTACCAGGTTGGATAGCTCAATGGAAAGAAATGAGAGAGAATAATGAGCCTATTGGACGTCCAAGACAAATATATACTGGAGAAACAAATAAAGTCCTTAAAACTATCGAAAAGCGCTAATTAAGCTTTTTGTGTTTTCTGAGCAATGTTTCGAATCATGCCTTTGAATATAAAGTAGTGAAAAGGTACTAGAGTGTACCAATACAATCTCCCCCAAACTCCACGTGGACGAAATGTAGCTGTTTGGTATAGGGTAGACCCTTCAATTTTAAATTCAAGCCAAGCCTCGCCGGGTAGTTTCATTTCTGCATAGAGTAGGAGCCTTCTTTCTTTTTTGTCTGCAAGAAGTACGCGCCAGAAATCTAATGAATCTCCTGTGAAAATTTTGTCAGGGTGTGTTCTTCCCCTTCTAAGTCCAACTCCACCGATAAGCTGATCTAGATACCCTCTTATTTTCCAGAGCCAATTTGCATAGTACCAACCTTGGTCACCACCAATTCTCCATAAGGTTTGTAAAGTTTTATCTATGTCAATATGTTCTATTTTCTGAGCATCTTTAAGGATTCCAAATCTAGGAACTTGAATGTATCTGCGGAGGTCTTTGGGTAATCTTCCGCTCACCATACTGTCTTTCCAGCTACTAATTACAGAATTCTGTTCAATTTTTTTGAAAGCCATTTCTATAGCTTCCGTGTAGGTGTACGGTTTGATTTTAAGAATGGATTGAAGTCTTGAGTCTTTTGCTACTACTTCCATTTTCATGCTATTTACTAATTGAACTGCAAGCGGATAGGAAGTAGATGTGACAAAATGAAGCCAGTAGGAAGATAATCTAGGGGTCATTATAGGAATGATCCATATCCAATTTTTGAATCCACGAGTTCGCGCATAAAGATGAAGCATTTCTTTGTATGTTAATACATTAGGGCCTCCGATATCGAAAGCATCATTTTGACATTCAGGATGCAGAAGAACACCGATCAGAAACTCCATTACAGTTCGAATTGCAATGGGTTGTGATTTTGTTTTAACCCATTTAGGGGTAATCATAAAAGGTAGTTTTTCACATAAATCTCTTATGATTTCAAAAGAGGCGCTTCCAGATCCTACAATGATTCCTGCTCTTAATACAGTTAAATTAAAAGATGCGTTTTTTAGAATGTCTTCTACATTCTTTCGAGATCGCAAATGTTTTGATAGATTTTTATCATTTATAATTCCACTTAAATAAATAACTTGTTTTATTTGAGTGTTGGCGACTAAGGAACAGAAATTGGTTGCACATTTATTTTCCAAATCTTCAAAATCACCCTGAGTTGAGGACATGGAGTGAAGTAGATAATAAGCAACGTCAATATCATTTGGAATGGATTCCGCATCCTCAATATTTGCAAAATCTATTGTGATGATTTTGATTCTCTGAAGTAAATCATCGGCAACTGATAATCTTCTCGGGTCACGAACTGCACAAATTACTTCATGACCCGCTTCAAGTAGTTGCGGAAGTAGTCGCATTCCGATATATCCATTGGCACCAGTTAATAGAATTTTCATATTTTTTTATAGTTCCTCTAATCGAGTTGGTAAAACATTGATTTTTTGAGTATTAATTTTTTTAAAGTAGTCGTGTATGTTCTTTTCTGTAGCAGCGACTTTAATGCAATAATGGTCTTTGTACATTGAATATTCTTGTGCCTTTCCCTTGTATATTTTTAATTTGTAGTAGGGTATCACTAAAGCGTAAGTCTCTAAAATACTTCTAAAGCGCACAATAATACCCTTAGGGCGTAATTCAACATTACAGCTGTCTAAATTATTATCGAGTACAAGTAGGTTGTGTATATCGATAGATGCGTGAGTAATTATAAGTTTTGGAGAACCAATACCTCCTAGTTTCCATCGTTCCCTGAGAGAAAAAGGGACTCCGACTTCATCGTCTATTTGTTTCTTTATTTTAGGTTCGTTATAGGAAACGTTTAAAAGCATTTTTTACTTTAAAGATAATGGATATCTATAAGACCTAATAATTTGTACATAATAATTATATTTGCCGAAATTGATTTATGAATACAATCTCAACACAATTAACGCCCACTTTAGAGAAGGTTATAAAAGAAACGTTTAACGCATCTGTTTCATCTTTTGAGTTTCAAGCGACCCGAAAGGAATTTGAAGGAGACATAACCTTGGTTGTGTTTGGTTTATTGCGTGTTTTGAAGGGGAACCCTGTCCAAATAGGAGAAACTATAGGAAAGGAGTTAGAAGAACGACTTCAATGGGTAACGGGCTACAATGTTGTAAAAGGATTTTTGAATATTGAAATATCAGATTCTTTTTTTATAAATGAATTGAAACAGATTACTTCGTCTAAGAATTATGGAAGGGTAGAATTAAATGATAACAGTCCATCAGTTCTTGTCGAGTATTCATCACCAAACACAAATAAACCTCTTCATTTAGGTCACGTTCGAAATAATCTTCTTGGTTATTCGGTTTCAAAAATTATTGAAGCAAGTGGAAGTAAGGTTGTTAAAACTCAAATAATTAACGACCGTGGAATTCATATTTGTAAATCTATGGTTGCGTGGAGCGAATTTGGGGCGGGAGAAACTCCTGAATCTTCTGGATTAAAAGGAGATAAACTTGTCGGAAACTACTACGTTTTATTTGATAAAAAGTACAAAGAAGAAATAGCACATTTAATAGGTGAAGGTCAATCAGAAGAAGAAGCCAAGGCAAACGCTCCTTTATTTGTAAAAGCTCAAGAGATGCTTCGTTTGTGGGAAGCTGGCGAAGAAGAGGTAGTGTCTCTGTGGAAAACTATGAATTCGTGGGTTTATAAAGGATTTGAAGCCACCTATAACACAATGGGAGTAACTTTTGATTCTTATTATTATGAAAGTGATACCTATTTATTAGGAAAAGATTTAATAGAAGATGGATTATCTCGTTCTATTTTTTATAAAAAAGAAGATGGTTCTGTTTGGATCGATCTTTCCGAGGAAGGTTTAGACGAGAAGTTATTGTTAAGGTCAGATGGTACTGCAGTATATATGACACAAGATTTGGGTACTGCCTTACAGCGTTATCGAGATAACCCATCGATGACAGGTTTAGTTTATACGGTGGGTAATGAGCAAGATTACCATTTTCAGGTTCTGTTTTTAATTCTAAAGAAACTAGGGTATGATTGGGCACAGTCTTTATTTCATTTAAGTTATGGAATGGTTGATTTGCCTGAAGGAAAAATGAAAAGCCGAGAAGGAACTGTAGTAGATGCAGATGATCTTATGGTTGAGATGAAAAATACGGCTCAATCGATTGCAGAAGACTTGGGTAAATTGGATGGGCTTTCTTTAGAAGAAAAATCAAAACTATATCAATCAATAGGTTTAGGAGCATTGAAATATTTTATATTGAAGGTAGATCCTAAAAAACGTATTTTATTTGACCCTAAGAGTTCGGTAGATTTTGCTGGAAATACAGGCCCTTTTGTTCAATATACATACGCACGTATTCAATCTATTTTAAGAAAGGCAACCGATTTAGAGGGAGCTATTGATGTCTCTTTAGAGCTTGACTCTAGAGAAAAAGAAATTATTAAACACTTAATGTTATATCCAAGTACAATTCAGCAGGCTGCTAAGGCTTATAGCCCAGCGGTTATAGCTAATTACAGTTATGATTTGGTTAAACTGTTTAATTCATTTTATCAAAACGTATCTATACTGGGAGAAGAAAATGAAGATGTGAAGGTATTGAGAGTTAGCCTGTCTTTAGAGGTTGCAGCTGTGCTTAAAGATTCTCTAAATTTATTGGGAATAGATGCACCAGTTAGAATGTAAAAAGAATGTCTTTAAACATAAAAAAACCGCTCAAATGAGCGGTTTTCTTTGTTAAAGAATAAATATTCTTTATTATTTCTGAGAGTTAACAGCAAGGTTGTAAACAACTAAACCGAACCCGATTTTGTTAATTGCATCACCAATGTTGTAAATAACATCAAGGTTTAAGGCCATTCCGAAGAATTCACCTTCTGCACCATACCATCCTGCAGTTCCTGCCATGTATCCGATTGGGTAAATAGCCCATCCTATAACAACGAACTTAACTAAAGTGTTGTGAGCAGATTCTACTGCACCACCCGCAGCTTGAGCTAATTGTGCAGCTCCACCTTTCCATATTTCGTAAACTATAGCGAAATAAGCAGCACCTGAGATTGCACCCCATACAGCTGGTCCCATACCAGTCATGTAAACAGCTTCTCCAAGGTATCCTGTAACAAGCATGATAACAGATAAGAAAATCATTTTCCACATCAAGCTTCTGGTTGCACCAGCAGCTCTAAGAATAAGATAAAACTCAACACACATTAATGGTACTGTAAGGATCCAGTCTACATAACGGAAGAATGTTGGAGATTCTCCAATTGCAGCCCAATAATCACGCATGTACCAATAGTGAACAGCAGCTATGAATGTAATTAATCCAGAGATCAGGATTGAAGTTCTCCATTTGTTATCAAATGAATTCATTGATAGGAAGAAAAAAGCAGATGCAGCCATCATTGCCATACATCCAACGAAGAACGTGAAACCTACATAGTCGGTCGCCCCCATTGCTTTAATTTCTACCATTAAGCTTAAAAAATTTTCCATAATAATGTTAATTTATTTGTTTTTGTTTAGGTAAATTTATGTAAAAAAAAACTACTTACTATAAATATTTGTCAAAAATTTAACTTTAAAACTGAAAATTCCTTGATTTTACAGAATAAAATTTATCAGATTACTATTATTTTAACACTTTTATTGATTCTATTAGGATACTTTCTTAATGCAAGTTTCACGGACTTTATAGCACTATTTTTTATTCTCACAGCTGGAATAATTCATGGGGCAAATGATATCCGCTTATTGCAGAAAAAATATCAAAACACCCAATTCATTTTTTTTATAATGCTACTTTTATTTTACGTTTTTGTAGTTGTAGCAGGTGCAATTCTATTTTTTTATGTTCCTTCTGCTGCCCTGATCTTTTTTATTTTGTTTAGTGGCTTTCATTTTGGTCAACAGCATTGGTCTTCTTACTTGAATCGAAAAAATAAAGAATCGTTTTTAAAACAAGTAGGTTATACTGTATATGGTTTGCTTGTGTTTGGTTTGTTGTTTAGTCTTCAAAGCTCAGACGTCTCTTTTGTTATTGAAAATATAACAGGAAAGGTTATCCCTGAAGACGTTTACTATTACAGTGCTGTCTTTCTAATTTTATCCCATTGTATTTTATCTATTTTTCTTCCAGTGAGTTTCAAGGTTTTTGCAAAAGAATTAATAGTTCTGTTATTGCTCGCGATTCTATTTGGAACAACGAGTCTACTGTTTTCATTTGGAGTTTATTTTGTTTTTTGGCACAGTATACCTTCAATTCGAGAACAATTAATTTATTTAGACGGGGAGGTGTCACTAAGAACAATAAAGGGTTATGTCAGATCATCACTTGTATATTGGCTTTTTTCATTAATTGGTTTATTCTTGTTTTACTATTATTTGGATCTTGATTCTGAGTATTTCGTTCCTTTATTTTTCACCTTTCTAGCAGCCATTACGTTTCCTCATACTGTGGTAATTGGGATGTTAAAAACAGAATAGATGATTAAATTCTATATTAGAAAGCTCATCCAATTCCCTGAAAAAAAGTAAATTTGTATTAATAAATGTATATCAATGTTCGATAATTTAAGCGGTAAGTTAGATAAAGCTTTCCAAGTCCTCAAGGGCCACGGTAAAATCACTGAAATTAATGTTGCAGAGACTTTAAAAGAAGTTCGACGTGCGTTACTTGACGCCGATGTTAACTTTAAAATCGCAAAGGATTTTACTAAAAGAGTTAAGGAAAAAGCTTTAGGTCAAGAAGTTTTAACAACCTTAAATCCAGGTCAGTTATTAGTTAAGATTGTAAAGGATGAGCTAACTGAGTTGATGGGTGGTGAGGTTGCTGGAGTTAATTTATCTTCCAAACCTAGTGTTATATTAATGTCGGGTCTTCAGGGTTCTGGGAAAACAACTTTTTCTGGGAAACTGGCATTACATTTAAAGAACAAAAAATCTAAAAACCCATTATTAGTTGCCTGTGATGTATATCGTCCAGCAGCAATAGACCAGTTAACGATTGTTGCGGATCAGGTAGGTGCAGCTATTTATAAAGATACTGAAGAAAAAAATCCAGTAAAAATTGCACAAGCAGGTATTGCATATGCAAAAGCTAATAAGCATGATGTTGTTATTGTAGATACCGCAGGTCGTTTAGCGGTTGATGAAGTTCTGATGAAAGAAATTTCAGAAATTCATAAAGCTGTAAATCCGGACGAAACATTATTTGTTGTTGATTCTATGACAGGTCAGGATGCTGTAAATACAGCAAAAGCCTTCAATGATTTATTGAATTTTGATGGTGTAATTCTTACTAAACTAGATGGAGATACTCGAGGGGGTGCAGCACTTTCTATTAAGACCGTAGTTAATAAACCTATCAAATTCATAGGAACAGGAGAGAAAATGGAAGCTTTAGATGTTTTCTATCCAGATCGTATGGCAGATCGAATCCTTGGAATGGGAGACGTAGTTTCTTTAGTAGAAAGAGCCCAAGAGCAATTCGACCAAGAAGAAGCTCGAAAAATAAGTAAAAAGATTGCTAAAAATCAGTTCGGTTTTGATGATTTTCTTTCTCAAATTCAACAGGTTAAGAAAATGGGAAACATGAAAGACCTTATGGGAATGATACCTGGAGTTGGGAAAGCGATTAAAGATGTAGACATAGATGATGATGCCTTTAAATATATAGAAGCAATGATTGGCTCTATGACACCAAAAGAAAGATCAAATCCTGATTTACTCAATATGAACCGTAAGAAAAGAATTGCAAAAGGTTCTGGGCGTGATTTAAGCGAAGTAAATCAGATGGTTAAGCAATTTCATCAGATGAGTAAAATGATGAAGATGATGCAAGGAGGAAAAGGAAAACAAATGATGCAGATGATGCAAGGATTACGATAATAATAGATATGACAATACTAGACGGAAAAAAAACCTCGCAAGAGATCAAGGAAGAAATTAAAGTAACAGTTACCTCTATGAAAGAACGTGGGGAACGTGTTCCTCACCTAGCAGCCGTATTGGTTGGGAACGATGGAGCTAGTTTAACTTATGTTGGAAGTAAAGTTAGATCTTGTGAACAAATTGGATTTGAATCTACCCTTATTCGTTTAGAAGAGGAAATATCAGAAGAAGAACTGTTACTTCAGATAGACCAACTAAATAAAGACAAAACCTTAGATGGTTACATTGTACAATTACCTTTACCAAAACACATAAACGAGGAACGTATTTTACTTGCTATTGATCCAAAGAAAGATGTAGATGGTTTTCATCCTGCAAATTTCGGAAGAATGGCATTGGATTTAGATGCATTTATTCCAGCAACTCCGTTTGGTATTATGCAATTATTGGAACGTTATGAAGTTCCAACCTCTGGAAAGCACTGTGTTGTAGTAGGAAGAAGTCATATCGTGGGAAGGCCCATTAGTATATTAATGAGTCAAAAAGGACCTGCAGGTGATGCTACAGTAACGGTAGCACATAGTAGAACCAAAAACTTATCTGAACTAACAAAACAAGCTGATATTATTGTGATGGCCTTAGGGATCCCTGAATATCTAACGGCAGATATGGTTAAAGAAGGGGCTACAATCATTGATGTAGGAATTACTCGTGTTGCAGATGAATCGCATCCAAAAGGTTATGTTATTAAGGGTGATGTTGCTTTTGACGAAGTGGCTGCGAAATCTAGTTTTATAACTCCTGTACCTGGCGGAGTAGGACCTATGACTATTGCTATGTTGCTTAAAAACACCTTACTTGCTAGACAGTGGAATCTAGCTTAGGGTTCTCTATTGCATTATAGATTATTAAAATTAATAGAGCGAAACTAACGCCTGTTAGAATCAATATGATGCTTAAAAACCCATCTGCTGAAAAAGATAAACGGATCAGTATAGTTGAGATTATAAATCCAGTGTTTCTGATTAATTTACTGTATTCCTCCGTGTAGCGGAATGAAATTAAAAGTATAATTACATCTGTTAAAATTAGTAGTGTAAAGAATTGATTAAAAAATACATTGTCAATGTTTTTAACATAACCATCCTTGTAAAGGTCAATTAGCCAATTGGATATTGATAAGGTAGAGGTTCCTATTAAAAGGGTTAATAATACCAAACTCACAACTTTTTTTGAACTAATAAAGCTTTTCAGCTTTGGGTCGGTGACCGTTCTTTTTGGCAATCTTTTTTTTCCTTTGTTAAATAGGAAAATTAGAAGGAAAAGGATTAAGAATCCTAATAAGTCTACCATTAATTCTAAGTTATGTTGGCTTAAGTGCCAATCCCCTTGTAGGTCCATCAAGGGAATGTCTTTAAATATTTTTCTAATAACAATTAATGAAATTATTTCGAATTGCTTTGAAACACAGGACGTGAAAGATCTGGGTAGATAAAATACAAGTAAGTAAACCTCGTAGATCAGAATTAAAGAAAATGGGGTGTAAATCGCAGTAATTGGATCATTTAAAAGTACACTTTGGTTGTTGGATAGGATTTCAAAATCCCATAACTTTAAAAAAATTAAGAGTAAGTGGACAAGAAATCCTAATCCAGCTAATCCTAATATTATATACTCTAATCTTTTTCGAACCTTGTCTCCGAAAACTAACAAAAAAATCTTATTTACACTTTCTTTATACTTCATTAGACAGCGAATAATTGGTTTCTATTTTTAAAACATTTAAACTCTAAGGCATTTCCGGATGGGTCATAAAAAAACAAAGTCATTTGTTCGCCGGGTTTGTCTTTGAATCTAAGGTAGGGTTCGATTTCGAATTTAATATTCTTAGAAATAAGTCGTTTACTAAAATTTTGAAAATCATCCCAATTTAGAATAATTCCAAAATGAGGAACTGGAACAGACTTGCCATCTACTTCATTAAAGTGTTTATGGCCCTTAAAGTTTGTATCTTCATGAAGAACCAATTGGTGTCCAAAAAAATTGTAATCTGCCCACTGTTCACTAGTTCTTCCATGGGAAAAGCCTAACGTGTTTTCATAAAAATCCCTAGCGATTTTTAAATTATGAACCGGTATTGCTAGATGAAAAGGTGCTATTTTTTCCATAAATAAAGGTAGGCATTTTTAACTAAAACATTTTACATTTAATTTAGAGTTTTCTAAGATGTCTTTTTTCAAGATTAGATTATCTTTGACGGATGACAGAAAACGAACTAAAACAAAACGTGGATCAAGGTCTCTTTTTGCCATTAATGGAGGCATTTTACACCCTTCAAGGAGAAGGGTATCATAAAGGTAGTGCTGCTTATTTTATACGAATTGGTGGATGTGATGTTGGATGTCATTGGTGTGATGTAAAAGAGAGTTGGGATGCTCAAAAACACCCACCCACAGAAATAAAACATATTGTTGGGGAAGCGAAGAAATGGTCCGAAACCGTTGTAGTAACAGGGGGTGAACCTTTAATGTGGCCAATGGATCCTTTGACAGATGAGCTCAAAAGAAAAGGGATTAGTACCCACATAGAAACTTCAGGGGCCTACGATTTAAGTGGTTCGTGGGATTGGTTTTGTTTGTCTCCCAAAAAGACAAAACTCCCAACAAAAGAGGCTTATAAAGCTGCAGATGAACTGAAGATGATTAT
>Ga0206130_10007850_pt1 | contig 11658 bp, 15 predicted proteins | sample Helgoland_Spring_9_FD_148637 | JGI IMG/M metagenome (GOLD analysis project Ga0206130, IMG submission 148637) | Pelagic subsurface seawater microbial communities from Kabeltonne, Helgoland, North Sea - Helgoland_Spring_Bloom_20160512_1 | ecosystem: Environmental > Aquatic > Marine > Epipelagic ...
GAGGTCTTTGTGGTGGTAATAAAAGTGGTGCACCGGGAGCTGGTTGTCCTGGTTGTGCTGGTACTGGTTGTGTTGGTGCTGGTTGTGCCGGTCCTGGTTGTGCTGGTGGTTGTCCAGGCCCAGGTGCAACAACAGGTTGGAGTGGAGGTCTTTGTGGTGGTAATAAAAGTGGTGCACCGGGAACTGGTTGTGCTGGTTCTTGTTGTGCTGGTTGTTCTACTACTACTTGTAGTGCTGTAGGTTGTCCAGGTGCAACAGGTTGGAGCGAGGGTCTTTGTGGTGGTAATAAAGGTGGAGCACCTGGAACTTGTTGTGCTAGTTCTTGTTCTTGTTCAGGTACTAGTTCTTGTTCTTGTTCAGGTACTAGTTCTTGTTCGAGTTCTGATCCAGATGCAAGAGATTGGATTGGGGGTCGTTGTGGTGGTAATACTAAATCATAATGTCTATTTTCATCATCATCATCATTTCCACCACGATATTTAAAGCGATTTTTAACAGATTTAAGCCTGAGATTAGTAGGTTTATTATTTTTTAATGTATTTATCTTATGTTTCCTTTTTTTTCTTTTTTTTCTATATTTTTTTTTAGATTGATACTTTGATTTAATTAATTTAGGTATTATATTTTTTGATAATTTCATTATATATATAAATTTATATAATTTATATAAATTTATATATATATTTATTTTAATCATATATATTAATGAACTGTTTTGCAGCAACTGGTCCAGTAGATATTAAACATGATTCAACAACATTAACTTGTGATTTAAAATGTAAGTATACATATAAATATAGCAATAGTGGAATAACTGTTTCAAATAAACAATTATATTTATCTCTAAAATTAACAAATAAAGATTCTCAAACTGCTATATATACTTCAAATAAAGGTATTGGTGAATGCACTCAGTATAGTGGTGGTGGTAGCAATTTTAATGTTGACGAGATAAGAATATATTCTCCTTCATTACATACATATAATGGAAATAGAGCGGACGGTGAATTAATAATATATCATAGTAATAATATTGGAGGAAAAAACCTAGTTGTATGTATTCCAATAACAACTAATTTAAATTCTCAAAATAATGCATCTAAGCAATTAACAGAAATAATAAATTCTATGTCAAAAATAGATAATCTAGTATCTGAAAGTAGCGATATTCAAGGAAACAGTTTTAATTTAAATAATTTTATTCCAAATGATTATTACTATACATATACAGCGTCATTACCGTATTATCCATGTACTAAATGTACTGATTATATTGTATTTGATAATAATGTACATGCAATTAATATAACATCGGATACATTAAAAAAATTACAAAATATTATAGCTAAAAATGAAATAACTATAAAAGATATTACACGGGCATTAGAATTTACATATAGTAAAAGAAAACCTATATATGGTTCGGGTTCAGGTTCAGGTTCAGGTTCAGGTTCAGGTTCAGGTTCGAGTTCAACATCCGATTCTAATGATATTTATATAGAATGTAATCCAACAGGTGCGAATGGTGATATTCTTATTGAAAAACAAAAAGATGGATATTTTGATAGTTTATCTCTATCATTATTATCATCCATTAATATAGGACGTGATATTGGAAGTAATATATTATATAATATTCTATATATTGTTATTTTATTTATTGTTATATTTGGTTTTATAATGTTATTTAAATATTTAGGAACATTAATGAATTGTTCTATTGATACACCTATATTTTTGTCGAGTTCTAAATCAAAAATAGTAGGTGGAGCAAGTAAAGTTTGTAAATCATGTAATAAAATTAATAAATCTAAACTTAAATTATAAGCTTTATATGGGAAATATTTTATCTATGTTTAATTTTATTTATAATGAAGAATGTTTATTTGGAAGAAATAAAAAAAAGGATTTATCAAAATCAAAATCTATACCAAAATCAAAATCTATACCAAAATCTAAACCGATACCTATGTGTGTAATAACGCCTTTGTCTCCAGATTATAATATACCAATTACTAATTATGAAATCGATCGTGCAAATTATGAAAATGATGATACAATTCCACAATTAATATCATTATCTAAAAAAAATAATAATATTAAAGTTTAAATTAATATTAAGGTTTGAATTAATATTAATGTTGTATAAAACAACCAAAATTATTTATATTATTCAACAATTTATTATATAAATATTTTTTTTCCGATGGTGGAAATAACATAATAGTTTTTTTACCACTATGGACTGTAAGTAAATTATCTGTTATATCATAATGTAATCCTGTATCAATATTTTTTTTACTATGCCATAAATATATATCATTTTTATTATTGTTAGTATTAGCAAATGTGTTCCAATCATTATTTATAAAACAAATAAATTTTTCTTTATCTAATGGCATCATACCAATATAACAATAATAATTATATGAATTATTTAAAATATTAAAGTATTTGTATTTACCATTAATTATTAGCATTGTTGTATTACCAGGTTTATTCACAGAGTTAATTGTATTGCTTTTAGAAATCATAATATTGGCTTTATCTAATGTTTGTTCTAAAAAAAATTGCGTGAGTTTATTTAAATTTGGATTATTATATACTAACGGCATTGATTCTGTACTATGTTTTATAAAATCGATATAATTTCTGTTATTATAATTATAATATTTAATAGTTTTTTCTTTATAATTATGAGATTGTTTTTCAGTAATTGCATCTTCATCAAAATTATGAATTATATGAGAAAATGCTATACAATTATCTTGAGAAAATACCCAATGCCACCATCCCGCTGGAATAAATAAGCTATCACCTGGATTTAATTCTACTTTATATGATGTAGCATTCTTAAATTCGGGAAATTTATTATTATTTACAGGATATTTATCTATTAAACTATGATTATAATATGTTATTACTTTTGGTGTTTTTGGTTGAATATTTTGTATTTCAAAATTAATAGTTTTAATATAATTATAATAAAAAAAATAAATGAATAATAATACAAAAATAAATGTAATAAAAAAACATGTAATAAAAATAGGATTATATATTAAATTATAATTTAACATATAATATTTTAGTTTTTTTCTAGTTTTTATTTTAACTTATAAATAATATTTATTTACATAAAATGTTCCATATCATCAATATCATTATTATCAACTTTTTTCTCTTCGTCATCATAGTCTGCTTCTTCTGAAAATCCTTCTAATAATCCTACCCCTCTTAATAGGTTGGGTCTAACAACAAAGTTAGTTGCGACAACAGCGGTTAATAATACATAAACCATATTTTTGGATACATGGGTCATTCCATATCCAACAACTAAAAATACACCCACAGCCATTAAATTATTTTGTTTTAAATAACCGAGTAAATTAACAAGTGCTAAAGCAACAACGGCGTAAAGTACGATTTTATTATGCGTTAATGTATTTAAACTTTTCTGTAAAGAAGAACCTTTCATTTATATACTATTACTTAGAATAAAAATTATTCTAAATATAAAAATATTAAAAATAAAATATAATTATTAATAATAATTATAATTATGCGAAATAAATATAAATTGGGTGTGTGTGAATTTTTTCATAATAATATCCATGGTTTTACCAATAATAGTTATAAATATATACATGGACATTATATGATATTATCAATAATACATAAATATGATTTTTATAATTTATGTATGGATAATTATCAAAATCATATGTATAATTATTATAATTATAATAATAATAAATTGCTATATCATCCAATAATTAGAAATTATAATAATATTATTTCTAATAAAAATAATATTAAAGTAAATATTATTCAGATTATTAATTTATCTACAAATGAAAATATTGCTATAATAAAAACATTTTGGCTAAAGATTTTACAACGCAAATTCAAAAAAAATTATAAAAATAGATTAATTAAATTAGAAAAAATGAAAAATATTAGATATCTTATGCAGAGAGAAATTCTTGGTAAATAAATAAATATATATATATATATATATTTTTATTTATTTACTTTAATTACTTTATTGTATATCATTTTTTATTATAGTAATTGCTCGAGAAATTTTTTTCATATCTTGTTTTATAGATTTTATATCATTATTTTTTTTCTCTCCAGATAAAGATTCATTTTCTAATAATTTAGCTAAATAATCATATATCAGATTTAATTGATTTATTTGATTATTATTTTGTTTTACTAAGTTTTGATTATAATTACCATTTTTTTTTAAATTATTTTTAATATTTTTTATTTCGTTTTCTATAGTTTTTAGTTTTATATCCCGATTTGCTATATCCATATACAATATATTATTATAATTATTATAATTATAATAATTTTATAATTATTTTTTATAAAACTAATAATTGTTTTTTATAAAAATATTAAAATCTATAATATATATTATTTAGAATGAATAAAGAAAACTGCAATATTTTATTAAAAGAAGACCATAATCGGTATGTAATGTTTCCAATCAAAGATGCTGATGTATGGAATATGTATAAAAAAGCAGAGGATAGTTTTTGGCGAGTAGAAGAAGTTGATTTGTCAAAAGATATTAATGACTGGAATAAATTAGACGATAATGAGAGATATTTTATTTCGATGATTTTGGCATTTTTCGCTGCAAGTGATGGAATTGTTATAGAAAATTTAGCGATGCGTTTTATGAATGATGTTCAATTAGCAGAAGCAAGAGCGTTTTATGGGTTTCAAATTGCGATGGAAAATATTCATTCTATAATGTATAGTCAGTTAATTGAAACATATATAAAAAATCCAGTAGAAAAAGACCGGTTATTTCATGCTTTAGATAATTTTCCATGTATAGCAAAAAAAGGTGAATGGGCAATTCGATGGATTAATAGTAAAGAGTCCGATTTTGCAACACGCTTAGTTGCATTTGCTTGTGTTGAAGGTATATTATTTTCTGGATCATTTTGTGCAATATATTGGTTAAAAAAGCGAGGATTATTACCAGGTCTTACTTTTTCAAATGAATTAATTTCTCGTGATGAAGCTTTGCATACAGAATTTGCTATTTTACTATATAATAAGTTAGATGATAAATTAGATGAAGAATTAATTTATAAAATAATTACTGAAGCGGTTGAACACGAAAAGGAGTTTCTTTGTGATGCATTACCATGTAATCTTATTGGAATGAATAATAAACTAATGAGTGAATACATAGAATTTGTTGCAGACCGTCTTAGTGTTCAACTGGGCTATAATAAAATTTATAATGCATCCTGTCCATTTGATTTTATGGAAATGATTAGTATTGAGCGTAAAACAAATTTCTTTGAAAATAAAGTTAGTGAATATGCTCTTGCATCAAAATTAGCTGACAATAATGATGCATTTGAATTTGATGATAATTTTTAAAATAAAAAAATAATTGATTATTTAGTTCTTTTTTTTAAGTAAAAATTTCATATTTATTTTTTATGAGCATATAAGAAAAAGATAAATAATAATAATACAATAATGCCAATAAATTTAATCCATTGTAATACATTCATAAAATCTATAGCTGCATTTAGAGCAACACCACCATGTTTTCTAAATAATTTTCTTAAAGAAATACTACCTAAAACAAAAATAACTAATATTAATATTCCAATAATCATTTTATAATATAATAATATTTTTTAATTTTATCATTATTAAATATAATATTTGGTGGATTCGGCCAGGAACTATATAATTCAGCAGCGGATGTAGATTTTTCTAAATTTAATAAATCGTTTAATGCTTTTATACGTTTTTCATATGGTTTTAATTTTGGTTCTTTTTTTTGAATTAATCTAGATATTTGTTTCCATCTCCATTCAAATTGTAATGCTGCTTGCCATGTAGGAAAATTTTCTACATAACATGCATATGACCACATTTCTCCTTGATTAACCTTTATTGATGTTGCAGTTGCTCCACCTTTTATTTCTTTATTATGTTGTCGTATTCTTTTATCTAAATCCATTGTTGCACCAATATATGTAGAACCATTAGTCGATTCTAAAAAATAAACAAAAAAACTCATTCTATAAATCTATATTAAAATATTTAATATTATTTAAATAATAATTAAAATACTTTTAAAATTAAAATACTTTTAAAATTAAAATACTTTTAAAATTAATATATTAAAATACTTTTACATTTAATATATTAAATATAATGTGTGGTATATCAGTTTTCTTATCAAAAACTAATGAAAATGTAATTATTCAATTACTTAAAAGTCTCTCTATCATACAAAATCGCGGATATGATTCGGTTGGTATAGCTTTTAAATCAAATGATTGGAATATTATAAAACACGCATCAAATGAAATTTCAGATTGTATAGATAAATTATCTACATCTATGTCTAATAAAATCTCATCTATAGCAATTGGTCATACCCGATGGGCTACGCACGGAAATATAACAGATTTAAATTCGCATCCACATTATTCCATGCGTAAAAATATAATTCTAGCACACAATGGTATTATAACAAATTATCAAGATATAAAAAATTTTCTTTTAAAAAAAGGATATAAATTTTATTCTGAAACAGATACAGAAATTATAGCAAATTTAATAGAATTTTATTTAATGGAAAATTATTCTATTGAACGAGCAATTGAATTAGTGAGTAAAGAATTATGTGGAACCTGGGCTCTAGCTATTGTATATACATTAGAACCAGAAAAAATATATTTAACACGTCATGGGTCTCCGCTTATAATTGGATATAATAAAAATATTATAATATGTACTTCTGAAACATCAGGATTTATAGGATTAGTAGATAAATATATTACTATTGAAAATAATGACATTATAACAATTGATAATACTGGATACTTTTCAAATAAACGATATGAAAGTAAAACTGTTAATAATATTATTTTAAGAGATAATCCGTCTCCATTTCCATATTGGACAATTAAAGAAATTTATGATCAACCAAAATCGATATTGGCAGCCTATAATAATGGCGCAAGAATTCATGAAAATAATATTGTTTTGGGAGGATTATATAATCTATCAAATTTAATAAGAACAAATTCGATAGAACATTTAATGTTATTTGGATGTGGAACTAGTTATCATGCTTGTATGATAAGTAAATCCTATTTTTATAGTTCGCAGGTTTTTAATACAGTACAATGTTTTGATGCATCAGAATTTAGTAAAAATGATATACCTAAACGTGGTAAGGTATTATCTATTTTTTGCAGTCAATCAGGCGAAACGCATGATGTATTAAAATGTATGGAACTTTGTAAAAATAAAAATTGTATAATGCTAGGAGTAGTAAATGTTGTAGATTCTTTAATTGCTCAACAAGTAGATTGTGGTGTATATTTAAATGCTGGACAGGAAATAGCGGTTGCATCAACAAAATCATTTACATCAACATTAATAGTTCTCTCTTTAATAAGTATGTGGTTTAAAGAAAAACAATATAATATTCCTAAAATAGATTGTTTACAATTATTACCAAGTTGTATTGAAAATATATTAGAAAATAAATCTATTAAAAATAATTGTCAAAATATAGTAAATTTTATTAATACTGAAAAAATTCAGAGTATTTTTATTTTGGGAAGAGAGAAATTATTTCCGGTAGCAAAAGAAATTGCTTTAAAAATTAAAGAAATAACTTATATTCATGCCGAAGGCTATTCTTCTGGATCATTAAAACATGGCCCATTTGCATTGTTAGATAAAAAAACTTTAACTTTTCTATTAATTGATGAGAAAAGTAAACAATTACAAAAATCAACATTTTGTGAAATAACCTCTAGAAATACCCATTGTTGTGTAATAAGTGATTGTAATTTTGAATGTGATTTGAAATTAGAAATACCGAAATTAGAACATTATCAAGAAATAATTTTTAGTGTTATTTTACAATATTTATCATATCTTCTCTCTATATCAAAAAATATTAATCCAGATAAACCACGGAATCTTGCAAAAGTAGTTACAGTTGAATAAAATATTCTTCACATTCTCTGTTATTATTATATTGTTTGATTTAATTGGCTTTTTATTTGTTTTTTATAAGTTTTTTATAGCTACTTTTTTCCATAGAATCCCAATATTTATAATAATCTTCTTTACTCCATTTTTCATGTCCATATTTATTTTGCAAATCATTATAATTCTGTAATCTTAATAGTTCCATTTTCATATTAATACATGGTTTAGATATGGCGATCGTTCGTTTATTTGCCTTAATCCAAAATTCTGTACTATATATTTCTTTTCCCCATTCAATATATGTATTATTATTAATAAATCTATATATAGATTTATTAGTTACCGAAAAATTAATAATGTCATTTATATTTGTTAAATTTAATAATAATAATAATAATAAATCTTCGCATAAAATATTAAACATGTATTAAATATATATTATTATCATATAATATATATTATTGATATAATTTAAAAATATAGTCATGATTATTCATGTATGGAGTTCGAGAATAATACAAATATTTATACTATTAATAATAGTAATGTTGATACAAATATGTCAATAAAATTAGTTCTTCAAAGTTATTTAACTATAATGTTATTATTTTTTTTTAATTTTATGATTACAGCTATGGGAGTTGTATTAATATATAATAAAATTTATAAAAATAAAACATTAGAAAATAAAACATTAGAAAATAAAACGACTACATGCGCTGTAAATATTTAAAAAGGTAGCTTTCTCAATCGCTTTTGTAAAGAATTATGAATAGGTAATGCCTTTACTTTACTTAATCCCTCAGAAATATGTTTATTATAAAATGTATCATTTTCTGCATTATATCTTGTCGTAAAATTTTTTACTTGAACAAATTCATTTTCTATTGTATACGATAAATTATGTATATCATATAATGAGTCGGTTAATTTTTTATTAAATCTATGTATATCTTCTTTAGTATGTATTTTAGTAAGATCATCATTAATATGAATAATATTACGATCTAAAAATGTATAAAAAACATCTCTATTAATTTTAATACCAGCATTTAATACACGAATTTGCATGGTATTATCTTCTAAACCCCATCCCCAAAAATTTGGAAATCCACCTGATTTTTCAAAATCACCACCATTAATTGAAAATATTCCACCTAAAGCAAACTTAAAACCATAATAATGTTTAACAACACCTGGTACCGTATCAAAATTTAATAAATTTTTTCTCACAGGAAGAGTATCAACATCATTAAATATAAAAGAAATATTTTTATAATTATTAGGATATTTTGCTTTCATAGCTAAAAATCCTATATTTTTTATAGCACCTCTATTAAATGGTCGATTGTCCATTTGATGAATAAAAAATATTTCATAATCAGATTTTGAAATATCTTCTAAAATATATTTCATATAAATTTCAAAATGATGTTTTTGTGGTTCTCGATTTCTGTATGGTATTATAAAAATTTTTGTTGGTATACACATTATAGTATATCAATAAAAAATATAGAATTATATATCGCAATTCAATTTAATGTTTGCGAGTTTTTGATCTTCTAGATTTTGGTTTTCTAGATTTGACTTTTCTAGATTTGAGTTTTCTAGATTTGACTTTTCTGGATTTAAGTTTTTTAGATTTGGGTGTTTTTAATTTTTTGCCACCGATTTCCTGGATACCCATGTCTTCATACGAACTTCCCGGTGGTGGTTCACCAGTTCCTTTTTTATAACATTTTTTTTTGACCATGGCCATCGCTTAAACGAACACACATAATCTAAATGATTACAGTGTTCAGGATCATCTTTTGCACCAGATCCTAAATTTGCACAATTAGGTTTAGGTTTATCTGGAAATTCGTTTCTAGGTTGATAATCGTGTTCACCATAACTACCTGCATTTACATTAATTGTCATATATATTATAGCAATTTATATTTATCTAGAATTTTTTTTGGAATAAGTTCAATATTTAGTTGTTCTAATTTTTTATATCATTTATTATTCGTAACTTCACTAATTTCGCTGATAGTATTCACATTTTTTTTACATATATTAAGATGACAGACTTGTGAAACATAAAATACTATTCCAGCAGCAATAGAGTGTGGAGTATTTTCCGGAATATGATCATGTTTTTGTATAACTGTAGCAATAAATTTACATACCATAGTTAATTCTTGATTAATACCTAATTTACTGCAATATCGTTCTATAAATGATAAAGGTGTTGTTTTACAAAATATTGTTTTATCATCATTATTCATTGTTTGTTCTATTTCATTTACAATAGATGTTGCATTTTTACATCCTTTAGTTGCACTAGTATAATCTAGATTAAATACAGTTGCAATTTCTTTTGCTGTTCTTGGATATCCATTAATTCTACAAGATAGATATATTGTAGCTGCAATAATACCATCTCGATTACAACCTCTAAATGTTTTTGTTTCTGAAATTTTTTTATGATATATTATGGCATCTGATATAATCATTTTTGGTATTCCTGCATTTTGCGCTAATATAGTAATTCTTTGAAATTCATCAAATTGAGCTTTTTCTTTATATGGCATTGACTGCCATTCCGTGTATCTACGTATTTTTCTCATTTCATATGATGATTTAATTGGACATAAAACTTTACACCCATATGATGATTCTATTAATAAAGGATTTATTGGCATTCCACATCTTGTTGGATCATTATTATTATTATCATCAGCACCATAGTATCTCCATTCTGCAGATTGATCTGTCATATCTTTATATATAATTCCACATGAGGATTTTTTACATGCTAAATAACCTTCATCAGTTACAACAAGAATTGATTGACATCGTTCGCAAAAAGTTCTTTCTCCATCAGCTCTATATATACATTCTATTGCTTTATCAGATGTATTATTTATTTCACTATCGAACATATTCCATAAATCATTATTATTATTATTATTATTACGCTTTTTTTTTGTTTTAGTAAAATCATTCATTGTAATTATATATTAGGATAAATTTAAATCCAAATTTAAATTCAATTTTATGTAATAAAATAAAAAGGTTATATATATTTATATATATGGGAAATACTTCATCATTTGAAAAAAAAGATAACTTAGAAGAGGAATTAAATTATATTGCAGGAGAGTATATACGTACGCAAAATTATCAAGATATGAAAAAATTATTAGACCCAGATTATTGTAATAAATTAGTTATTTTAACATCAAAAATAATAAATAAATATTTAGATAATGGAACCATTACATATTTAGCTAAAACCCGAGATATTTTTGGTAATAATTTAAAAAAAACAAATATAATTGCTATTCAAAATCCTAATAATAATACTCCTGATAACAATACCGATAATATCAATAATATCGATAAAACCGATGATACATATAATACAGATGATACATATAATACAGATGATACATATAATAATATTGACAAGATTAGTGATAATATTAATATTATAGGTGGTGAAAATAGTGTTATTAATGAAAAGCATAATCCATTGCCTATGCAACAACCTACTGCATCACAACCTACTGCACCACAACCTACTGCACCACAACCTACTGTGCAAGAACCAACTCTACCAGAACCTACTGCGACAGAACCTACTGCACCAGAACCTAGTGCATCAGA
>Ga0206130_10007853_pt1 | contig 11656 bp, 9 predicted proteins | sample Helgoland_Spring_9_FD_148637 | JGI IMG/M metagenome (GOLD analysis project Ga0206130, IMG submission 148637) | Pelagic subsurface seawater microbial communities from Kabeltonne, Helgoland, North Sea - Helgoland_Spring_Bloom_20160512_1 | ecosystem: Environmental > Aquatic > Marine > Epipelagic ...
CCAAACTGACAACCATCTTGCGGCAATTTGCGTGCGTTTCTGTCGCGGAAGTGCTGATGCTCGACCCAAATCATTTGCCATTGCTGGAGTCCAGGCTCATTGATTGGGCTGCTGTGTTCAACATACCGGCAATTAAACCATGGGCGTGGCGCGTCTTTCAAAACGCGCTGGTCATTGCTGCGGTCCGCAGGTTAACAACAGCTGCGGCCGACCCAACGCTAATTGTGCGCATCTGGTGCACAGACGGCAAAACGATGTACACGATCGCCAAAGACCGTGTCTCGACAGAGACTGTACACCTGGAAGTTGATTTCGGCGAGGCCGATTTGCGCGTCTTTTATAGTGCGGCGCAAGCAAGTATTGCAGGCGCAGCAGTAGTTGTACACTCCATCGATACCGACTTTTTATTGATGGCGGTGTCTGCGGCCTGGTTTTCCCCGCTGACGACTGTGCTGTTACGATTAAAACACGATGTCTACAATCTGCGCGACTGCACGGCTGCGGCGGGGCCTGATCAAATCGACCGACTCAACCGAGCGTACTGGATGATGTCGCTGGGATCGGATTATTCGAACACGTTGACCAATAATGGTTACTTGAGCAAGGGGTTGTGCTCTCTCATTACCAGCACCACAACAGGACCGTACACTAGGTCGGGGTTGAATGTGCAGTTCAGTATGGCCAGTGCCAAACAGGTTCTTTCCGGCATAAAACGGTGCAAAAAAAAAACCCCCCCTGCCAAGGAGCTCGACGAGTCGCTGCTTGACATGCATTTCTGCGTGCAATACTACGGGTTTATGTTCGACAAGCAGCTGCAACCACCGTGCCCACCCTTGTCCAAGGTCGGCGAAACCCCGGCCCCCTTTTTAATTGCCATGTGATCTAGCATCCCACAATTGCAATGCGCGCGTTAATAAAATATAGCGAACCCCCTTTGGTACAAGCACACTAAAATGGCCTGTTGGGAAAAACGTGCTATAGAGGCGGGTCACCATCTCCGCAGCTCAATTGAGGGCGTGCTGTGCGCGTGCGTGTCCGTGGGGCCCGTTTCGATCGCAGACGTCGTGCTGGCGCTTGTTGCCAACCCAGATGACGCTTACATACCCGCTGTTCTAGGCATGGTCGAACGTGCCGACCGGTTGATGGCGTGCAACGGATTCATATTGTGTGCTAACTTGCTGTCTTGCAACTGCGAAGCAACGTTTGGTGCATGCTCGCACGCGTGCCGAAAACATACGTCTGCCGTGATACTAGTCGCCCTCGGCCGGCAGATCGATCTTGGCACGCAATGCCACACGAACATGCATGCGTGCAAATTGACATTTGCGTACAAAATAACGCACATGCGACGGAATGCAAACGTGCTGCGTACGTACAAAGACACGCTAGGCCGCAACCTGAACGCCGCGTAGGTTTACATATTATCGGTTTTAATTTAAACAACAAATAAACAGTGCTTGAAAATGCTGTATTTGTAACAAATAAACTATAATTACACTGCTACAACGCGCTAGCTTGTCGTTCGGGAAACCACAGCGCATTTGCAGCAGCAACTGCGTCAACAGGCGCCCGAGTGGTGACCGGATTGGTCGCATCCAGCCATACCGATGGTGCGTTGAGTGTGAGAGTTTTGGCAAAATGCTTTGCCAGCGCCGACCCTTTAGCTATGCCATGTTTGCGTGCAACTGTCGCGCCGTCAAGCTGTTTAGGGGTTGCTTTGCCGCACCGAGACATAGTATAAAAATATTATTCTCAGTGAATACAGTGTCATTTCTTTGTACTGTCTTAAATAGGCAATACTTGTGGGATTTTATGCGACACGCATTTTTATCGAACATACGGGCGTCTTACTTGACAACGCCAGGTGCCACTGTTACGCTTCACAAAACGAGCAGCGCCTGGTCCCCTGTACCCACAGCCCGTAAACATACTGCACACTTGTATTATCTTTCAAACCTAGCGGTGTAAAAAACAAATTGTGACATTGTGGTTTAGTGGTTAACACTCGCAAACACATTTTCCGGGTTCTATTTTGATCATATAAAGCAGTTATACCTTTTTTTTTTCCTGGCGAACTAGTGGTAAAACCCACAATTGTACATCAAGGTGAAGCAGTACTTGTACTTGCAACAATTTGCTGCTTGTACGTTCTAAGTTAACCAACAACCATAATTCGGCACCATGACAAGCGTACTCGCAATGCAGGGGGGACCACCAGTTAAGTGCACGTTTTTTGACCTGCTTACGACGATGGGGGATGGACAGTGGGCACTTGTGTGGCAGATTATCAGCCACTTGACCCAGCGGGAGACTATGAATTTTGTCGTGGCAACCGCGCCTGCTTATTCCCGGTCGGTACGAAACAAAGGTGTGTTGTCCTTTTTGCGGAACATTCCAACCCAATTGTACGTGATGCGATGTCTGGATATAACGCACCCCATTGGGGAACGCCGGGTAATTCGCATGGACACGGGCAGTGTTTTGTTGCCTGACAATTTACGGGCTCGACAAGCTGACATTTTGGAAGATTTGCTGCCGGTTGAAGTCGACATTCACGTTGAGGACGTTAATTCTAACCCAATAAGATTGACGACACTCAGCTGGCGTGTAGTCAACTCGTTTAACGACACCGGTGCGACGGCGCATGTTGCTAATTTCAAAGGGCCGGCCTGCTTGTTGTTTTCGCGGGATGTGCTTGCACAGACAGTCCCCAATCCAATGCCGCAGTTTATGCTGCAGCTGACGGCATGCATGCTCGACGTAAGCAACGTCACGTTTCCGGCAGGGACGTTGTGCGACTTTGATTTGTCCGTGGCTGCCAATTTGATAATGCTGACTGTCAAGTTTAGCTGCAAAACGAAACACTACAGTGGCGGCATGCAAAGGCTTATTGAACCAGACGATATAAACGTGCGCGGGGCGACCAAGCTAAAGATTCTAGAGTACACCATCGGCAGGCGGGTGGCATCCGCACCGGGATCCATGCAGAAATTAAATGGACGCAGCCTGCCGCCCACGCTCGACCAAGTGACTGTGCAGGGACTGTTTCTGTCCGGCAACTTCTTTGCGCGCGATGCGCCTGCTAAGTGCGTGCAGATAATTCGATGTTTCTGCGATGAGACGCTGTGCATTTATGCCAGACGGCTGCGCGTCCGCTGGCCGTATTTGCACCACCGTACGTCTGGGGACGGGCGGCCCGTCCGCGCAGTTCATTTGAACGCTGCCGTGGGCGCGTCGGCACAGTATGCCGCACACCTTTCGATTGAGGGCAACAATTATCAGGAAATGTTAAGCAATCCATTTGTTCACGCGACCCCAGCGATGTTTGCAAACCTTTCCGTCATCAAGTATCAACACGTGCTTGTGTCACAGGCACTTATCACCGCGAGCTGCGGGCCCAACGTGACGTCGCTGACCATTGATGGTTGTCAGCTCCACAGCCCCTGCCAGCGTATTGTGACAATACCCGCAACGGTCCGCGCGTCAACGATTGCAAACTCGCAAGGCGAATTTCCGGTGGCTGATATTTCGTCGATATTAAACAGCGTCGGGCCGCAGCAAAGTGTGCGCCTTGCCGTCAAAGGGACGACGCGAATTGTGCACAACGACATTGCATTTGGCGGCTTTTCGTTGCACTGCACCAACATAACGTTTGCGGACAAGTGTGTGCTGGGTGCCAAGCGGGTGGTTCTGGATAATGTGGGTGGCAGCAATGTGGATGTCAGCAAAGCAGCGGAGATCGTGCTGCGGGGGAACAACCCACTTACGTTTTGCGATCTTGAGCTGGTGCCACATGTCGTTGTCACGGTAGACACAGAGGCCGCCCGGCAGTACCTTACACAATGCTTTGACACGCATTTGCGCAGCACAACTCAATTTATGGTCTCGATTGTACTGACCACAATCAACCACAACCCGCTGCGATGCTACTTTGAAGTTTTGCTTGCCGCCTTGTCGTGCTCTGGCGACGGGGTGGGGATCAGCAAAACATTGCAACACATGGGCGATTTGGTGTCCAATGGCTACATGCTGGCCATGCACGCCATGTACGGCAAGCAATGGGCAACGTTCTCAGAATTACTGGACAACGCTGCTTTCCCGCCTACACGATGGTCGACAATTATCGAGTATAACAATGCCCGTACCGGTCACAGTGGAACAACGACTTTAGATTGCATCGCGTTTGATAAACTTGAAATGTTCAACAGAGGCAGATGGCAGCACGCTCCATGTGTCGCAATGTGCGAGCTTGTGCGGGAAAACGCCGGGTTGAGCATGGCATTGAGTGTTGCCAATGGCGAACGCGGGCCGGAAAATGCTAAACGCGCGCGCTACGATTTGACTGCCTAGAAGAATATTATTGCAATGCTTTATTCTAAACAACCCATAATGTGCTATTGATTTAACGTGTAGCTGGCCGCGCGTGGGCGGTATGTACAACGCCTACAATAAACTTGCCGGAGGCACTCCACGAGACCACTGGCATTTCATTGCGTTTGTCGAGAATACGAATTTGCCCCCCACGGGCGATAAATTGCTTGTGCACTTTCCGCATCTCGGTGTGCACCGCCAGGGGTGACGTCATTCCAATACGACGACGTGCTTCCGCTCGGACAATGTCATCGGCTTTGAACGTCGCTATTTTTGACTCAAACCATTGGCGTTGCACGCATGGTTTGCAAAAGAAATAATTGGTGCGACGTGCAGTTGCCGTGTTGGCGCACCCCTCTGATTCACCAAGGCACGCGCATGTGTGGCGTGGATACGAGTACGCGTGCCAGCCAGTGTATTGTCCAGGCAACTGGGCCATGGCTACTATTTTGTGCTGTTATGCCAATATCGGTCTGATGTTATACGCGCACTTTAAACTTCCAGCATACATTTAATGTGTAAACACTATATATGGGCACAAGCGTCGTACATGTTAAATGTCATGCTGTGCTTAAGAATTGCAGCAACTTAGACATAAACTTAGGCAGTCCAAAGGGGGTGTACGGCATAATTGACGGCGAGTACGCGCTTCGGCAAAAAGGGCAGCACGTGGCAATGTCATCATCCCACAATTCCACAAGCCGGCTTGCGCAGGTAATGCACGCCGCCTGGCAGCAGCATGCTGTAAATGTGGCCTCGTAGGCTGTGTGCACGCGGGAGCATATGCTGCACTCACGCAGCCCGTACGTCAATAATGCGGATGTCTGACGGGTTTGCATTGCGCGTGTTGTGGTCGGTCGAATCAACTTATAGGGTATTTATTGCATGCCAAATAGGCATTAACGTTCTGAAATATGGATTCCAGTGTCACAGTGTTGTTGGACGACAGCGACAGCGATGCCGAACATGAACCAGCAACACCATCACCGCCTGTGCCCGCGTCTAAGCACACGTGTGCAATGTTTTCGTGCGCTACAATTGTTTTTACCATCTTCATAGCCACGGGGGGATTTGCTGCGGGTACTGTGTACGAACACGTTACGAACGGCGTAACGCCAGCCGTTGCGCAGATGCTTTTGTTTAGCAACACTTCGGCCGACGTGTGCACCGACCCTGCGGAATTTGTCTGCGGTGGGTTTGCCGACACGTTCTACAAGCACGGCTCGGCTATAGGTGTGTTTCAAACGCGTGTTAACGCGCACCTGCAGCGTGCGCTGGACGTCCAGTACGAGTTGGCGACCGCGCGGTCGCCGGCAAGCAACTTCTTTGCGCGGTGTAAAGAGGCACCATCAGAGTACGATGCACAGAACAAGACAGCCGAGTGGCTGTGGCAACGGGGGTTTGCGGTGGCAAACATAAGCATAGGTCGCGCAATTAATCCCAACAAACAGTACGAATCATTGCCGTACGTCCAGTACGGGGCCGGGGATGCCGGACCAGTGCTGATCGAATCGTATCAAAGTTTGTGCGCAACCCAGCTTGTGCAACTTGTGCACAGCGTGACGCAGCTAAGCCGTGTCCGGCAGGTCATGGTGTACGGCAACTACACGCTGCTTTGCCGTGACGGGCTGGCGGATATTCCCGCCAACATTACGGTGCCGCAAGTAACCAGAAACTCGTACAACTGTTTGCAGTTGACAAAGCAACTTTGGGGGGGGTACCTCTCAACGTTGTCGGGCGACCTCATGCCAGCAACGCAGCGCAGTCAGATACAGGACGTTTTTAAAACAGTCCAAGCAGCATACGTTGCCCACTTTGCTGCACGACCAGAATTAAATGTACTGCGCAACAAGATAGCTGCAATCACGTGCGAAACGTCATACACCGCGGCGATCGAGTCGTACGTGATCGTAACTGGGTCCTTTGAAGACGTATACTATGACTTGCTGCAGCAGCAGTTCGAGCGTCGGGTGCACGCCTCGATTGTTGATTCGGATTGGGCAATGCAAGCAAGCGATATCAACGCGTATTACAACCCGTACACAAACAAATTGTACGTGCTGCCAGCTATGGCAATGTTTTTGCACGACTCGTCGAACAGCGTGCCCTTGCTGTACGGCAGACTGGGATACATTCTTGGTCACGAGATTGGCCACAGCATCGAATCGCACGGCATTATGTTTGACGCATCAGGTACGTTTGTGCCTAATTCTATCTTGCCCGACGCGGCTACTCGCGAACAATTTGACAAGGACCGCGCGTGCTTTGTAAACGAGTTTGGCACGGGCGGTCGTACCGTAGACGAAGACTTGGCCGATCACATGGGATTGATTATTGCAGCCCGTGTTGTAAACACGATGCCGGCCGCATCGACCGTGCGCATATGTGCGCCACGCTGCACGGAGTTGAACGCCATGGCACAGTTTTACATGTACTTTGCACAGACGTGGTGCTCTGCCAACGGCGCAACGGCAGATGCAACCGACGTGCACTCGCCAGGCATGACACGTGTATATCACGCGCTTCAGCAACTGCATGCTGGCGCCGTATTTGGTTGCCCGTTGACGCCCCAAGAAAAGGCATGTCAGATGTACGGGTTGTAGCAATGGTGTATATATTGCTAGCTGTTTCATACGCAAGTACAGAAAGGAAGAAGCCGTCTGTAGCAAAAAGTGAAGGTGAAAAAAGCAGACCTAGCACATACGGCACATACGAAATGTTCAGTGTGCCGAATGTAAAAGCTGAGGATGAAGCCGATGGTACCAAAAAAAAAAAAAATAGGTTCCAAGATCTGGTTGGAGATGCTTTAAGAGCTGTGAGATCTAAGGTAACGTCAAGTGAAAAATCGGGTGTCGAACCACCACCACTAAAAGTGACTGAGACCAATGTAAAGGACTTGGAGTTTACCGAAAGCGGCGTAAAGATAATATTGCAATTTTTGAAGCACGCGCCGGCCAACGACGACCCGAGTGCATCTGACTGGGACTTTGTGGTCCAAGTTGGTAAAAGTGATCTTTCCTCTTGTGCGGGGGCTCTGAAGATACCGTGGATTAATCTAATGAACAAATTAGCGTTCAACTTACCCCAATCGGATGCCCAGGTGGAACGTTGGTCAGATGTGACCAGGGCGTCCTGTGATCTCATACGGTACCAAAACGATCGCTTTGCATTTAACCAAATCTGCAGTAATATAGTAAACTTTAACCACATGGCTCTCATCAAGGAAGCCATTAAAGGTAGCAATGTTGCCATTGCCACACGTTTCCCCCGAAATGCACGTAAGATAGACACGTTATTTGCGACCGCTGGTCCGTATTTACAGGGCTGTTTAATGGGTTGCCGATATGCAGTTGCCATTACTTCGCATAACTTGCAAGGCTTCGATTATAATGCAATGCGCGCAAATGTGTACAAGCTGTTTTCCAAGTCAATTACTAGTAATCGTGTCTGGGGCAACTGTTGGAAAACCAATGATGCAAATATTTGGGTGCTGTTCCGACGATACACACAAGACGACGTTAAATGCCAAAATCGACATATACAACGGTGCAAGATGATACGTGACATTCGTAAATACTTGGTGGTTGGTCCAACATCTGACTCTGACTTCATCGGTGACGGCGAGTGGAAATGCTGCTTGGACGCAAGCGGACAACCTGCTGGATGGGCGGCCTTGTTGCAGCAAGCAACAGAGAAGATCACCAACTACTCAGACAACGATCTATTAGAATTAGGTAAAATTCGAGCTGCCTTCAGTAGATATGCCGTGTACGATACATGCATGTCGTACGACAACGTGAGACGAGATCCTGTCACAAAGGAGATGAAATTATGCGGTGCCAATTGGGAAAACTTTGACTGGGATGAACGTGAATTTTGCAAGTTCGAGACGCGCGGTGTTCTTGTTAAAGATAAACCCCTTAACCCTAAATATGTCCAGTATGCGACAATCAATAGGGGGGATCTAAGGCATACCGCAACTTGCAACCGTTATAAGTGTTCATTTACAATCAAGAATCGGGCCACAAACATAAACTCTATTGCTCAGTCCGCTGATCTGAGACACCCTGCTATGATGAAAGCTAAAGATATTGTACAGAGTGCAATGCGAAAGGAAATGCCCCTGGAATAGGGTTCACTTTGTGTGTGAATCGTGCTAAGGTTTGCATGAAAGTACCCGCCGCAGCGTGTCGCAGCGGAATGGGCGTGCAGGCCAACCCTTTGGCATTAACACTCGTGCTGATCCGTCGGCACATCGTTGTGCGGTCGCCGATATGGCTGCCTGTGCTCTGCGGCAGAAGCATCGCATTCAGTCTTTTTGCGCGCGCTGTGGCGTAACCATGCATGCTCTGCCGCTTCTTGCTTTAGAAGCACAATGTCGTTTGCCATCTTTTGCACGGCCGAACTCTGCACGTATGCCGCACTCATGGGCGCGTTTGTAGACGGCGACCGCACATTGTTGTCGTCGTCAGCAACGGCGATCCATTTCTGCAACGCGACGCTTTCGTACACAATGCCATCAGCTGCTACAACGGCGTCGGTAAAATCGGCATGCGTAATTGGACAGGGGGATGCGGACAGCCTGCGCGACAAATCGTCTACAAACGCCGCCTTAAACTGCGCCTCGCGACGTTTGCTTGCAGCCTGTCGTGCCAGTGTTTTGACCTGGCCAAGGATGTGAGCAACACAGTTGCGCGCGGCATGTTCCAGGAAGCCCTGCGACAGTCCACACGCTTCAGCCACGAGAAGTGGGTCGGTATTCGCCAGCAGCGTCTGTGCGTCCGCATCTGTACTTAATGTGCGGTGTACAATGTCGGTCATTTGTATGCTCACAATCGCGTCCATAATTTCGCAAGTTCTATCGTACGATGCACGATTACATAATCTTATAAACTGTAAACAATTGTGGTATTTATTTTGTTACGTGCTAAGCAGAGCCCCGGCAAGAATAATAGCTGTGATCGTTAGCATTCGGTTGGCTTTTGGCAGCCATGGCATGCGCGGCGCCACCCGTGCCGCACCTTTTGGGTTGTAGTATTCAATTTCGTACGTGGTGCCAAACAAACTCAAGAGCGCAGACAGCGCAATGACGGAATTATTCGGTGTTGATACCGACAGCATACCGGGGCCTGTTTCAAAGTACAACACTGTATGTGAGCTCAAAGAATGCACGGTGCCGTCAACGTTTGCAATCGCTGCTGCGTACCGAGGCAAGTCGGCCTGCAAAGCAAATGTTACATACCCGACTTGAATCTCGCCCTGCAGCGTTTTGCCGCCACTTATGGGAAAGACGCCAAGCAGACATTGTTGGGCGCTGATAAAATGCACGTCCGCATGAATTGCCACATCGACTCGGTCGTTGTGAGCGCCATTCACAACCGAAAAGGCACACATGTCGTTATCAATTGCAGTGCCATTCATGTTTATTGTCAATGCCTTTGTGCCCTCAATGCGCAACGCATAGTTTACTGTCATTGGGTACCCCATCAGTAGTGTAGTTGCATACAGCACGAGAGTAATGTTGTTTAACGGCGCTGGCTGAGAATTATGGATGGTGACGGCGCGGTCGTCGGCCAAATGGTTGCAGCTTGAGCTTGTGTACACGTGTGCCCCTGGTGGCACGCTCTGCAAATCACCCCCGTCGCACAGGACGCACGTACGCCCCTGACACTGCGATTGCGTGCTCGGCGGGGGCGGGGTTATGACCGTACTAAGATCAAAAGGGTCGGCGCACGTGTTGTTGACAACTAAAGCCCCGGTGCACATCGCGCACGTTTGGGTGGTACGAAGCAGACCAATACTGTGGCACACAATGCCGCACGCATCTGCGTTGCAGGTTTGTGAAACATTCTTGAACAAATGTGCATTACAACAATTTGCAATACTCATATCACACACTTTATACAGTTGCAAAAAGAGCATTGTAAATAGACCTTACAAAATAACGAGCCTTGTTTTAAGGCTTAGATTTTTTGACCCGTTTTCGTTGTTTCCCCCCCGGCGCCGTCACTGAAACTGGCGATGTTGCCGCCGGGGCCAACGATGCCGACAAATTAACCGGGGTATTGATGCGGGCCAAATGTGGCACCGGCTTGACGGTTGTAGGTTCAGGCGTGCCTAGCCTTTCCACGAACGCGGGTGCCATTGGCACAGGCGCAGGCGTCGGTAGTGCCGCTGGTGGTGCAGGCGTCGCAAATGACGTTGTAAAATTTACAGCCGTTGCAACTGCCGAATTACAAGTAGGCTTAACGTAAACGCGAAGCATGTGTTTGTTGAAATTCGGATTTCCGCGAATGCTGGGTAAAAGAATTCGGTGAACAACTCGACCGTATTCATGTGTACCGTGAGACAGCCGGTTACCAGGTTTGAGCGTGTCGATAGTAAGGCCGGGCGGTGTTTGCGCATCAACCGCCCCGCGATAGCATACGGTTACTTTGCTGCTTATGGCCGTTGGCGTGGTAGACATCAGAACACCGGTCACTTCATCGGCATCGGACCAGTTCGATGAAGTTCCAATGAAAAATTTATCCCCCTTGCGCACAATCCATGCACCCTCTTTTAACTGATTGCTCGTAAAATCCGTTATTGGCAGCGACCCAACGACTAAGTTCTGCCCGGCCTGCATTGTTCTGATGCATGCACACCAGGCAGTGTGTTGCTTATACGCAAATTTAACAAAGGCGCAGCTGCGAATACACATTTGGATTACAAAAAAAACCCACAAGTGTAGGCTCCCATTTTATAATATGAAAACCTCAGCATGTAATTTGAAGCATTAAATAATAATAATGAATTCAGAACTGCTACGGCACCAGCCAATAGTCGGTGGTTGTAAAACGTTCTTCGACCAGCTGCGCACGTTGGGCGATGGGCAGTGGGCCATTGTATGGCACATTATAAAGTGGCTGACTCAGCGGGAGATGTTAAAGTTTGTCATGGCAACAACGCCTGCGTATGCTGGGGCAGTATGCAACAAGAATGTCTATTCTTTTTTGCAGCACATCCCGAAGCGAATGTACGCAATGCGCAGTCTTGACACGGCGTTACCCGCGCGGGAACGGCTTGTGCTTCGCATGGACACGAACAGTGTTTCGCTGCGTGACAACCTGCAGGCCCGGCAACTCGACGACTTAGCGGATTTGTTGCCTGTTGAGGTCGATATCTACGTAGAAGACAGAAACTCTTCAACAAACATAACGCTCACCGCACCCAGTTGGCGGGTAGTCAATCTGTTTGTCACCACCGGCGCGACGGCTCACGTTGCAAACTTCAAAGCGGCGGCTTG
>Ga0206130_10007856_pt1 | contig 11652 bp, 7 predicted proteins | sample Helgoland_Spring_9_FD_148637 | JGI IMG/M metagenome (GOLD analysis project Ga0206130, IMG submission 148637) | Pelagic subsurface seawater microbial communities from Kabeltonne, Helgoland, North Sea - Helgoland_Spring_Bloom_20160512_1 | ecosystem: Environmental > Aquatic > Marine > Epipelagic ...
ACATCAATATAAAAGGGATACTGCCAGCCCGGCAAACCTCAACACTTTGTTTGTATGACCACGCTTCAAAGATGAAACAGATCGAATTGATTCGTTGAAACCTAGAATCATAGAATCATAGAATCATAGAAACTTATAAAAGGACGATTAGCCGTGGAATACTAAAAACCCGCACACAGATTCAATCATGGAATTCGTTTTGAGTTTTGAAGACCGATCCAGCCTGATCTGGATTCCCGTATGACGGCGGTATCTACTCTTTGCAGCCGCCATTGCCTAGGGTCTGGTATTCGGACGGCACGAAATCATCCCCCTTGAAAAGAGATTTGTAGCGCTCACAGTATTTTTTCTGGATGGTAAAGCTTTCATCTGCCAGGAATCTGGCCTTGAGATCTGCCAGGGTCAACCATTGGGAAGACATCCGGATCCCGCGATCAAGTTCCGTATCCAGTACCATCAACCGAGGCCTATTCTTGTCACCATTCTGCCAGGGTGTCCACTGCACCTCCGTACCTGACCTTCCTTTTCCGGGATTTCCAGTGTAGGCAAATTCGGCCCAGTAGGACATCATGCTGTCAGACAGTCGATTCCTTGCAGACACTGTTGGCCCCGGGAACAAGATCCGCATGGGGTTGGGGAAATTGCCGAAAACAAAGAGGACCTCTAACCCATGTGCAGCGCCCACCAGTTTCTGCAGGTCGATAAACCCAAGATGGCGCCAATCGTCTGCGTCGAATCGATAAGCAAAAACAGTCTCTCCCTGAACGTCTCGCATATAGCCGGCAAGACGATCCACTGTAGTAATCTTCCATTGATCCGTACCGTAGCGATTGTCCCTTTCATATGCGAAGTCGTCTTTGATGCCCACAGGGATTCCGACAACCTTATCAACCCATTCATCACCCACCCCTATCATGAAGAGCTTCGACTCATCCCGATTGGTTCCCAGGATGACCGGCACAGAGTTGTAATTGATAATATGAGAGAATATCTCTGCCGTTGTCATGTCTTTCGGTAGGACATATCCATCACCGATTCTGTTGGGTAGTACACTGGATTCGCCGTCTGCCTGGTAGGCAGCGAAAATCTCTTCAGGAGATTTCCCGTAAAGATAAGCAGCAATCTTTGCCGCACTCATGCTTTCCTGAAGCGTCTTAGCAGCATCACGATCCGTAGCGGAACCATCGATGGCGAGAAGATTGTTGACGATCTCTTTTGAGCTGAATTGGTGCCCCTCGGGTTCATCGTCCACGTAGTTTTCCGCGTCAGCAACCGGCGTAATATCAAGGCCTCCACTCTGGGAGATGGCGCGATGGAAGAGTCCCCTGCCCTGTGGTGACACCATCATGGTCAGCACATTCCATCCACCTGCCGATTCGCCAAAGATAGTCACATTCTCCGGATCACCCCCAAAGACACCGATGTTGCCCTGAACCCAATTCAGCGCCCGGATGATGTCCAATGTGCCGTAGTTGCCTGAATTGTCGGCCGGCGATGCCTCTTCTGATCGCAGGGCCGGATGGGTAAACCACCCGAAAGGTCCCAGCCGGTGGTTGATGGTAACAACAACCATATTGTGCTTGCCTGCCAACCGCGCGCCATCATAAATCCCGTGACCGCCGCTGCCCATGACATTCGCGCCGCCATGAATCCAGAACATAACGGGGTGTTTTTCACGATCCGCCGAGGCAAGCCCTTTGGTAGCGGCCGGCGCCCATATATTGAGAAACAGGCAATCTTCTGCACCGTTCACCGCATTCTGCTCGGCAGAGGGTCCTATGGCTGTTTGAGGGCATTCACTACCAAGCTGCAGGGCTTCAAATCTGCCGGTCCACTGCTCAGGGGGCTGTGGCGCCTTCCAGCGCAGTTCCCCGACCGGTGGTGCGCTGTAGGGTATACCCAGCCAGGCATAGGTACCATTTTGACTTTCAAACCCAATCAGTTCGCCGTTTTCAACTACCCGGTCGGTATCGGCGGAAAGCAGCCGCAGTGGTGTTTCGTCCGGTTTCAGATAAAAATAGGCCCCGAGCCCGGTTCCGGCAATCAGCACAACCAATAGCAACAGAATACTCAACGTGATCTTTATGGCTTTCTTTATCATTTTGCTTCTTTTATTCCGAAGGCAGGTTGATTCTTTCAGCACTAAATCCGGAGCCGCTGGCAACACACTTCCTGGAACGGGCCAACAATAGTTGAAGTGCAAACCGCAGGATTACCCAGCTAATAAACAAACTGATTTCGCCCAGTTAGCTTTCGCTTGTTAGTTCCAATCCGTCGAGCTCGCCTGCCACACGCCAATCGTCTAGAACGCGGCCGTAGGCTACAAGACCCTTACCGTAGGATTCGAGCCTGACGTCGCGATAGCGTTCTTGAGTACCTTCCTGATTATAATATCCGGGCGTACAACTCGCAGGTGAACCACCCAGTACCAGTTGTGCCTGTGAAGACTCAGCACTCAATTGATCGTCCATCCAACGTTGGACAGCCTCTGTGGAAGGTTGCGCTACCTGCACCTTGCGTTTCGTCAGCTCACTCAAGGTGTACGCCACATGCTTGACCTGGACATCAACCCCATAACAGTAATTTGGACCCAACTGAAACACGAACAAGCCGCCGCAAAGGAACATATTTGGGAATCCATGTGCCATTAAGCCATGCATCGCTCGCATGCCGTCATCCCAGTGATCATAGATCGACTCTCCATCTACACCAAAGATGGGAAACCCTATTCGTCGCTGGTAGCTGCTCGTAATTTCAAAGCCGCTGGCGTAGATGATGCAGTCGACTTCGTACTCTTTACCATTCACAACAACGCCCCGTTCGGTAATCCGCTCTACCCCTTTGGTCTCACTCACATCAACAAGCTCGACGTTGGAACGATTGAACGTCTCCAGGTAGTCGTCATGAAATGTAGGCCGCTTGCAGAATTGGTTATAAAACGCCTTCAGTTTGTCCGCAACTTCAGGGTCTTGCACGATTTGATCGACGCGACTGCGAATTTCTTCCATGGTCTTAAAATCTGCGAGTTGAGCAAGCTCGCCGAGTTGTTCCGGGGCCAGATCACCTGCCTGCTCCATCATCGCTTTGGCATTACGCGCCAGGCGAGTCCACCCCTCATCCTCAAATTCAGGATAAACCACACCGCCCATCATAGACTCTGCAAATTGTTGTTGTCGCGCCGCCTGCCATCCCGGTTCGAGACTGGCCGCCCAGGCGGGGTCTGTCTCGGAATTGTTGCGATTGTCGACCGAAGACGGCGTACGTTGAAAGACATACAACCGTTGGGCGCTCGCGCCTAAAGGAGGAACGCACTGTATTGCGGTTGCACCGGTGCCAATGATCGCCACCTTCTTGTTCGCAAGGTTGTCGAGGTTTCCTCCCGGGCCGCCACCGGTGTAATCGTAATCCCACCTGCACGTGTGGAACGCGTGACCCTTAAAGGTTTCTACCCCGGGAATACCCGGCAATCTCGGGCGATTGGCTGACCCTGTGCCGAGACAGACATATCGCGCCCTCATTTCATCACCACGATTGGTTGCAACGATCCATACGGCTTCGTCCGCATCCCAGCGAAGTTCGGTCACCGATGTCTGGAAAACGGCATCCTTGTAGAGATCAAAGTGCTTGCCGATACGTTGCGCGTGTTCGAAGATTTCCGGCGCATATGAGTATCGCAATTTTGGTATGTATCCGGTTTCCTCTAATAGCGGCAGGTAGCTGTAGGATTCAATGTCACATTGGGCACCTGGATAGCGGTTCCAGTACCAGGTACCACCGAAGTCTGTGCCGCTTTCGACAATCCTCACATCGGTGACGCCAGATTGAATGAGGCGTGTCGCTGTCATCATACCGACCCAGCCTCCGCCGATTACAATGACCTCGCGTAGGTCCTTGATAGGTTCGCGCTCGATGATCCCATTGTATGGGTCGTGAGCCATATATTTATTGGCAAAAGCCGAATCGTTAGTTACCTCAATAAACTGAGATTCTGCATCGTCCCGGAGACGTTTGGACCTCTCAATTCGATAGCGTTCTGCTAGTTGCTCGGGATCAAAGCCCAGCGTTTCAGGCGACAGGGTTGATTTCACTTTGGTCATAACCAATTTCTCATTAACGATCCTTCAATATCCTGAATCTGGATGCCTGCTCAACGGCACAAGGATGGCGCTGCCATCGGAATTATATTGCTCGCCACTTTGACATAAACTGAATTTTGAATCAATATTCAGTTAATCGATAAACAGCAAACTCAGGAGCAGGCTATGAGCGGGAAAGTTAAAGTCGCAGGTGTTGGAATGATTCCTTTCACAAAACCAGGAGCCAGTGACAACTACGACGTGATGGGAGCAACAGCAGCTCGCCTTGCCCTGGACGACGCTGGCATCAGCTTTGATCAAATAGGCCAGGCGTATGTCGGTTACGTTTACGGAGATTCGACCTGCGGACAAGCCGCTCTGTATCACTTGGGTACCTCTGGCGTGCCTATTGTCAACGTCAACAACAACTGTTCAACCGGCTCTTCAGCATTGTTTCTGGCGCGCCAGGCAGTTGAATCGGGGATGGTCGACTGCGCACTGGCGCTTGGATTCGAACAAATGAACCCCGGCGCACTCGGCTCGGTGTTCACTGACAGGCCAAGCCCGATGAAACAGTTTTATAAGCAGCGCAAGGCCATGCAGGAGACGGCTAAAGATAAACCTGACGCCGCCCAATATTTTGGCGGCGCTGGCTTGGAGTACTCCGAGCGGTATGGCACGAAACCTGAAACCTTTGCCAAGATTTCCGAAAAAGCCAGGAAACATGCCTCCAACAATCCTTACGCCGTATTCAAAGACCTGCTGAGTGTGGAAGAAATCATGGCGTCTCCTCAAATCTACGGACCCCTGACTCGATTCCAGTGTTGCCCGCCAACCTGTGGCGCGGCAGCCGCAGTAGTCTGTAGCGAAAGCTTTGCATCTGCCCAAGGCCTGAACAATGCGATCACCATCAAGGCCCAGACAATGACCACGGACTTTGATAGCACCTTCGATTCATACTCCATGATTAAGCTGATTGGCTACGACATGGCGAAGGCAGCAGCGGATTCAGTTTTTGAGGCGGCTGGCGTTGGTCCGGAAGACATACAGGTATGTGAACTACATGACTGTTTTACTGCCAACGAACTACTGACCTACGAGGCGCTGGGATTAACCGGGGAAGGAACTGCAGAGCAGTTTATCTGGGACGGGGAAAACACCTACGGCGGGCGCGTTGTGACCAACCCTTCAGGTGGCCTGCTGTCAAAAGGGCATCCTCTTGGTGCCACCGGCCTGGCTCAGTGCACGGAACTCGTCTGGCAATTGCGTGGTGATGCAGGCCCAAGGCAAGTAGAGGGCGCGCGACATGGATTGCAACATAACCTGGGTCTTGGCGGTGCATGTGTCGTAACCCTTTATTCGAACGACTGATCAACGACCAGAAGAATTATTGTGGATACAAGTCTGATTGGCTGGGAGTCCCAGAAACTGGAAATCGAAGGCGAGCCCTGGCTGTAGATCGACGTAACAGCCCACTTCGATGATGGCACGCAGACATGACTTGGCGACGCCATCGTAGGATTTAGAGAAACTTAATTTAACGAAAGGCCCTAATTGTGTATGACTATATTATCGTCGGCGCCGGATCAGCGGGTTGTGTACTAGCTAATCGGTTGTCCGAAAACAATCGAGTATTGCTTTTGGAAGCTGGCGGTGCGGATACCAGCCCATTTATTAAGATGCCTACTGGTGTCATCAGATTACTGTCCTCACGTACTGAAAACTGGGCATTTGATACAGCGCCCGAACCAGCCCTCAACAACCGAAAGATAAACTGGCCCAGGGGAAAGGTCCTTGGTGGGTCCAGCTCGATCAACGGTCTGGTGTACGTTCGCGGACATGCGCAGGACTACGAACGGTGGAGGCAACTTGGCAATGAAGGTTGGAGCTATGAGGAAGTGTTACCGTATTTTAAACGCTCGATGAATAACGAGCGCGGCGAAGGTCCTTTTCATGGTATTGGTGGCCCACTCAACGTCAAAGAGTGTGAATCCAGCCTGCCAACTCACCAGCACTTTATCGAGGCTAGCATTGAAGCTGGCTATTCATTTAATCCCGACTTTAATGGCGCAGAACAGGAAGGCGTCGGACCGTTTCAAGTCACGCAAGTGGCGCGTAAACGGTGCAGTGCTGCGGATGCCTTCCTGACACCGATCATTGATCGAGACAATCTTAACGTGGCTATCCGTGCCCGAACGTTACGCATCGATCTTGATGGCAAGAAAGCGATTGGTGTGACCTATGAGCAAGATGGTAACCAGATACAGGAGGTTGCGAGCAAGGAAGTGTTGGTGTGCGCCGGGACGGTACAATCACCACAGTTGTTGCAGCTCTCTGGTATTGGAAATCCCGTACACCTAAATAACGTCGATGTGGAATGTCTGCACCCGTTGGATGGGGTTGGCCAAAATTTACAAGATCATCTGAATATTGTTGTTCAGCGCTATTGCCTTGATCCCCAGTTATCGTTGTCCCGACTGACCAGCCTGCATCAAATGGCACTGGTGGGACTGCGATATCTGATTCTTGGCGACGGTCCGGCTACCGAAAATCCAATCACGACCGGCGGCTTCATCAAAAGCAGGGATGATCTGGAGATTCCCGACCTAGAACTACACTTCATGCCCGCGTTAGTCCCAAATCAAGGCCAAACACGGAGGCCGGATCCCGGTTTGGCGATTCAGGTGTGCCAATTGCGACCGGAGAGCCGTGGTGAGATTCTTCTTGGTTCCAACAATCCCCTGGACGATCCAATCATTAAAGCGAACTACTTAAGTGTACCCGCCGACATGGTGTCGCTAGTGGCAGGCGTGAAGGCCGTGCGCAAGATTTTTGAGACCGAACACTTTCGCCCATTGCTGGGCGAGGAGCACGAGGACAGCCGCGACGCCCAAACAGACGAGGAAATAGAGACATTAATCCGACAATATGCCGGGTCGATCTATCACCCGGTCGGCTCCTGTAAGATGGGTGTTGATGATATGGCGGTGGTGGATGCAAGACTGCGCGTTCACGGTATCAAGTCACTTCGAGTCGTTGATGCTTCTGTCATGCCGACGTTACCTGGCGGCAACACCAATGCACCAACGATCATGATCGCGGAAAAAGCCAGTGAGATGATCCTTGAAGATGGCTCAGCGTAAACCCGTAGCATAGTTGGCTCAGCTTCGAGCTGCGTCCACACTTAGACCTAAAACTAGCCGTGAGGCAAAAGGAATTCTAAATGAACAAAATCATCAGCCAGTTTATGGCAGGCGAAAAATCCGTAGGCATGTGGCTGAACATGAGCGACACACAGGTTGCGGAAATAACCACTACGGCCGGTTTTGACTGGGTCTGTATTGACCTGCAACACGGCCTGGCAGAAACGGGCGACCTGAAAAACCTGCTGCCGATTATTGAGAGAGGCAGTGCGACAACTATCATCCGTGTGCTCGGTGCCGACCCTGACCAGATCGGACGTGTACTCGATCTGGGTGCCAAGGGTGTCATCGTACCAATGATCAACACACCTGGAGAGGCAGCCCTGGCCGCAGCGGCCTGTCGTTACCCTCCTGTTGGCAATAGATCCTGCGGTCCCACCAGAGCCATGGCTTACGATCCTGCTTATCTCGGCAACGCTAATGACGAAGTCGCTTGTATCATCATGATTGAAACTGCTGACGGGCTGGCTAATGTAGAAAAGATCGCCGCACTTGAGGGGGTCGATGCCTTATTCGTGGGCCCCGTTGACTTGAGTTTCTCAATCACCGGCGGCTTGGCCGGTTTACAGTCTCCGGAATTTTCGGCGGCGTTAGAGAAGGTCGTCAGCGCAGCCAACGCTGCCAATATACCTGCCGGGATTTTTAGCCTAAATCCACAAAATGCCGCACAAAATCTCAATAACGGTTTTCAGTTCACCAATGTTGGTGCTGATACCAGTCTGTTCACCGCCGCGTTGGCTGGCGCTCACGAGCAGTTAAAGACTGCATTAGTCAAGTAACAGGAGTCCACTGACGTGTCCATCGGTACAAAAAATAATGATCTTGATTTTTCTGAACTACATAAATGTATTGGGCGGTATGTAGATAAGGGCATCATTCCATTTGCCAACTCCGTTGTATTACAGGGTGATGAGGTTATCGATTTCAGGCTTTACGGCAACGCAGATTTGGAGAGCGGGCGGCCGCTGACGGCCGATTCTATCTTCCGTATGCACTCCAGTACAAAATTAGTCTGCTCGATTGCCGCGATGATGTTGTGGGAGGAAGGAAAATTTTCCCTCGATGACCCTCTGGAGAAGTACATCCCCGATTTTGCTGACATGAAAGTGTTGAAGGCTGATGCCCAGGACATCGGTGATACGGAGGCGGCACATGATTCTATTCGGATCAGCCAGATACTCTCTCACACTGCTGGTTTTTCTTACGGGTTTATTGAGCCCGATTCCATCATTGATATGGCGTACATCGAGGAGTCGCTCAATCCACTGGCGCCCGGACCTGACATGACCCTCGAGTCGCTGTGCACAGCCCTTGGGCAACTGCCGTTGGTTTACCAGCCTGGAACATTCTGGCGCTACAGTTTTGCGACTGATGTGACCGCGCGCCTTATTGAAGTCTTGTCGGGCCAGTGTTTTGACGAATTTCTTAAAGCGCGAATTTTCGAGCCGCTTGGAATGCACGATACAGACTTTTATGTACCGATTGAGAAGCAGGATCGCTTAACGACCCTGTACCTGCCTGCTGATCCGTTGGACCCGATGAGCCAGTGTGTGGCCCCCATGGATTCCAAGGCTAACACCACCACCGATCAGGTGCCCAGTTTCCTGTCTGGGGGCAGTGGATTGATGTCAACGCTGGCGGACTTTATCGCTTTTTCAAAGATGATAATCAATGAAGGCCAATTGAATGGCAAAATCCTCGTGAAGCCGGAGACGCTTACTCTGATGAGGACAAACCAGTGTGCGGAAGGCGTTGGCGTTAATTTCCCGATGTGGGACCTGCCAGGGACAAGCTTTGGCCTTGGGTTCGCGCTGAAGGAGCAACTGGCCAATGATGAGCCTCAAAATGCCATTGGCGAATTCCACTGGGGCGGCATGGCAGGCACCCACTTCTGGTGGTCACCGAAGGCAAACCTTGCAGGAATTTGCATGACGCAGCGTATGCCTGCCTTTTTGCACCCATTCAGTCAGGAGTTTAAAAAGTTAGCGTACGAAATAGCGGGCGGTTGACACGCAAACCGGTGACGATTGAATCGGCAGCCGATCTAGACGGCGTCCGCCACGCTCAATGTATCTCTTAGCTCACGTTTCAGGAACTTGCCGCTGGCATTGCGAGGCAATGGCTCCGGTGAGAACCATATGTACCGTGGCGATTTGTGCTTAGCCATATGGGCCAGACAAAATTCACGGATGCCATTTGCAGAGATCGCAGCACCGGGTGCTAAAAATATGCTGGCACCGACCTCCTCACCGAGTCGGTCATCTTCGACGCCGAACACTGAACATTCGGCAATTTCGTCCAATCTATGCAGTACCGCTTCAACTTCAGAGCAGTAGACGTTCTCGCCGCCGCGAAGCACCATGTCTTTAACGCGATCTACGAGAAAGATGAATCCGTGTTCATCAATCCAGGCGACGTCCCCGGTGTGCAACCAGCCATCGGTGATGGTTTCCGCAGTCGCATCAACCTGATTGATGTAGCCCTTGATAACCGGTGCGCCCCGTACCCACAGCTCTCCCGAATCACCCTGGGGAAGCGTATTGCCATCTGCATCGACGACTTTTACCTCAAATGCCGGCATCGCTGGACCACAGCTTCTGGGTTTATCGACAAAAAAATCACCAACGATTGATGTAATGCCGCCACAGGTTTCGGTCATGCCGTAGCCGGTACTTGGGCGGGCTGTAACAACTGCTTTGTCGATTCGCTCCACCAGATCCGGTTGCACCTGGGCCCCACCGCCACTGACTGACCGCAGGCTTGATGTATCGTAACTATCGAAATCCGGATGATTGATTAGTTCACGTGACATGACAGGCACACCCGAAAGAAGTGTAATGCGTTCCGCTTCGATCTGTTTAAGTGCTTCCCCGGCATCCCATCGATACATCAAAACAAGCTTGCCGCCACCGCGTGTTACCGGGTGCGCCAGACAGTTATTGGCTGCGACATGAAATAGCGGTGTCGTCACCAGTGCATTGATCGGTTGCGCATCTTTCGCGTCGGGCGGCGCCAAATTATTCATCTTGCAGCTTGTGAACACTACCAGCTGGCCACCAAAGCTCATATTCATAATGTTGTGAATACAACCGCGGTGCGTGAGCTGTGCACCCTTCGGATATCCCGTGGTGCCGGACGTATAGAAAATACAGGCATCCTGATCTGGATCTACGGTTATGTCCGGCATCTCACCACCAGTTTCAAGTACCTCGGCGAAGTCGGTGATGCCCGGTCGAGATTCTTTTAGCCTGACACCAACTGTTGGCAGGTCAGCAAACTTGTCACGAATGTTGAGGAATCGATTGAGTCGTTCTTCGTCGCAAAACAGCACTTTAGGTGAGGAGTCTGCCAGACCGTACTCCATCTCATCTTCAACCCACCACGCGTTCATACCCACTGCCGCGACACCCGTCGACACGCAGGCCCAGTAGATAATGAGCCACTCCGGGTAATTACGCATGCTGATCGCAACGCGGTCCCCAGACTTGATGTCCTGAGTTACCATCCAATTGGCGATCGAAGCGACCAGAACATGCACTTTGGCGTAGGTCCAGCGTTCATCGCCATAAACAAGGTAGTCGCGTTCGGCGTGAATCAGGGAGCCGAGCCAAAATTCGCGAAGGCTCAAGGGTGCATTTTTGTAAACGCGCATCGGTGAGTTTCGAACTTCAATTTCCACGACCTCAAAAGGTGCATCAGGCCCGGTGAGTGTGTTCCAGGTTTCCTGATAGACATCGTACATTCAGCGCGCTCCTTTTAATTCCCGTTTGATAATGCGGTTGCCAGCGCCGAATAGCGGGGTTGATCTATCGCCAGCTGGTTGATGACGGTGCTTCGTAAATGTGCAGCTAGCCCGGGATGGTCCAATGTCAGGTCGCCATCACGCAGTGCCTGGGTCAGTTTCCAGCGAAGCGCCATGACATCCCCTTCGCACCCGAGCAACCGACGTAAACGATCTGCTTCTGCCTGCAAAGCCTGAGGTGAAAGGCTCAATTCCCGCAGGACAATATCAAGGGAGTTAGAGGCAACGAGCGCCATAAAATTGTCACGCCCGTGGGTGGCAGCACGCATGTCTTCACGCAGAAAGTCGCGAACACTGATCAGCAACTCATCGACTCGTGGTGTATCCAGCGAACTTACGGGGTCGGCTTCGGCCACCAGCTCTACTGGACCCGGGATAAGCAGGTTGACGCAATCGGCCTGACATTCAGAACTCCGGCGAGCAACACCTGGTCGCTCCACTGTTCGGTCTGGACCATTGCGCCAATGGTCAGCCATCTTGAGACAGCCAACGGCCCACCAGAACGACCCAAATACTTCCCAGAAATGTACATGCTCAGGGTCTATGCGAATGCCACTTTCAACCTCGTAAC
>Ga0206130_10007876_pt1 | contig 11632 bp, 11 predicted proteins | sample Helgoland_Spring_9_FD_148637 | JGI IMG/M metagenome (GOLD analysis project Ga0206130, IMG submission 148637) | Pelagic subsurface seawater microbial communities from Kabeltonne, Helgoland, North Sea - Helgoland_Spring_Bloom_20160512_1 | ecosystem: Environmental > Aquatic > Marine > Epipelagic ...
CTGCCTCTAAGCGCCTGTAGTTGATTTAAGTTAGTCGCTTTAGCCGCTAGGCTCCCTAAACCAAGATAGCTCCCTTGATTAGCAGCCCTTATAAAGCCCTTGTTAATCTTTGGATACAGGGCGTTTACACCTTCTCCGTAAGCAGACTTTAAAGTTTTGTAGGACTCTGCCGCGTCTGGGCTAACTCTAACCATAGCGTCATAAATAGCCCCACGCATCTGAGTAGCTACGTCTGCCAGCTCTGCTTGCACAACAGCGTTTCTTTCCGCACCTTCAGGACCAAACTTAGCTGTCACTCGCTGAGTAAACGACTTGTCTAAAGTAATTAGCTCAGATACTGGAAAGGTCCCATCAGGTAAGTCTCGAAGCCTAGACAACTGTTGATTCAAGAAGTCTATTGATTCTGGACTCAGTTCGTCTACTGCTTCTCCCTTTTTATTTTTTAAGTACTTAGTAACAGGATCTAAGATAGTAGCAGCGTCTACTCGCTGCCCTAAGCCTACCCCAAGGTTTGTCTTTATTTCGTCTAGTCCCTTAAGGTACGACTGCTGTACTGCGTCTTCCCCTGCTTTAATAAGAGCGTAAAAAGCTTCTCCCATAACATAAGGGTCTGCGTCCATTCCCGGTGCGTTCCGGTTGATTAAAGTAGTGAGTTCGTCTTGTACTACTTCGTTTACAGCCCTTGAGTTGTCTTCCATAGTTTGTCTAGAGATTAAACCAACGGAAGCAATGCGTTCTTTAAAGTTTTCTAAGCCGCTAGATCGTACTTGAGAAGGTAAAAGGGTTGCACCTCCTTGATTAAGTATAGCTTGAGATGCTTGTAAAGACTCTCTACTTCCTGCTCCGTAAGCACCCTCAACAACTTCTTTAGCTGTTTGTTCCGCACTAAGACCCATCTTGTGTTTAGCTGCGTAGTACATAGGCTTTACTTTAGAAGCTAAACCTAAAGTAACCATGTCAAAACCCATAGACCATAGAGCGTTTTCAACCGCTAAAGTATAAGCATCTATTTCCTCAGACTCTTTGAACTGGGTTTCTGAGACTACAGTCCCTGCTCCTGTTCCAAGAGCACCCCCAGCAATGCCGCCTATGACAGCACCCGGAGGACCACCTACCATAAAACCAGCGCCTGCCCCAGCTAAACCACCAGCCATTCCTCCGGGGACATCTAAGTTCTTCTGGAGCCACGTAGGGCCTGCCTCTTCTTCTACTTCAGGTTTGCTAAGAGTCGGGTTTTGCGCCCTATGTTGTTGAACCCTTTTTTGAAAAGGAGAAAGAGTCCCTGTTGTTTCCTCTTCTTCCTGCTGCTGTCTGTACAACGCTAGTCGTTCTTGAAAATTAGCCATTTAGTACATACCTCTTAGCTCTTGGACTGATACTTCGCCTCTCTGGAAAGCCTCCATAGCTTCTTGCCTTTCTGCTTCAGGAATAAAACTAAGGTCTGGCTGCGTTAAAGATCTTTGGTAAGAGGTAAAATCTTCAGCAGTTGCTAAAGCCACTCCGTCGCGCATCAAGTCTTCTGCCTGTTCTAACAAGACTTTTAATCTGCCTAGGTTGCTTTCACCACTAGCTTGATAGCTTCCTATCTGATCGATTAAAAATTTACGTTCTCCTTCAGAAATAGCACCAGTAAAACTTTCTAAACGAGCTAAAACAATGTCTCCAAGTCGAGTCTCAAACTCACCAATATCTTTAGGTGTTTTTCCTAAGAAATCAGTCAAACCTCTAGACATTCTTCGGACAAAACCACCAGTTGTAACGTCACCGGACTCTAGCAAATCAATAGATTCTCTTATGTTCTTAGCAGATCGTCGTAAAGAAGGAAGTTGAACAACGGCTGATACTCTTGCTTCGTTAAACTTTTGTTCTTCTGTAGTTTGTCCCGCGACTTCAGGCCTGTCAAACATACCTCCCCCGGTTGTTCCTGAGACAATAGTCAAAGCGCCCACTGGTTTTTCAGGGGAGTTTGGGAAAGGGAGAATAACCTCTCTGCCTCTACCTTGTTCATCATATTGAGAAGCCCGTGTAAACAAGTTTCCTTGGCTGTCTCTAATAACAACCTCACCTTTAGTTGTCCTGTCTCCGCCAGCAGTAGTAGCAAACTGGTTGTATATCTCAAAAGCTTTTTCTGGAGGCACTTGATAGGCTTTAGCAAGTCTAAAAAACCTTTCTCGATTCTTAGGTTCACTAATTTTCGCTCCACTGGCTCCCGCAACTTTTGCTAGGGCTTGTTGCCCCAACTCTACTTGTCTAGCCTGAGCTAAACCACGTGCTTCCAGAGCTTGTTCAATAAGACCCTGATCTGCCAAAGCTGCTGCACCTTGTCTCATTTGTAAAGGAACACCGCTTAACATGTCCCTCCCTGCTGAGACTCTCGTTGCTTTTTCCGAAGCTTCCCTAGAGGCCTGCATCATTTGCTGTGCTTCTTTCTGGTAACCGGCAGCACCTAACTGCTGGGCAATAGTAGCCAGAGCAGCAGGGTTATTAGAAGCCATTGCTTGCTGCCCTTGCTGCATCAACTGGTTAAACTCTTGCTTCTTTTGCTTCTGCTTCATCTGCCCCGGAACACCACCAATAGCAGCACCCAAGCCAAACAAGCTTTCTGCCATTTGTGGCCTACCTAAGTTAGCCAAGAACTGTTGTGAAAATTTAGCCATTACGTGTTCTCCTTATTTGAACAAGCCGCCGAGGGCTGCTGAACCTAATTGGCCACCTACTCCACCGGCAATATTGGCTTGTGCTAGTGCAGACTGAAGCAATGCCTCAAGACCCGTAGTGTAAGTTTCACCGTAAGCTCCTGCTTGCTCCGACAGTGCTTGTCTCTGACGCTCTGCTGTGGTCATTCCGGGTTGCAACGCATTGAGCAACTGTGCCTGTGGTACGTAGCCAGCAGCTAGCATACCAGTGCCTAACTGAGATTGTCGTTGCTGCTCTTGTCCTGCAAACTGCATAGCGTTTAACATGGCTTGGTTCTGGGCTTCCGACTGAGCTTTAGCCATTGCTAGTTGCTCTGGAGTACCACCAAACTGGGCTGTAGAGACCCCTAGCCTTCCCTGTGAGGCCATGCGTTGCTCCAGAGCAAGCCTCTGACGCTCTTGTTCTGGAGACATAGCCGTAAGCATACGGTCGTACACCTGTTGCTCACGTTGCGCTATAGGTGTCCTTGCTTGCCCAAAGTACATCTCTGCGTCTTTCATGGCTTGCTGTTGGAAAGCCTGTTCTTCAGGAGAAGTAGCGAGGTTGTACGACATTTGACCCGTCTCTGGGTCCTGTGACATACCAAACTGACCACCAGTAGCAGAAGTAACAGTGTACGGTTGAAACTCTAGCATACCTGAGAGCTTATCTGCTAGACCACCTTCTGCTGAAAACTCTTCGTACGCCCTTTCGCCAACTGCTCCTACGTCTTCGTACCCTTTTTTAGCAAGGGCTAATCCCGCAGCTCCTAATGCCCCGCCTCCAATATCAGAAACAGCATCGCCGCCTTTTATCCAATCTTCAAACCAGCCCATTAGTAAGTTCCTCCATTAATCGTCCCAGTCGCCAGTGTCCCAGTAAAGGTCAACTCAGGAATTGTGACAGTCCCTGTGAACGTGGGTCCAGCCGTGTTTGCTTTTGTGGCTATTGCCGTTGCAATGTTGTCGAACTCAGTTTCAAACTCAGTCCCCCTAACAATTTTATTAACATCGCCAGCAGACAAAACATCTTTGGCGGCAAAGTTAGTCAGTTTAGTATAATTACTCATATTGTTTTACCTACCAGTGCAAGTACGTTTATTTCTTGTAAAGAGAGTTCTTCTCCGTTAATGTCGGCTTCCATACCAATACTCAAAGTTCCGCCGCTTCCGTTAGTGTTAATAGCTTCTTTAGAAGTTAGGACACCATCTGAAAACTGAGCTACGGTGTATTCATTGACCGACTGTACACCAACGGGTGTTTCTTTTAAACCGAACTCAGCCTTTGCTTCATCTTTTAAAGTAAGGAACGCTACGTTGTAAGAAGACCCAAAGTCATAGTCCCACTTCAGAAAAATGTTTAAACCACTCCCGCCTACTATCGTCGGTCTGAGCTTCTTAAGGAACTTAAGTTTAGAGGGGTCTCCAAAAGACAGCTCTGGGCTAAAGTAACTAAAACTGTAGGAGCCACCGTTGTCCTGAAAACCTGAGTACTGCCCTATACCTAGTGAACTACCTATGAGCAAAGTCCCTTCACTCTTTCGTTCGTAACACGTAAAGCTAGTTCCGGGCCAGCGTGTCACTCTGTACGACCCGTTTTCTAGTGTCCCTCTTACGTCAAAACAATAGGTAATGTTCTGGTTTACGAAAGTAAGCAAGTAGAAGTTTTCCTCTGGGTGATACACAGACTTGTAGACTTCGTTAGCTTCCCTGAGTACCTGAATAATGTCTGTAGTAATTGTACCGGATAAACTGCTTAGTGGCATGGACTTTTCTTGGATTGTTCTTCCGAAGCTCTTTAGGCCTGTGTGGGACAAGAATATCACGTCTACACCAGTGTGTTGTATAGTGTCTCTGCCTACGCAGCCTACACCTACTACTGTGTCTGACAAAGCCATAGTAGCAGGAGAGTCAGCACCCTCGTAAACTACGATACTACGCTTACCAAAAATAATTAATTTATTATTATGGGCAGATAGTGCTACAACTTCGTCGTGACCGTCAGGCCATACTTTAGACAAGTTAATGGAACCAGAGGTCCCACCTAGCCAGTCATGGCCAATCAAAAGATCAGACCAATAAACAGTTGATTTATCCGTAGCAAAGTCAGCAGTCCAGAGTCTACCGTAAGCTGCTAGGACTTCATTCCCGTACATACTAGAGGTGACACCGGCTGCACCTGTGACTGTGCTTAGTTGCAACACGTCCCCGTTAGTGCCGCCGGGATTAACAGTTGCAATGTTGTTGTAAATAAGAGGCTCGTAGCCACGCTGGAAAAAGTAGATGCTGTCGTTAAAGTTGACCATCTTCCAGTCATCAGCAGTAATTGTGTAGCTGCCGGGAGTCTCATCAGCTAACGTGGTTGTACCACTGAAAATCTTGTTGTTGCCTACTGAGAAAATCTCGGTGTTACCTGCGTCGTCCCTGAACTCCTTGATAGAACTTAAGAAGTCACTACCTAGCTGCGTCTTATCAGTCGTGATGACCAAGTGACCCTTACGTGCTGCAATACGCCCTCTCTTGTCGATAACAGCGTTGTCTGCTGTTTCAGCAAAGGAAGGGTCCTGAGCTAATGGTGCGTCCTCAGTGTTGATGCCTTGGAACGCAGGTGCTACAAGATTAATACTTTTGAGTTCTTGTGCCATATAAGTACCTTAAGGCGTGTAGAAGATAGTTTCTTCGGGGTGTCTAGCGGCGTCCATAGCAATAGCATCGGACAAGTACTTGTTAGCCATTGAGAAGTACTCAGTACTGGACGTGCCACCTGTTTCCCCACGTTCTCGTGAAGCAAAAGCTACAGCAAGGTGCGTCACAGGCATAGGAGGTATCTTTAGCGTGTCGGTGTCAGCACTTAAGTCAGGGTTACGTAGCGCACAGTTAAAACGTAAGGAGTAAACTCCGTCTGGCTTAGGGTAAACATCGATTAACGTGTCACCGTCTGAGTCAACACCGTTGTACGTGTAGTACATGGGTGCACCAGAGACAGGGTTTCCTAAGAGAAACTGTGAATCAAACCAGTTGTTAGTCTGGTACTGCATTATTAAGTTTGACGTATCGTTCAACACGTTTAGCTCTTTAATGTTATTCTGGCTACCAGTTAAAGAGTAGTTGAATACGTCAGCAGTAGTAGTGATTGTAAGGGTAGTCCTAAGTGCAGACCAGTCCCACGAGGTTTCTACGAGGTCCTTAGCGTCATTAATAAGGTCTCCGATTAGTTTGCTGTAGGAAGTAGACTGAACAGAAGAAACCTCTGTTTCTCGTAGTCTCCTAAGCACATTATTAACTAAATCTAAATAAGTCATTAGATCATTCCTTTAAACAAACTTTCATTAATGATTCGATCAAGTTCAGAAGTGTAGTCTTTTGGTTGATACTGGACTCCTGTAAAACCGGGAAGCTGATAAGAAACTCCTCCCATATAGGGCTGTCCACCGCTTAACATACCACCGCCACCAGAGCGTACACTTCCACTACCGCTACCGTCGCCGTCACCAGAGCCGTCTCCGTCCCCGTCACCATCCCCATCACCTTCTCCAGTACCTGTACCTGTCCCAGTGCCATCACCGTCGCCAGATCCATCTCCGTCACCAGAGCCACCACCGTCTCCATCGCCAGTATCATCGCCACCGCCAGCTTCCCCACCGTCACCAGTGTCTACACCGTCTCCGTCAGTACCAGCGCCACCTCCGTCTACAGCGCCTCCTATATCTACTACGTCTTCGTCAACAATGTCTCCGACGCTGACTTCTTCAACAACTTCTTCAAGAGGGTCTACTGCTTCTGGAGTTTCTGTAACTACCTCAGGTACTGGGGTAACTACCTCAGGTACTGGGGTAACTACCTCAGGTACTGGGGTAACTACCTCAGGTACTGGGGTAACTACCTCAGGTACTGGGGTAACTACCTCAGGTACTGGGGTAACTACCTCAGGTAAGACAACAGCAGGATCAACTTGGGTATTACCTCCTACGTCGATAACGCTTTCTTCTTCAGCAACGTCTTCTTCGCCTTCTGCGGGTAGTCCTTCATTTACTGTTTCTTCACTAATAACTTCCCCATGTTCCCCGTAAACACCGTCTTCCCTAGGAAGACCTATAGGATGTGGGGGGTTAAGGTCGTCACCAAAAGGACCAAGCCATCTTCGCCAACCGTCAGGCCAATTGTAAATATAAATAACACCGTCTTCAACTTTCCAAAAAGGGTCAGGCGATGATGTGGCTTCTTTATCTGGGTCTCCTACGTTTGTTGATTCACCACGAGCTGGAGGAACCTCAGTATCTGGAGTAGTTTCAGTAGCTTCAGTAGTTGGAGTAGCTTCAGTAGTTGGAGTAGCTTCAGTAGTTGGAGTAGTTGGGGCAGCGGTACTAGCGCCTCCGCTTTCAGCGCCACCCCCGCCACCGTCAGGCGCTGATTCATCAACTGCTTCTACGGGTTGTTCTGGGAGAAAAGGATCTACTTCTATCTCTACTTCAGGTTCTGTTATTTCTATAGGTATTTCGGCTATAGGTACTTCGTCAACTACAGTTTCTGGAGTAGGTAAAGGAGCAGTAGTAAAGTCTTCGTCACCTATGGTTTCCTCAACGGTTGAAGTACCCAATAGGTCTGAGTCTGGATCTAAGGAAACTACTTCCTCTACTTCTGCTGCTCGTTCTGCAAAAACACTTTCTTGATACTCTAAAAGATCTGCAACTGTAGCAGGGTTGCCTTCTCTGTCCGTAAGTTTTGTAATATCGCCAACAAGAAAATAATCGCTGGGTGTAAGATCCTCAGGATTAAGACCTGCATTACGTGCCGCATTTTCTATGTCTTCTCTTGTAATTACTTGAACATTAGCTTCTGCATTACCAACGGAACCTATAGGATCTACTACGCGAGTACTTCCCGTAGAAGAACCTGTAGTAAGTTCTGGTAAAGGTTCAGCTTCAGTTAATACAAACTCTTCTTCTGTTATTACGTCTTCTGGTATTTCTTCTGATTCAACTGCCGAAGCAGCAGTATTAATAACGTCAACTACTTCTATTACATCAGAAATAACACCTTCATTAGAAGCAGTATTCTTTATAATGGTCATAACATAAGGAGGTATGCCACCACCAGCAGCAGCGCCAGTACCTGCGGATATAGCACCGCCAGCTTCTAGTGTTTGTCCTATGCCTGTTAAAATATCTCCTACATTTCTAGCCCACTCAGTAGTTTCATAAGCCACATTAGCACCAGACGCAGCACTAGCTGCCGTAGCCGTTGCGCCTGAACTGCTTAAAGTTTCACCTAGTGACGCTAAGTCTGCGCCTAAACCTGCTGTTAAAACATTAACAACAACAGCTTTAAGTACAGCTTCAAAGATCATTTCTAAAGGTGAGTCGGCTTCACGTACAGTGTGGTAAGACCCTAAAGGTACATCATCGTACTGGCCTACGTTTAGTTCATATTGACCACCAGCAGGGCCATCAACGTATATGTCAATACCCGCTGTTTCAGCAGCAGAACGAATAGCAGTCATATAAGAAGAACTAGCTAAGTCACCAGCAGTAACAGTAACGCCTCTTTCAGCTCCTTTAGGGCCTCCTGAGCCTTGGTTTAACGCAGTGTCTATAGTTCCTAGAGTACCTCTTACGCCTTCACCGCTTGGATTAATAAAGCTAGATACATTATCAAACTCTGACTGTAAGTAAGACCCAAAGTTATCACCTTCGTTAAACTCACCTACTTCAAAAGTTTCAGCTCTAATAACTGAAGCTAAGTTTTCAGCACCCCAGTTTTGACTTAGTTGATCCGCTGTGTATGTGCCGTCTATTAAGCCATTAACAGCCGCAGCGCCTCTTACATTTCCCCACTCTTGTCTAAACTGTTGTACTCGCTCTTTCTGTTCGTCTGTACGTTCACCCTGAACACCAAAGAAAGCCTTAGGGTCTGCTACGTCCCACCAACCTTTAGGTGCATTGCCCACAGATCCTATTGGGTCTACAACTCTTGTACGCTCCATAGACCCCGTAGGAGCTGCTGACAATACTGGGCCTTCTACAGCTACGGAAGTTCCCTTACCTATTCCAGAGTCTCGTCTAGGAGCACCGACCGTCTGCCAAGGGGCTGTCCTTTTACCACTTAACATACCTCCTGTATCTTTTTTAGCCACAGGCTCTGCTTTAGGCACATACCTATCTTGATAGTAGCTGTACAAATCAGGAGTTCTAGCCCTCATCTGATACTTCTTGTAGGCAGGTAGGCTATCCCACTGTTGCTTAGTAAGTCTCTTGTAAGCCATTACTTAGACACCCCTGATTTCTTTTCATAAGTTCTCATTGCACCTAAGCCTAACATTCCCATCAACACAGGCATCATAGTCTCCAAAGGAACTAAAGGTATAACTATGTCTAACTCAAGCAACGCTAGAACAAAGTTGCTAAAGGGGATAGTAATAAAGTTCCCAAACATACCTAAGACGCACACCCAGCCTACTGCTGGCCTCCATCCTGCCACAAATAGTGACTTGTGTGCTGCTTCTACTTTGTTAACCTCAAGCTGGGCCTGAGCAATTTCTTGCGCGTATTTCTGTGACATCGTTGCAATTTCATGCGCCAACTTAGCCTTAGTGTCAGCATCGGGTATAAACTTGTCTAAGAGACCAGTCACAGGCCCTATGAGCTTATCAATCATTACGCTTGTTCCAAAGTTCAAACAAAGTCTTAATTTTTTCTTCCACTACGTCCATACGGGACATGAGTTTACCTATTGTAAGAACAAGGATAATGAAACCTACAAATATGGGCCAGATGGAACTAATTAAATCAACGTACTCCATCTGAACACTGGCCTGTCTTAATTTCCAAGTCGTTTATCTTTGTTCTCAGCTCTCTGACTTCTTCCTTTTGTTCTTCCAGAGCCATTATCTTAGCGTTCTGAATGAGGTCGTCAGGTAGTGCACCTCTGAGTCCCAGAGGCCACTCACGTACAAAAGCTGCGTTTTCCTTCATGGTCATGTCCTGTATTGACTGACCGTGTTCTAAAGTAGTAATACGGCTGTTTAGCGTCACGTAGGCTGCGGTAGCTACAACTAAGGAAGCTCCTAAGCCTACGAGGTTACGCAGAGGTACAGTAACTTTAGTCTCGTCACTAATCTCTGGCATTGAACCAGCCTTTAACAGTGTCAGTCTCAAAGATCCTGATGACAGTCCATACAATGCTTAAAGCAGCAGCCACAGCAGGAATCCAGCCCATAAGGGTGGACACTGTAGTGGTGACTGCTACTACGTCTATTGCTGCTTTAGCTTCTTCTTGCATTATTGTTTTGCCTTACCAATGTTAATAGCTAGTAGGTCTACAAACTTGTACAGCTTTGCTAACCACTCGTCGTCTTTAGGAGTAGGAGTAGAAGCTGCTATAAGTGATGCAACAGTTACAATGGTTGTTACAACGGATACTATGCCCATCAAGTCCATTACCACGGTACTCCTGATGCCTGCGTTGGGTTCTTCTGTGCTTCAATGTTAGCCGCCAGTGATGCTTCAACAGCGTCCTTGTCAACACCGTTAGCCCAGCACCAGCCTAAAGCTACTTCTTCTGTGATACTGTCGTAAGGAACGTAGTCTGAAGCAGAAGGATCTGGTGTGAAGCCAGCAGTGCCGTAGTTGGTCGCTGAGAAGTCACCGTCAGTTGCCGTAGCTCGCCAGTGACATACGACTACACCACCATCTGCAAGCGTTCTTTCCATTTGACTGATTTGCCATACTGTTGTCATGTTGTTTCTCCTTTAGGATTCTAGTGCCGCGATACGGGCGCGTAGTGATTGAATTTCTTTGAGCATCATCGGGACTAGCTTGCTGTAGTCAACGCCCATCATCTCATCGGACTCAGAGTCTCCGCTTACAGCTTCAGGTGCAACCTCAAGTAGTTCCTGTGCAACCATGCCGTAGTCTTGATGTGAGCCGTCAACCTTCCAGTCAAACTTGCGTACTTGAATGGCGTCGATCTTGCTACCAGCGTCATCAGCGTCTGCAATGTTTTCCTTGAGGCGTTGGTCTGATGAGGTGTTAAAGGCTGTGGCTGAACCACTGGTTGAAATTGAACCAACTCTACCGTTTGAGTTATAAAAACCTATTTGCAAAGTTGAACTAGTTGATGGAACAGCACATCTAATAGATTCATCTGTCGCACCACTTGACGCGCCTCTTATGGCTACACCTAATGTATTGTTAGCAAAAGTGCTGACACCCACCAGCAAGTTCCCGCTCGCATCCAGCACCATAGCTGCGGTTGGCGTTGCATCGTTCCCTGCCGTGCCTGACGGGGCATTACTCCAAATGTGGACACCGTTAGTAATGTTGTAAAAACCAACTGGCACTGAACTAACTGCATATTTTATGGTACTACCGCCACTCCAATACAGCCCAGACATAAAGTATGTGTCTGCCGCCGTTCTACCAGTAATTTGCGAGCCAGTGTTTCCAATTTCTAATGATTTGTAATGATGAGCTAGTGGAACCACCCCAATACCCACGTTCCCGCTGGCATCAAGGCGCATGCGTTCTGGCGGCTCTACATCAGTAGAAGTGCTTCTAGTTCTAAATACTAAATCGCCTTTTGTATAAGACCCTGTTTCGGTTTGTTGGAAACCAATATAAGCAGGAGAATGCGTTGCTCCCCCAGAGTATCCAAAACCTATCGCATAAACTGCACCAGAAGTGTTGTAGTCACCTACGCCTAACTGCAGGTAACTGTTTGCTGTTGTAAAAGTTGTGGGGCTATTCGCGCCAAGTCCTTTGTCTATTGTTATATTTGCGGCTGGCGTACTCGTACCAATACCCACGTTCCCGCTGGTATCGATGCGCATGGCTTCTGACCAAGTTATAGCGTTTCCTGCTGTGCCTGATGCGGCAGTTGACCAGATATGAAGACCGCTATCTTGAACATACTTAGACGCGGTAGAAGACGTTAAATACTTGTCGTAATAGTTTGGCGCTG
>Ga0206130_10007891_pt1 | contig 11617 bp, 1 predicted proteins | sample Helgoland_Spring_9_FD_148637 | JGI IMG/M metagenome (GOLD analysis project Ga0206130, IMG submission 148637) | Pelagic subsurface seawater microbial communities from Kabeltonne, Helgoland, North Sea - Helgoland_Spring_Bloom_20160512_1 | ecosystem: Environmental > Aquatic > Marine > Epipelagic ...
AGAATAGAAGATTTCATGATCAAAAAATTTATTTCACGGTAGCTCCGGTGGATTCTATAGTTACGGTGCCTCCGATGGGTACGGCAATCGGGGCAACATCTAAGCCGAGCACGATGGGTTTATTCGTCGTCCGACCATCAGGAATGAAATTGTGCCCGCCAAACATTCCGATGTCATTACGCGAACCGTCTCGGTCATTGTACTGGGGAAGTGGTGAACCGGCGTTGATTAAAGGAGAATTCGCACTGGGGAGAAAATTTCCATTTGCTTTATCGATGAAAGGGCTAGCATTTCCATTTGGTTCTAGAATGTTACCCACCGATTCAACACCACCTCCAAATCCATAATTGTTGGCGTCCTGAAGACTATTACTTCTCCATAAAAAGTTGTTTTTAAAAACTACATTTGCGAACGGTGCCCACACTAATCGGTTTCCAGGGCTATTTCCTGTTCCATCCCTTATAAAACAATTCCAAATGGCATTGCCAATAATAGTAGCTCCATTGGTAGATTCTACAAAAATGCCTATACCTGATTTGTATTCAGTACCGAGTTGATGATTGTCGTAGCAGTCGGATACTATATTGTTAGTAATATCTGCCTTGGCGTTTCCTGTTATTCGAATACCTATGCACTTTGAATCAAAGTTAGTTTGATTCGAAACATTATAACCGCTGATCCGGTTGTTTTGTATCCTTGCATAAGTTTGGCTTCCGTTTACATCAATTCCAATACCAAAAAAGGAATTTCCGTCGAAGTCATTTCCAAGGATTTTTGAATTCCCCTCAATGAATGCATTACGAATCGTGTTGTATCCAATTATGGATATGCCCGCTTTGCAGGTAAGTTTTTCAGGGATTGTGGATTGGAAGATTTGAGCCTGAGTAGGGTTTCCTAACCGTTGTGAATGATTTAGTGATAAATTCGCCCCGATATTTGATTTTATAATCGTAAGACTGCCCTGATCCACATTTACATCACCGGTAATGTTGCAACTTTGAATGTTGAAATCATGTGAAGTTCCATTGACATCACCTTGAATGCGCAGATTTTTTAGATAAAGGGATTTTTGAACTGAATTGGAATTACTTGCTGTAATATTGTTAACCTGTACCGAGTCGCCGGGTTGAACAACGAGGCTTAAAGACTTTTCACTGATCGATATATTTTCGGAGTAAACACCTTCTGAAATTCTAATCGTATCACCCGAACTGGCACCATTCACCGCCGCCTGCACACTCTGTCCGGGGCTGACCATGATCACTCCCCCGTGGGCGAGGGTGGTTCCAAGAAGCAGAGAGCAAAATAAGAAAAAAATATTGGTTTTCATGGGTTTTAGTAAATTACATTGAAATGGTGACATTTTGACTTAGCAAAAGTGGGGTAAATCGTACTTGGTTTGAAAATATTTTGCGTAAAAACGAGTCGAAAAATGGGATACTCGAAGGTGTTCAAACTTGGTGGAGTTTGAAAAAGTAATTTCTTTGCCCGCTGAACTGTATGTCATATCTTCGTAAGCACGGAAGATTGTGTTATTTAATTACTCTTTTTACTTAATTTTTAAGGATTGAGTCAATGGTTTATCTTATCATTGAATTTTACTAAAGGATTTTTTTACGGGAATAAATGGGTAATGGTGTTAGTGGGGAGTAGATTCCGAGTGCTTTGTCATCGCGAGGGTGTAGCCCGTGGCGATCCACTTTGATCCAGTAAACGAAGAGACAAGCTGTTCGCGTTCCCCGAGACACGATGGATTGCCGCGTAAGCACTGGGGGTGCCTCCTCGCAATGACAATATTTTGTTCACTACCATTCCTTACCACTTTTGTCATCGCGAGGGTGTAGTCCGTGGCGATCCACTAGTTCAGCAAATCTTACCGTACTGATGGGATGCGTCGATTGCTGCTACCTTACCGATTCGGTGGTGTAGTCGTAATAATGGGCTTTGCCATCCTGTTTTTTCAGGAATTAGATCCAGTTGGCAGAGATGCGAGTAATAGGTTAAGTCAGAAACCTAAGTTTTAAAAATAGGTTTTTGTTTAAGTGAATCTATTATCTCACTAATCTTCTAACATGCTAAACGCTATTAGTTAGGCTCAATGGAATGTGTGTTAGCATTATAATACAATATTTGATCACCTGGGTTTTTTAGTAAATATATCCATGCGGTATCATGCCACCGAAAAAGGTATGGAAATACATCCTCTTGGGTCCACCGCCATCCATCCTTTTCGTTCCATAACCAGATACTTTTGTCTTCGAGTTCTGAAATGTATAACCATTTGAATTGGGAATGGTATATCCAGGAAATATTTTTAAATTCCTTGAACTCGCCAAACCATGAGGAATCTTTCCATCCACCGATCAAATTTTTCGCCTCCGTCCATAATGTTTTATGTGAATTCTTCTGTGGAATTATTATTTTTTTAATTCCACCATTCGATAAACCAACTCCGTTTTTTCCGTAAGCTTCATAATAAAGAATCGATCCATATCTAAAATTTTTAATCAATAATTTGAATTTTTGTCCATCTCTCTCGATTGCTGCTATCGGTTCTGTGTTATTAAAATTTATATCGTAGCTAAGAAGTATCCCGAGATCTGAAATAGGAGCTCCACCATTCGTTATGATTTCACCAAGTAGGGCATATCCACTGGTTGTATTTCCTTCATGACCTAAAGTTCTTACAATAGGAACTTGTGCGTGCGAGAATTGATTGAAGGGATCCGTTCCCCAAATTATTTCATTTAAGTCCGTTATGCCGTCGTTGTCATCATCCAGATCGATCTCATCAACGATGCCATCGTTATCAAAATCGAAGTCATAAGCATCCTCAATCCCGTCTCCATCACGATCTTCTATAATATTTTCGATTGAAATTAAAAATTCTTTTTCAATGGACATATTATAGTCGTCGCTCGCACGGATTTTAACATTTAAGCTTTCATGTTTCTCAAAATCAAACTGCTTAGTCGTAAAGATAGTACCATCATTTTGTATTTGGAATAAATGGTGTGGAATAATGTTATGAATTGGAAGATTCCATTTGTTTCCGAGATAAGATTCAATTTCTTTACGCTGGGGCACAGGTAACGCCGAATTGAAAATTAATGTTTCACCAATGGATCCTTTGGGATGCTGACTTATGTCCAAGTTTGCAAAAAGTCTGAAGATATGATGAGTGCCCGGTGCACTTGTGTAGGGTACCTTGCCTTTATCTGTACCATTTAAAAAACACTGTACGAAATTTTGTTTCAAATCAAATACGAGTTCATATAGTGCTGGCCCTGCCTGCGACTGGGCAAAAAATACTTTGTTATTTCCGGTTGTTTCATTGCTAAAGTAGTGTCCATGAAAACCGTCTTGTTGATGAGATCGAAAATTAAAATACCCCCCCTCGCAATTACTATTGTATGAAAATAGAGCATCACCAGCACTGTCAACTTCCTCAAGTTGTGCGACCATTAAAATGCTAAAGTTGTCTCCTAAATTAATACTTCCCAATGAGTGCATGAAGTCATTTCCGTCAAAATATAAAGAATTATAATTGTTCAAATTGCTATGTTGGAGAGATGGTCGATTATCTGCGATGCCCTGAACGAAGTCATGTCGTGAGCCGATTTTATTTTTCCATATTTTAACAGCACCTTCTTCATCATGTTCGAATGTGGATGAATCTGTTGCATCCAGCCAAAGTAGGGGTTTAATTTGTTTAGGATATTGTGGAATCAGCGAGTAGTTCAAAGTATTGCTTCCCTGGGGATCTAAGCCTTGAATTTTACCCACCAATGAACCAACTGGTTGGTTTTCTTGAACTTGTAATTTCTCGAGTACTTGCCAACCACTTGGTGGTTCATTGTCGGAGGTTTTGTCCCATGGGTCTGTTCCGTAAAGCATTTCGTTTGCATTACTTACCCCGTCTCCATCGATATCCGGGTCCTCATGGTTCTCCAATAAATCGCCATCAAGGTCCTCGATCTCATTGTTAAGAGAGAGGGTGAACTCTTTAATCAGTGAAATATTATGATCGTCAGTTACCTTTACGGTGAGAGGGAAAGAATGCTCATCTGTCTCATAATCGAAAGTCTTTTCAAGGCGAAGGTGCCCGTTTTTATTTAAAGTGAATAAAGAAGATGTTTCGTAGTTACTGAATGCATAGAGATGCCAGGTGCTAGAGGTAATTGGACTAATCGTGAATTCAGTTGTTGTTGAACTGGCGATATAGGTACATTCAACTAATATTCCATCATTAGTCGAAGAAGTGTATGAATTTTGGTTTACAGTAATGTGCCGCAAAGAATCGGAGTTGGTAATGAGTGCCTCCCTTGCCGTTTCGGTTCCCCACGCCTGACTGTATAGAGTGAAAACATATTTTTTGCCAATAGTTAACCCGGTTAATTTGATTTTTTGAGGATTCCCTCCAAAACGCATTCCGTTCGAAAGTACTTTACCAACCTGTCCGTTGACCGTTGATTGCTGACTGGCGTGTTTACTCTGAAATCCAGAAGTTATCTCCCACCCCGTTCCTGAAAGTCCTGCCTCGCCCTTGAAGGTAATACCACTAATCACCCGATCCGCACCGTTCACATTGACTGCACAGGTGTAGGAACGGGATGAGTCGATACCTGCGTCTTGATCGCCTGTTAGGTGTGCCGTTCGCCATCCTATTTTTCCGTCACTTACAAGTTTATAAGAATGGGTTTGGTTTTCATCAGGATCATCGGTGGAAAAGTTTAGGATGTTAGTACCGCTTGAAACATTTTCTTTAAAATAAAGGTTTGATGCTATGATATCGATGGGTGAACGGTTTTTGGAGTTTTGATCCATTGGGTCGGAATTATTCTGCCATTCGTTCCAATTACTCACTCCATCTCCATCCCAGTCCTCGTCGAGTAAATCTTCGACTCCATCTCCGTCCAGATCCGCCTCTGCAAGATTGGTTATGTCGATGGTGAAGTTTTTGTCGAAGGACAGACCATCATCGTCCATGGCCCGAATGCTAATTGTTAGATTTGCATCGATTTCGTGGTCAAATGTGGTTGTGGTGCGGAGCGTCCCATTATTATCGATGCTGAGAAAGACATCGCTTTGATCAAAACTTTGATAGTTTTTCGAGTAGAGGTGATCATTGGGCAGGGAACTTTCCAGGCCCCACTTGTGGGCAAGATAGCCCTCAATCCGCAAATGCTCCTCCTGTTGCATTACTCCACGAACCACTAACATTTCACCAACCGTCCACTCAGGAATATTCTGCGATCCGTAATCTGATGGGAAGAAGAAGGCACCACCAATATTTGTTTCGGTTGTTCTTGGTCCGCTCATAATAACGGTTCCATTTTTGTATAATTTCTGAATTCTTTTACTCACAGAAAATTCAAAGCACAACAGTAACTCTTCACCATTCGAGCTGAAATTCGTGGCTCTTCGCACATCCGAAAATCGCCAAAATATTTGATTGTTATTCCAAGGGAAATGATCTCCCCAGCCAAAATTAAACGGAAAGCCTGACTTTGTAGATTTGTTGGAGCGAAAAGTCATGTAGAGTGAACCATCTGTTAGTTTGCCAGAAGCCGCTCCATTTACCCCCATTGGGTTCCAATTGGCTCCGTTCTTATACCCCCATAATCTTTTGGATATTTGGTCGGCAGCGGTGAACTCAATCGCATTTAGTCCATTAATCGAACCATTGGTATCAGGCTCTTTGCCTAATACTGGGCTAAGGTAAATATCTGGGTCTATTTTATTTCTCCAAGCACTGAGCTTGTTGGTTGCCTCTACTTTTTGAATTGTACGAGAATCAGATGCGTCAAACCAGGCGGTTAATCCATCGACACTGGAGGAGTGGAATCTATTAGGATCCCCACTTGTAGATAGAGTGTATTTATGGTGTGCATCTCCATCAAGATCAACTGCCTTTACTTGCCCAACAACTGAGCCGATCGCAGCATTTTCTGAAACTCTTAGTGGGCTATTGGTAGTAACGATATCATGTGGGATTGTACTTTGATTGCTTTCGTAGTCCTCGATCCCGTTGCCATCGGCATCTTCCAACTCATTGGTTAGTTGAAGGGTAAAGTTTTGCTCACTGTAGGCTCCGTAATTATCCACCGCCCGAACGGTGAGGGAATAATTGTGATCATCAGTTTCGTAATTGAAAGCACGTTTCGTAAAGAGGGTGCCATTTTCATCAATTTCAAAGAAATCAACAGATGAGTTGCCAGTAGGCAAAGGCAAATTCCATTTACCGATTAAATAATCTTCAACCTGCTTGATCTCCGCGGTATTTAATACCTGATCAAAAACGATGAGTTCCGCGACCTCACCTTTCGACATTTCTGTAAACCAGGAGGTCTTTGCATTTCCCCAACCACCTAGAGCTAGAAGTTTGGGCCGATACACTGCTCCTGCACCATTAGGCGAATCAACCATATTTATTTGATCAACCCAACCTTGCCCATAGTCACTGCTGTTCATTGTGCCAATATGTAAATGCCAGTCCTGATCAGCGGGTACATTACGATTGTTCGACAACCAACCGTTTACATAAAAGGAATCAACCCCTGAACTGTGATAACCAAAAAGCCAATTAATTTGGCTAACATCTGAAATTAGACGTTTATTTAAACCTCCTGAATATCTAGCTACCGAAAAAATTGTGTAATTATTGAAATCGGGATAAAGCGATGTTCCTGTCCAAATAAGAGTCTGCCCATCAAACTTGACCACGCCTTTTCCTTCTTTAGCTGAATATGTCGGCTTCCCCTTGGTTTCATTGAAATCATACCCATTGCCTGATTTATCGACCCACAGGGATATATCGTCACCCACTCCGTAAGTGTCTGGTTTGAGATTGCCATCAATATCACTACCGTCCAGCCATAGAGAGGGGGTAACTTCTAAAAGTGGATGAAGTGAGAAACTGAGATTCTCATTCCCGTCGGGGTCAATGGCGTTGATTTCACCAATTTTTGTACCTGTAGCCAAGTTTTCAGTGAAGCTGAGGTTCGACAAGGTAATGGCATTGGGAGGACGATTCGTAGAATTTGAATTATACGGGTCGGATTTTCCAAGCAGTTCATCTGCATTGCTCAAACCATCGTTATCAATGTCATTATCCAGATGGTCAGGTGTTCCATCTCCGTCCACATCTTCAGCTGTATCTGTAACCTCAATTGTGAAAAGCTTATCGAAAGATGCCCCATGAGGATCGGTTGCCCGAACGGTTAAAGAAAAATTTTGTTCTGTTTCGTAGTCAATAGTTTGGGCAAGGGTTAGGGTTCCATTATTATCAATGGTGAAGTGTTCATTACCCAGTGTGTTATTCTTATCCTTGTAAGAGTGAGTCTGAGCCAAGTTGTTTTGTAAGCCCCATTTTCTTGCTAGGTAATACTCAACACTTTCAACCTCCCAATCGTCCAACGGTTGGTCAAAAAGAACAAGTTCCCCATAATCTCCGTCAAAATTGTTGTAAGAACTATTTAAATTTCTATCCTTCCCGATTCGATTGGTGGAAACATTACCAATTGGCGCAAAAGAGATCAGGAAGAAATCAGAGCTTGGTGAGTTCGAAAATCGTGCATCGATCTCCAATCCATTAAGTCGTGATATGCCATTCTTCAGGTTGGCATGTGCGTGGGTCGAATGTAAAATTTTACTTCCATTTGAGTGAAAATGGTGGGCGCTTGCATGACTCAGGACATGTCCGGAGTTTCTTTTAAGTACGGCAAAGGCGGAGCGAATGTTATTCACCGAGGCCCACTCATGATAATCTGTTGTGGAGGAGCTAGCCTGGTATCTCATCACAGATAATCCGTTTTGAATATTTTCCACCACCGTGGGAGAATTGTATCTATTGGCATCTCGATTGTAGGTACTCAGATCCTCCCATGTGGGAGACTTGGCCGATGGATGGTTTGCATCCAGCCATAATACAGGTCCCAGCTGTTTAATCGTTTTTGGTAATGCGTAAGAAAAATTAGAATCCCCGTCCGGATCGGATGCGGAAACAGTACCGACGATTGTGTTGAGTGGTGCATCTTCCGAAATCGTTAATACGCCGCTGGCATTCAGCTCATTGGGAGCAACATTTGCATGAGAGCTGGGGTCCCGCGGGTCGGACGGGTAGGCAATCTCGATCAGGTCAGGAAACCCATCCCCATCATCATCCAGATCGTAATGATCTTCGATCCCATCATTATCCAGATCTTCAAATACATTACTGAGCAATATTTTGTACTCCTTTTCATTTTGCACTGAACCATTTGCTGATGCCCGCACATGTATATTGTAGGTGGATGCATTGGTCTCGTAGTCTAAAGATGTTGCCGCTAGCAAAACATCTTTGCGGCCAGGATGAGAGGGGGGTAATTGATGTACCAAACCCCACTTGTTTGAGAGGTAGGCTTCTATGGATTGTTTCTCCAATGAATTTAATGATCTATCAAAGGACAGAACCTCGGCTATTTCCCCGACCCAACTTCGTTGATTAATATTCCGATCTGCTCCTAAAACATATCCATTTGCAGAGATTTCGCCCTTGGAAGAAAATGAAATGATGAATGGTTGGGAAATCTCCTCTATCACGCTATCACTGGCCTTAGTTAATTTGGTGTTTAGATATATTTCATCAACCCAACCTCCCCACGAGAATCTATTGGAATGGATTTGACCATGAAAGGAAGGTTCATTTTTTCCTGTGAATAAGGAGTTGTAAGAAGGAAAAGTGGATCCCCCCGACCATCTTGCCACCAAGTAACAATCCTGCCAGTTTGCATCGTTGGGAGCATTACTTGTCATTTTTTTATTTGATGACCATGCAAGTACATTCCTACCGTTTAATTTCTGACTTCCGGAAACCGGGAATTGGCCGGAAACAGCAGTGGCATTGTATTCATTTGAACTTTTGTCTGCCCATCGACTCACATTCCCATCCTGATCTGCCGTGATGGTGGATACATCCGAAGCGTCTAACCATAAGGAGAGCCCTTCTGTTGCTGAGGGATCGAATGACGCTTGGTCGGAGAAAGTAAATTCTGCATTGTCATTGGAAACATTGGCTTCGGTCAGCGAATAGCTCCAACTGGCATTGTAATCTGGATCTACATCTGAAAGATTGACGAATGCAGTACCTACGGGCAATTCCTCGGCCAAGGAAATCGTTCCATCCATCATTCCGCCATTTTTATAGGTATGGTATTCATCCAACTCCTGAACAAGATTCCATTTATGGGCAAGGTAGCCTTCCACTCTTTGGCGGTCGCTGTCGTCCAAGGTATCATTGAAAATGAGAATTTCCCCCCACTTGTATGGACCCCCAACGCGCAATGGTTCAATTTGATTTGATATAAATCTAGAAATTATAGAGGTGCTCTGCTGTTGAAATGAACCATCAGAATAGTATAGTAAGGTATTTTCCGTACCATCGTATCTAATAGTGATGAGCTTGGTTTCACTTCGTGCATCCATGTTTAAATTTCCGCTCAATCTATTTGCACTGCTACCTTTACGAGCCCACCAAAGTGCAGCAGCTTGATTGTTATTCGGATTCATTATGTCAAACGACCATCCCGAAACAGAGTTGTTGCCATTGCCTTCACCATGCTTCCAAATTCCTTTGGCCCAAAAAGTAACTTTCGACCATTTGTAAACAATTACTATGGTCATGCGTTCCCAAGCATCAAAAGCAACTGCAGAATTGGAAATTTCGTAGGTATCTTCACTCGTATCGATGGAAGGCATTCCGTTCAATGTCTTCTCGGCATAGGTAGGATAACCTTTAATTTTCAGCGCATTATGCCCCTTGCCACTTTTATCTACCCAGAACAAAGTAGAGTCTCCATCTTCGGGAGGGCCGAGTTCGCCGAGGTGGGTTCCGCGGTCCAGAGTGGAGGGGTCTGCTGCATCGAGCCAGAGCATCAAGTTGGAATCGATGGTGAGAGGAGAAAAGACATCCTCATCGATTAAACTTACGGAAAAAGATCTCTCACTGGAGGCATTTCGCTCATCAGTCACCCGTACTCGAAGGGAGAATACGCTGGCGTTTTTCTCGAAGTCAAACAGTGAAACAGTTCGTAATAGACCAGAAGAATCGAGGGTGAAATGGTCATTGTCTGCATCGCCTGTGCCTGGTGATAAGCTAAAGGATAAAGTTGAATTATTGTCTACATCGGATGCGGTGAATTGGCCGACATAGGTTCCCGCCGGACGGTTCTCTAAGATGGTAAGCTCGGCGGTGGAGTTCAGGTCGACGGGGGCATAGTTAGAAGATGCATGGCTGTCTGGGTCGGAAAAGTTTGCAAGTTCAAGGGCGTTGCTCAATCCGTCGCCATCGCGATCTGGGTCGGCAGAATCGAGTACGCCGTCTTCATCCAGGTCGTTTGGTAAATCCCTGATACTAACAGAAAAGGTGGCACTCGAGGCCACACCACGTGAATCTGTGGCGATGAGGGTGACGCTGACTGATGCAGAGGTCTCATGATCAAAAGCACGAGCGGTCCGCACGATACCATTTTGTTCGATAGTGAAATTTTGGCCTTCTACTGAAAAAAACAGTTCGTCCCCGTCGGGATCCTCTGCGAGCAGGCGGCCCGCCACAGTCCCTGCAGGTTGGTTTTCAATAATACTAGCATTCTCTTCCATTCTGAGGTTGGTAGCAGGGCGATTGAGGGAGTTAGGATCGGAAGGATCAGTACCGTAAGTGATTTCATCTACATTGTTAACCCCATCGCCGTCGATATCGGGGTCGTAGGGATCCTGCACGCCGTCCTTATCCAAATCCTCAATAACATCGCTGATCGTAACATCCAATTTTAGATGTAATGACGAGTTCGACTCGTCCGTTACCCGTACTTGAATGGGAAGTTTTGGTGCGCTTTCGTGATCAAATGTACGATTGGATGAAATCACGCCATCGGTTGATATTGCAAAAGCGGGAAGAATTGGTTCATAGGCTAATGGCAGGTTCCATTTGCGATGCAGGTAACTTTCAATTTTTTGAATTTTGAAATCGCTCAATGATTCGTTGAAAATAATTAACTCACCCAAGTCGCCGTTAAAAAACCTCGCATTAATATTTCGATCATTAGAGAAGTTATTCGCAGTTACATCACCAGTTGTCCGGAGAGAAATAATCGAAAGATCTTTGGGAATATCGATTAGATTTCCGTTCGCGGATGCACCGTTAAGAAATAATGAACCTTTTACTACATTTTGGGATGCATATTTATCCCACCAGAATTGTCCGGTTTTGAAATGAAAATGCGTAAACTTATCATGGCCAAGCATAAAGCTGTAACCCATTTTTTTTCTCATCACCCAAAATATGGTTCGAATATCTTTTATTTCCTCAAACGAATGATAACTGCCTACTGCACCACAGTAATGCATTAATGATAATCCATTGTGAGCATTCTGCTTTATTGAAGGATATCCATTAGCACTTCCATGTATAATGCCATGATTGTTATTTTTACTTTTATCGGTCCATTGTAAACTAGCCCAGTTCAAATCACTTGCATCCAACCACAATTTAGGAGAGAGACCTCTCGGAAAAGTTGGTTTTAAGGAAAACTTAATTTTGTTAGAATCAAGATTTACCGGGGTTATTTTACCGATAATT
>Ga0206130_10007897_pt1 | contig 11611 bp, 5 predicted proteins | sample Helgoland_Spring_9_FD_148637 | JGI IMG/M metagenome (GOLD analysis project Ga0206130, IMG submission 148637) | Pelagic subsurface seawater microbial communities from Kabeltonne, Helgoland, North Sea - Helgoland_Spring_Bloom_20160512_1 | ecosystem: Environmental > Aquatic > Marine > Epipelagic ...
TACAGGTGCGCAAGGAAATACAGGTGCGCAAGGAAATACAGGTGCTCAAGGAAATACAGGAGCGCAAGGTGACACTGGTGCTCAGGGAGATACTGGCGCACAAGGCAACACTGGGGCACAAGGAGATACGGGAGCTCAAGGAAATACAGGTGCTCAAGGAGACACTGGTGCGCAAGGTGACACAGGTGCGCAAGGAAATACAGGAGCACAGGGCGATACAGGTGCTCAAGGAAATACAGGAGCCCAAGGAAATACAGGAGCACAAGGAAATACAGGAGCGCAAGGAAATACAGGAGCGCAAGGAAATACAGGTGCACAAGGAAATACAGGTGCGCAAGGAAATACAGGTGCGCAAGGAAATACAGGTGCTCAAGGAAATACAGGAGCGCAAGGAAATACAGGAGCACAGGGCGATACGGGAGCACAGGGTGATACAGGTGCCCAAGGTGACACTGGTGCTCAGGGAGATACGGGAGCTCAAGGCGATACGGGAGCACAGGGAGATACAGGTGCTCAGGGAGACACTGGTGCCCAAGGTGATACAGGTGCTCAAGGCGATACGGGAGCCCAAGGAAATACAGGAGCACAAGGAAATACAGGTGCGCAAGGAAATACAGGTGCTCAAGGAAATACAGGTGCGCAAGGAGACACTGGTGCACAGGGTGATACGGGCGCACAAGGTGCACAAGGAACTTCATATACAAACGCGTCCGTATCCTTTTTTACAGATTTAAATGATACATGGATTAGTGGTGCGTCAGCCTCATTACCAAGTTCATTTGATGTAGATCTGGCAGCAGCAAGTGGAGTATTCGCTTGGCCGGTGTTGCCACACGGTGCTGGAACATATTATAATATGACAGGTAGATATATTAATGCTATTCCAGCAAGTGGTAGAGGTGCATCATATGGTGAATTTATACCCGGGACTACAGCAGCACTTAGCGGTGAATTATTAGCTGCAGCAGTTAATTATCAAAACAATAGTGGACGAAATTATGATGTATTTATGTCAAACTATGGTCCGTCCACGTTTGGTCGTGCACGAATAGGAACTGCATTAGCAGGGTCCTTTGGTTCTTTGGAAATATCGGCTACTAGTGGAAGTGGGCTACCAATAATACCCACAGATTATATAGGCATCTATGTAGAAGATGCCGGTGGTATTCCTAGCACTCCACCGCCGTTAATAATCGAAGGAACCATTTACTTTTCATTAACTTAAAGTAGGAGAAGATATTTTGCATTATTTTATTTATCACTTGTAAAAATAAAATAATCTATCATATTATATAAAATGTCGGGTAATAATTTTAAACTTGTAGTGCGACCTAATAATAACGGTAATGGTAATGGTAATTCAATTGATGGTATAAGAACATTAACGAATATAACAGAACAACCATATATGGATTCTAGTGGAAATATCGATATGTCTGGGAATTACTTGCTTGTTAAAAATATAGAAGCGGGAAACACACGTTTTACAACGGGTGGAGATGTTGGGATTATACATACATTTAGTGACTCGTCAAATGTAGGAGTATACTCCATCAATGTCAAACACGCAAGAAACAATATTGGTGGAAACAATCGCAGATATTGTTCATTCCAACCACAAACCAGTGGTTTTATAGCAGGTTCGATTACGGGAAATCCAGGTCAAGTTTCATATAATACAACAAGCGATGAGAGATTGAAAGAAGTATTTCATCAGAATGAGGTGGTCCCAGCTAATAAAAGATTAGCTGAAGATTATATAGGACAGTATACATCACATTATGTGGCAGATGATGGTTCTCTAATTGATCATACTTCTACTTCCTGGCTCGGGAGTGTAAAAGAATTGACACCAATTATATACAGATTTAACTCTGCATCAGGAGTAGATAGTAGCTTTAATTATGATATTAGTCTTAATAACGCGATAGAATATAGGTCCGTTGATTATCAAGGTTTTTTTGCCGAAGATGTTCGTCGAGTCTATCCACCAGCAGTAACTGGACGATCAAATCAAACAGATGTAAATGGTGATCCAGTATATCAACAATTAGATATGTCAAAATTAATCCCTATGCTGGTAGGTGCTATTAAAGAGTTATCGGATACGATTGATGCATTGACAGTGCGCGTAGAAGCAAATGAAGAAAAACTTGCTAAGATCAGGGTATAGGATGCGCTGATTGACGTATAGCTATACATTGCAAGATATAACCATGTAGGTAATTATTGCACTACTGAATGGTTTATTTAATATTTTGTATCATTTTAAATATATATATATATATATGACAACTTATTCTCCTTACTTAAAAGATCCTAGCGGAGTGTCTATTATATATTTAAAAACTGATAATAACGGACCATACGGAACATATAGTAGAGTATATGGCATATCGAGCGATACCTATAATCATAGTATAGCTGCCGCCGGAAAAATATTAAACCGTGATTCTCGTATAGGTATTGATCTCCTCACAGATGTAATCGGCACTCCAATTATAGGGTACGGTGATAATATGGAATTATATAATAAAGAAGGAACTGTTCTACAATCAATATCGCAGCAACCAATGCAACCATCGTAATTACATCTTCACGGGTTTAATATTATTTTTCAAATAGTATTAAACATTAAATATTATATATTATACATTACAACAATGAAATTATTGTATACGCGCGACGCATATGGAGATGATATATTACAAGACGAAACCGGAAATCATCAAGTAATGATGGCGTGGGAAAAACCATATATGGAAAAATGCATAGAATACTTAGAGCCGAGTGGCTCGGTATTAGAAATAGGATTTGGTCTAGGATATTCCGCACACAAATTATGTTCGTATAATGAGGTGACAGAGTATACAGTGATAGAATGCAGTCCAATTGTCTGGGATAAGATAGAAGAATTTACACGGTTGATGAGTCGAGAGCGCCCTACTTTAAAAATAAATGTAATCAGGGGGCGATGGGAAGATGTATTATGTGAATCGAGTGTATTTGATAGTGTTTTTTTTGACGATTATAACGGAAGTATTAGTAACGAAACAGTAAACCGATTTAATAAGTTTTTATATGAACTATTGACAAATAATCATACGAGAGTCGGTTCGAAAATATGTTGTTATTCAACTGGGGACACCGGATTTAGTATTTCTTCTTTGAGCCAAACCTCATATGAATATAACATCGATATCCCTGAATATTGTAATTACGCCAAAGGGAAAAAAATGAATATTCCTATTATCACACAAACACATAACTGTAGTAGTGGCAGCATAATAAACGAATTGCGAGATAAATTGCTACATATAAATAGCGAACGGGAGCTTCTAATTCAGAAACAAGTGGCCAAAGCAAAAGAATATTTTTCCAGACCGAAACATATTTATTGCAATTTGATGGTAATAGATAATTTTTACACGAATGCGAAAGAACTGCGTGAATACATTTTAACACAGGATTTCAAGATGCGTGGAAATTATCCTGGACAAAGAACGGTATCCTCTGCGAACACTCATTTGAAGGAAATAATTGAAGGATATATTCAACACTTTGCTGGGAAAATCGTGGATTGGCCAATGCCGAATGACGGGAGAAATAATAATGATACATACAATGGCGCGTTTCAATATACAACAAGTCGTGACAGAACATGGATACACAATGATGGATGGAATAATTGGGCGGGTGTTCTCTATTTGACACCGAATGCACCCGTCAATTCGGGAACCGGGATATTTCGTTTTAAAGATGGAACGAGAACGGTGGATGAAGCGGAAGCGCGAGGGAACAAGAAAATATTGGATGAATATAGTCAAGATTATACCAGATGGGAGCTTGTCGACAAGGTGGGCAATGTATTTAATCGATTGGTTCTGTTCAATTCAAAGCAATATCATGCAAGTCTGGATTATTTCGGAACCAATAAGGAGAATGGGCGTCTCATTCAAGTATTCTTCTTCTCAACAGAGAGATAATCAAGAAATAATTATAATATATAGTGTAAATTGTAATTATTCAGTGCTTATTATTTGTTTGTAATTATTTGGTTATTATTAACTGAATTTCAGGTTCTCTGTATGATTCAAATTTATAATCAACCACTTTATACCCAAGTTGTTGTATCTTATTAATAAGAGTTGTGCCCTTATCATTTATATGTAATCCTAATGGAATTACACCACAATGTACTTTAAAATTATGCTCATTTGTTGTATTACCTGCTGCATATTCAGGATATGGTAAAATTAATATAAATTTACCATCATTTTTTAATTTAGTCATTATATTACGTATCGTATATTCTGGATTTAAGACATGTTCAATTGTATGACTAGAATATATACAATCATAATTATCTCCTATATCAAATGGACCAGAACATATATCACAATCATATATAGTATACCCACATTGTTTTGCAAAATTAATTTTATCTTTACATACTTCTACACCATATATATGTTTGAATCCCATTTCCTTAAATTTTTTAAGACCCTGTCCATCACCACAACAAATATCTAATATCTTACTATTTCTGTCCATAGTATCAAAATTTTGTTCAACACATTTTCTTTGACCGATCATCCATTTATTATTATCTTTTTCAAAGGAAAGACCAGTTTTTATTTGCCAATTAATGTAATCATCATAGTTTTCAAAACGACATTTATCATCTCTTAAATTGGAATATTTTATTAAATTTGATTTTATATTTTGAATACTATCTGTATAAAAATTAGTTAAATAAACATTATAATCAGGTGGTAAATTATCATTATCTTCAATTGGTATAGTTATTATTTTTACAGATCTATCAAACAAGTCCTTTCCATTGTTTATTCGTTCTTTTATTAATTTTTCGTCAGTGAATTCTACTTTATTGTTTTCTTGATGACTAAAGTTTTCAAGTTTATTTTTAATAAATTTTTCATTGCCAAAATAACTTAAATGCCATCCAGCGTTTTTAATAATCGGACAATTATAAAATCGTATTTTATCACATCCTATATTGAGTTCATTATATTTTTCAAAAGTAAGTATTTTGGCGTGATACCATAGCATTCCATCAAATTTGGAATGTAAATTATAATAATATAAGTCCATTTCAATTATATTGATATCTATTGTAATCTCCTTATTTTTTATTTGTTCTAATATTTTAGGATTTGGTATTTCATCAACATCGGCAATTATAATAATGTCTTGATTATTAAGTTCTAATTTATCTATTCCTCGTGAAATACAATTTCGTTGAAATTTTTCATTATTCCATTGTTCTTTTTTTTCAAAATCTATATTGGGATATTTATGTGGAAAATCATCTACAATTATATGTATAATTTTGTGATTAAATTTTTCAAATAAGTGTTTGTTTTCTTGGTAAAATAAAGGTTTTTCTTTACCGACAAAAGTATGCATAGATTCAACTAATACAAAATAATCAACTACATCATTCAATATATTCAATCGATATATTAATAGATCTAATTCATTATAAAAAATAAAACAGTCTATTATTTTTGGAATATTGTTATTGGGTGTTATAAAATGTTTAAATCTGTAATCCCGCTGTTCTGTTATTTTTTTTTTAATTATAATACAATTTCTAGAAAAAGATATACTTTCAATATAATTGTGATGAAAAATTTTATTTGATAATATATTTTTATCATAAATAAATTCAGAGTTAATAATATCAATAGAATCTTTAAAAATTTCTATAATGGAATTACTATTTTTATATCCATAACGTGTTTTATAATTATAACATTCACCTTTTATCCAATATGAAGTTTCAATATCTTCTATAATATAATATCCTCCTTCTACTAATATAGGAAATAACATATTAAATGTTAATAATTGATGTTCTGGTATATGTGATCCATCATCGTTTATAAAAAACACATTTTTATTTATTAATTTATGTTTTAGCCTATTCAAATCATTAATATTGCTTTGATCAGCTTTATATATTGTATATTTATCATCACCACTATTTTCATATTCTATGTCTATACCATATATATGTGCGTATTTAAACAATTTTTTCCACATAGGTAATGATACTCCTGTGCCTAATCCTATTTCAACTATACTACCACTTGAATCATAATATGGTTTCAATATAGGTTCATAGTGTTTATGATATTCATGATGTTTAACTTTATCAGTATTATAATATTGTCCATATTTTAACATTAAATTATTTATTTTATTTTGGTTTTCTATACTATACATATTATATTCATTTTCTAGATTATTCATATTATATTCATTTTTATTTAATATAATATTGTCATCTATTTTAGTTTCATCTATTTTTTTAGTATTATTCAATATATTATTAATAACATCAATATTTAAAAAGTCATCATAATTAATTTGCTTTAAATTTGGGTATTTATTAACAAATAGTTCATCCAGTTTATAACTTGTTTCTGATAAAACATTAAAACCAGCTTCTAATAATCTATCACAACGAATATGTTCAAAAATATTTGAGGGAATATGAAAAAACCCATGTATATTTAAAATTCTATTACATTTTGCTAATTCTATATCTCTATCATCATTCCACCCTTCAATTATATTTACAGTAAAATTATTTTCTTTTAAAAAATTAACTATTTTTAATCTTCTCTCTGTAATAACACCTCCTGATGCTTTTAATATACCGAAATCAAATTCTTTTTTAGTATTTTTATTTAAATTAATTAATTTTTCCAGTTCCTCATCACTACATTTATACGGTAAATATATTTTGTCTTGAATGTCAATTTCATTTTTCCCTAATATTTTTAAATTACTTTGGCTATAATCGTAATATTCAAAATTAGGATATAATTTTAAAATATTAATTATAGGTTCTAATCTAACAGGAATATTTAATGGTTCTGTATTTAAAAAACTAAATTGAGTATTAGGTAAACTTTTAATTATATCAGTATCAAATATTTCATAAACAAATGTTATTTTATTGGGATTAGATTTAATTATAATATCTGTATCACTTGTTAATCTTATAAAATATTCTGGATAAATATAATTTAAATTATCAATATATTGTTGGATCATTTTTGTTTCAAAATGTGGAGAGCAATAAAAAACCCATTTCTTTTTATTCAATCCTAACATAGTTGACCACTCTTCAGCTCTATTTTTCCACGAACAAGACAATCCATATTCTATTCCGTTTTCTCTTAGTAGTGCCTTTTTTTCAGTTGATACATTTAGAATAGTTTCTATTTCTTCACCTGGATTTATGGGTATTCCATATTTACCTACTGTATCATTTAATCCAGCCAGAGGATAATACAAACAAACCACTTCACTCATTAACATTTCCATTGCGGTGATGCAACTTGTTTCAGGAAATGTGCTTGTATATAACCAATATTCAGATTTAGACATTAAATCATACAACTGTATTGAGTTTAATTTACCGTGATGTGTTATGTTATCATAACTGTTTATTATTTCTAACATTTGTTGGTCTGCCTCGTCTTTGGGAAAGTCACCATAAGAACATATATCTAGTGTGGCGTCAGGTATTTTCTCGAGAAGTTTACCCCATAAGTTTAATACTATATGAAGACCCCTTTCTGATCTAGATGACCAAATAAACTTGTTTTTTACTTTTCGAATTGAATTGCGAATGTTTTGATTGGTATTATTATGGAATTGTGAAATATCAATTCCATTGTTGATAATCTCTATTTTATTACTAGGTATATTTGAATAAATACTGGTTATATTTGATTTATGCCATGGTGTTAGCGTAATCACTTTGTCAATACTTGTATTATATATATCTAATACATGATTTACATTATTACCGGGACTCAATATGTGTGTATCATGTAGTGATAAAATCAATTGAAAACATTTAAGATTGTTAAATTCTGTTAAAAAACTAATATTTCTAGAAATAATAATCGTATGAAATTCTGTGCTGTCTAATATAGGTTGTAACCGATTACGATGAACATATGTTCGATTGTCGAATGTTCCTTCCTCAACATCACCACTAATAATTATTTCATAATCCTTTGGAAACTCGCGCGATAAATATGCAACCGCCTTTTCTGAACCACCTAATGCTTTCTCGTCAAGGTGTGATTCATTCCATAAATGGGTCATCCACCCAGTATAAATTAGTATTTTCTTCGAGGAAGCATATTTACTATTTTTGTCAATATTTTTTTTACTTGAAGAGAGAATACTATTTTCAAGTAGATTATATTTTTCTGGTAACTGTTCTTTTATAATACTATTTACTATATTCCAAGCGTGTTCTCTCTCTTTGAAAACAATTTGTTCATTCATTATGTAAGTAACAAAATAATGTAAAAGTGATTTATTGTTATCATCTTCCTTGAAATGTTTCATATAAAATTTTAGATTGTATATTGTATTAGCAGAGTTCGGTCTATTATTAAGTAACATATACTTACATGCTTCATATGCGGATTTATGTTCATCACAATAACATCCAGAAATGGAAGCAAAATAATGAAAATCATGATATTTCGAATAATCCAAAAATATTTTGTCCCTGGCGTTCCCTATTTTCACATGTTTGAATTTATTGTATAATGACGAAACCATAAAATGTTGTCCTTTATTATAGAAATATTCCATGATTTTTACAATGCCTTCCAATCTCTCCCCATCGTATGTATATGCCTTTGACCAACTGTCAATTGCGTTTGAATATTGTTTTAATGTGTTGTAGCAATCCCCTACTTTAATACAAGCACAATACTTGTATTGGGGTGAATAATCAAGCGTTAATGTTCTTTCGTACCATTCAATTGCCTTCTCTAATTTACCGGCATCCTGATAACTTTGTGCACAATAGTAGGAATATCTATATTTTAACCACATATCTGTATTCTCTTCTTCAAATCCTTTTTCTAGAATAAGTGCATCATCTACATATTTATTCGGATTTTTACTTCGGTCACCTAAGCGACGCGATTCAATATGATAATTTCCTAACAAATAAGCATCTGATTTTATTGGATCAATGTGAACCAATGATTCATGCAATACACCAACATATTTCCATTTCATTCTATTCGAAATCAATATAGGTCTATGATATGACACTGGATTGCCAAAGGATACATTATATAAGTCTTTGTCAAACAATGACGGTAACGGTATATCTCCGTGAATCAAATCGTCAGCATCGAAAATGAACAAGTAATCCGATTTATCGTACGCGTGTTCTAGGGCATTTGTTCGATTATGTCCAAAATCTTTCCAGTCATCGTGAAACATTTCACCAGATATCCCTCGTTCCTTAAAAAAGTCTTGAATAATATCCACTGTATCGTCGGTAGAACCAGTATCAGATATTACCCAATAATCAATCTTTATATGTTCCAATATATTTTTCAAGGTAGATGCTATTATATGGGATTCGTTCTTGACAATCATATTTAAACAGATTGTTTTATCATTTTGATTGACAATATCTACCATTATACAATTATTTAAAATTTGCGTTTAAATAATTATAGGATTTTAATTTAATTTGGATTCTAAAAGTGCTTCTTTTATAAATACATCTATATCTGTATTACATAATAACGGAGATAATCTATTTATTTTGTTATCATCCCAATACCACCATTTAATTTTTAATAAATGTTCTATTTGCTCAGATGTAAATCTATATCTAATTAGTTTTGCTGGATTTCCACCAATTAAACTATATGCTTTCACATTTTGTACAACATGACTATTGTTTGCTATAACAGCCCCATCCTCTATAGTAACACCGGACATTATTGTTACATTTTCACCAATCCATACATCATTCCCTATTGTTACATTTCCTTTTGTACTTGGATGCCCGTCTCCATTATAATTATCGAATATATTTTGATTGATATGGCCAAAGGGGTAAGTTGATACCCAATCAGTACGATGATTACCACCTAAATATATAGTTACCCCGCTAGCTATTGAACAAAAATTACCAATAGTTAATATGGCTCCACTAGACCCCCAACGTATAGTAGGTGTTCCATATGTATATTTTCCAAACGACATAATTAAATTATTTAATAATATTTATATGTTTTTTTTACAATATTCATTTATATATTTTAAATATTTATCATAATCTGTATTATAGTCATATGAATTCATTGTTTCTATCACTTTTGTATTGTCAATATCGTGATTTATTTCATTTTTAAAATTATAAATATGAATGATTCCTCTATAACCATCGGTAAAATTATAAACAGAAAAATCAAATTGATAATGTAATAATAAAAAATAAATAAACTTCCAAACATCACCAGTCCATGATTCTCCATACTTTAATATTCCATTGTTGTAATAATGTTTAATCGGCACTTTATATTGCTCTCGTTCGTTCATAGGTAATACATCATCTATTACGATAGAACCTTTTGGTGTTAAACAATTGATAGCATTAAAAAAATCGTTATATACATATTCCAATTGATGCATACCATCTATAAAAATTATGTCAAACATTTTATTATTTTCTTTGAAGAAATCGTCCGATGTTTTCAATATGATGTTATCCTCTTTATAAGTTGGGTCTGGATCGACTCCTACTTTTTTAGATATGTCTAATTTAATATTTTTAAATGTAATACCATTCTCAACGCCAATTTCCAAATATGAATTATAATTAGATGTATCAATAATTGTGTTTACTACTTCATATCTTGTTGTTAGAGAAGTATTCTTCGTTAAATAATTTATTTTATTTGTATCAAGATTAGGTTTCTTCCACACAGCATTAAATATTTCCGACTTTTCGTGTTCAGGTCTGTCGTCGGTATAATAGTATAATGCCAGAGATATTCTATCATTTTCCCCACCTTTCCATAGAGTCGGATGTCCGTGGTTCGCGTTATCATCTACTCTAAATAGTACAATTCTATTAAATATGGGTGAAATTTTCTGTTTACACTTGGTCATTTCAGTATTCCATAATTCCAATTGTCCATTATAAGTTTCATCATAATCTTTATTTAAATATAATAATAAATTTACTCGTCTATATTTCTTGGTTAAATGATGTCTATTAAAATCACTATGAATACCCAGCGTACCATTATTTTTCATAATATGAATACCTGCTCCATTCATATGAGCATCTTTCTGTAAATTATTTATACCAGTTATTTTTGTTAGCCAAGTTAGAAACAATTCACTTTCAAAATATTTTTTTATTTCAGATATATATTTTAATTTATTAAAATCTGTATACGAAAATTTGTTAGTTTGAACATTATCTATACCATAAACATTAGCTGGAACTAACTGGTCAATCGGTATAGATTTTATTTCATCTAGTGCTTTATTTAATATAGTTGTATTAATAATATTATCGAGAACTATGTGATTAAATGGATTTGTTGTAGTAAACTTACTTTTAATATCTTCTGTATCTAATAAATTTAAATTTACTATATTATCCGTTATAAAATTATTACATAAATCATTCTCACTTTGAATAACTTCGTGTTCGCAATTATCATTTTTATACATCATTTTAAAGTAGTTAATGAGTTCTTCATCTGAACAATCCGTATAAGAATAA
>Ga0206130_10007900_pt1 | contig 11609 bp, 9 predicted proteins | sample Helgoland_Spring_9_FD_148637 | JGI IMG/M metagenome (GOLD analysis project Ga0206130, IMG submission 148637) | Pelagic subsurface seawater microbial communities from Kabeltonne, Helgoland, North Sea - Helgoland_Spring_Bloom_20160512_1 | ecosystem: Environmental > Aquatic > Marine > Epipelagic ...
CTTCCCTTGCTTACGTTCAGGACGTAGGGTTTGCTTGTGGGGTTTGACCTCGACCAATACAACGCGTCCAGACTTGTACTTGATGACGAAGTCCATGAAGTATCGATGTGGCTTCTTATCGGTCTCGCAGATGTATGGTATGACCAACTCTTCGGACATCCATTGTACCACATCCAGATTACTGTCACACCATTTCATAACATGTCGCTCCCAACCCGAACGGTAGACGACGTTGTCTACGTCCCCAGCGTACTTGGCAGGGTTCTTCGGTTTGTATCGACCTTTATACGTTTTCACGTTTCAACAATACCATGCAATTTTGTACATCCGTAGCAGGATACTGGAACTCTGCAATCTTTTTGTAGGGGAAGTCTGGTTTAGATAGAAAATGATGTATTAGTGGTTTAGGGAAGATTCCCAGTTCTTTTGACATACAATCAACGTAGTCGTCTATCAGGAGGTAATCCGGTGCTGCTTCTTTACATAGATTCAGGTCCCTTGACATGCCATCGGTTCTATGGTCACCATCGACGAATATCATGTCATACAGGTCAAGGGTACGTGGTTCTAAATCATGAGAACTCATGTGAGTAAACTCGAACCTGTCGGGGTACATCTCTTTGATTTTCTCAGCGTTCACTAGTGTGTGTTCGTATTGCCCTATGTCCACTGAATGGTACTTAACCTTCTTATCCATGTTCAGGAAAGTGAATGCGCTGTGTCCATAGTTGAACCCTATCTCTAAGACATTTCGTGCTTTTGTCAATTTCAATATGGTGTGTACCATCCTACAAGTCGTGGCCTCTGGTACGATATGTCCCTCTACATACGGCCATCCTTCACTAAGGAATTTAGATTCGTCTACTAGATTCATTTTATATCTTCGTTGGTTATGTATAAATAGTCATACAGTATTTATAAACATAGGTTTAACGCCATGGCAGAAGACAAAACAACACTGGTAACTCCGCCGACAACTGCGGAAGAAGAAATAGCAAACATTAAAGTTTCTGCCACAGAGACTAAGATGTCGGATGATGGGACAGTCTATCGTCCTTTAGTATATCCTGTATCTGACACTAATCGATATGGAGCACGGGTCAGTTTTATTCCACAACTAATCACTGGGCCTCAGTTAGATGGCGTTTTGGGTATAGGCGACTTGCTTAAAACTGTAGGTAAAGGTTTTGCAAAGGTTATTACTCCAGAGGATGTTACTCCCGAAGCTTCGGGCGAAGATTCGGGTACACAAGAACAAGACCCAGACAAAGCGAACGACGATTCGACAGGACCACAGATTACCAAAGGAGTCTCGTTCCCTCTAACGACCAAAAAAGTAGTGGTGTACCTACCTATAGCATTTACTGCTTCAGATACTTTTACCTATGACAGTCCTAGTCTTGGTGCTGGGGGTGCTATCCTTAATAGCGCACTCAGTAATGCGCAGGGTGGTGCAGGCGAAGTGCTGGGTAACGCAGTCGGAGACTTCATTAAACTATTCGAAGGTGCGGGAGGTACAAGTGCTAACTCTCTTGCCAAACTAGGTGCAGCGAAACTTGCGAAACGTGGACCTACCGAAGTAGGAGACGGTGCCGCGGCTGCATTGCGTGTAACCGCTGACCCTAACATTCGTACCTTATTCCGTGGTGTTGCGGTACGACAGTTCGCATTCCAATTCAAGTTCATTGCGAAGAACTCTAAAGAAGCGCAAGAGATTAAGGCAATCATCAAACGACTACGATTCTATTCATATCCAGAATCTATTCAATTTTCGGGTTCAGGTGCTGAGGCAATAAGTGTTGGATTCAAATACCCACATCCATTTGTTATCAAAACAGAGTTCGTTGATGAGGATAAAAATATATTCAATGTAGGTCCTAAGATAAAAGAATGCTACCTAACCAGCATCTCTACTAATTTCAACCCAAGTACTATGGCGTTCCACCGTGATGGTGAACCTGTGGAAATTGACTTGTCTCTGAACTTCACCGAAGAAACTACATTGAGCAAAACAGATATATTGGCGGGATACTAATGGCATATTTTAAATCATTTCCTAAGACGAACTATTCCTTCAATGGGGAGTCATCCGTTGCTACTAACCTAGCTGCATATGCAGAAGTAATTGATGAAGTCAGACTGGCATCATCGTTCTATCAGGACTATTATATAATTAACGATGAACGTCCGGACCATGTGGCGATGAAATTTTATAATGACCCACAGTTACATTGGGTGTTGTACCTAATGAACCCTAAGTTGAGAGAACAGGGTTGGCCTATGGGTAGTTCAGATTTAGTGTCCTATGTCAAGAAAGAACATCCAAACACTACTTTGGTTATTCGTGCTGACATGACAACCAGACTCAAAGTAGGTTCGGTTATCAGGGGGTTCACCAGTGAGGCAGTAGGTACAATCATATACAAAGATTTGAACCTAGGTCAATTGACGGTACGCACCGATGGTATCTTCGAAGCAGCTGAGTTGATTGAAGACGTAGAGTCCGGTGTGGTATATAACGACTTCACTGTGGCATTGGTTGTCGAAGAACATCTATCTGCACATCATTATACATTGAATGGGGAACGTGTGGACATTAACCCATACGAACCTATACCTCAAGACGTTATCAAAACAACCTTCTTAGAAGTCTATCGAGCAGAGAACGATGAGTTAAAGCAGATTAGGATTGTTAAACCTAAGTCCATTGGCACCGTGGTTAGTGCATTTAGAAAAGCGATAAAATCATAATGACTTCCGTCACAGCAGATGCGGCCGAATCAATAACGTTCAAGTCAATAACTATTCGGTCAGAAAAAATTGGTGATAGGGAAATTGATATCACTGAAGGTGTTAGCAACATAGACATCTATGAGCATATTGACAAACCTTATCTTACAGGTGCAATCACCTTTGCGGATAGCAAAGACATCATAGCGAGTGCTAGGATTGGGGGTGGGGAAAGAATAGAGATAGTACTTCAGAGTACACGAGAAGGTTCCGACAGCGAACCTGTTTCCAAAATATTCTACCTCGATACCATCATAACATCTAGCAAGTTGGGTGATAATACAGAGTTCTTTGTACTTCATTTGATTGAAGACATTGGTTTCATTTCTAGTCTACAGAATATCAATAAGGCATACTCTGACAACCCATCTAATATCCTCAAGGGTATCGCAACGAGCTTCTTAGGTAAGACTCTAGTGTCGACCGAAAATACTCAGAAGAAGATGAAGTTGATTGTGCCTAACTTGACTCCTATCGAAACCATGGCGTGGATTAAGAACATGTCGTGTACTACAGAAGGGTATCCGTTCTATCTTCTATCTAATCTAGTCTCTGACGAACTAAATTTCGTGGACCTAAAAACTCTTCTATCTGCTCCGGTACTTAATCCAGAGGAACCATTCTCTTACAGTGAGGCAACCATGCCAACTGGAGGTCCTTTGAGTACCTCGCACAGAAGAGTGATTAAGGGATACACCTTCAAAGACACCGACAATCTATTATCCCTTATAAAGAAAGGGTTGGTTGGTGCAGAGTACAGGTACCTAAATCCTACTAAGGCAGAAGACAACCATTACACATTCGATGTACAGAAAGACGTAGTTGACAAGATACCAGAAACCCAGTATCATTTCAATAACGAGTATATGGTCAAAGGGAAGAGCTTCAATGCGTATTCCTCTAGAACCATAACTCAAGTAGGTTCAACCGAAGCATACGATAAAGGTTCGTCGTATCACCAGAGCGACAAAGACCATTATAAGTTGAATACAATCAATCGTGCTGTCGACCATCTGCTAAAGAACAATCCATTGACGATAACCGTTAACGGGGTAGACTTCTTAGATGGCACTTCTCATCACACTATTGGTAGAAAGATTGCAGTTCTGTTTATGCGTAACACTGCGCCCGAAGATACTGACTACTACTATGATAACCGCAAGTCAGGGGATTTCCTAATATTCTCTGCAAAGCATTCTTTTGATAGAGAGACGTACACTACCTCTCTAACCTGTTTAAAAATATCCGATGGTGATATAACATGATACCTAAAGACTATATTGAATTCTATGGCGACCAGACCCGTTGGTTCCTAGGCAAGGTCGTTGATGTAGAGAATGACCCATTAAAGCTTGGTCGAGTCAAGGTTAAGGTGTTCGGTGTCTATGATGAGATTGACGATGCGGACCTACCTTGGGCGCAGATTGTTGTACCTGTTACTCAAGGGGTACATGACGGTAAGGGTCAATACCTAGGTATCCTCAAGGGTACCCAAGTCTTTGGTGTGTTCTTAGATGGCCAGAACTCTCAGTTGCCTATGGTGATTGGTACTGTACCTAAAGAAGGTGATGAGAACGACAAGGCGGAAAAGAACTATCCACACAACAAGGTGTACCAGACGGACCGTGGTCATTATAAAGAGTATGACGACACAGAGGGTAAGGAACGTATCAAGGAGCACCACACGTCGGGTTCGTACTATGAGATACAACCAGACGGTACACGGTTGACAGTCATCGAAAAAGATGATATACTTATTGTAAAGGGTAATTGTAGTATCACCGTTGTAGGTGATGTATTCGTTTCTGCGGGTAAGAGTGCCGTAGTCAATGCAGTAGAAGACGCTACTGTTTCTGCCGGTAAGAGTGCTTATGTATCCGGTAAGGAGAAAGTTTCTATCGTAGGTAAAACCGTCGAGATAAACGGCAGTACAGTTAAACTGAATTCATAATGTCTGATTCTGAAGAACAAGAAATCATCCAGATAGACCTTCCAGACCTAACTGCGAATGTACCCGACCTAGAACTTCCCGAAATTACTGCGGAAGGGTTGGGTATCGAACTGCCGGCTATAGAAGGAATACAGATTCCATGTGGGGGTGGTACACTACCAACCAAGGCAGAGATAGTCAACGAGTTCAATAAACTCTCACAGATACCTAGTCAACTGAAGGCGTACCTGAATGAAATCAAGCAAGATAAGGATGGGTTAGGCCTCAAGGTAGAAGAGATAGAAGGTAAGATAGACGCTAAGATAAAAGAGTTGGAAGAGATTGATGTCCAGCAAGAGATAGAAGATGAAGTTGATTCCCAGATTGAATCCGAAATCGCAGAGATACAGGAACAGATAGAAGACATCATCAAACAGATAGAAGAGGTCATGGACCTTATATCGGACGTGTTGTCTCCGTACTGGAAGAAGGGTGAGGTACGTGACTGGCAGAAAGAAGCAGACGATGCAATTACTGAGTTAATCTCAGAGTTTCATATCTACATTCCAGCGAAGATGCTTGAGATGATATCCAGCGTGATACCTATCAACTTCACTGTACCTATCCTAGGTATCTCTATTGATGTGCTCAAGATACTGGAGAAAGAGGAACAGGAACGCATCATCAAACAGATTGAAGATGATGTAGATGCGTTTCATGCGATGCTTCCGGCAGAGTATCAACAATACAAAGCAGAGTTCGGTCTGAAGTGTGACCAGTATCGTGCACGATGTACATGGCAGTACATCAAAGCAGAGATTGTCAAATATTGTACCAACGCATTACATGCTGCATTCGGTGCTTTGATTGATAAGTTCAAGACGATATGGGATACACTGGGTCTACCTAGTCTACCCGCACTATTGGCGTTCGATGTTGAGGCATGGTTGAAGGGTCAGATAGAAGCAGCAAAGGCACAAGCACAAGCATACAAAGATGAAGCCATGGGTATGGTAACACAGGTCGAAGACCAAGTCAATGAAATTGTTTCTGATATAGAGAACTTCGACCCCGAAGCAGAAATAGAAAAACAGAAGAAGAAGTTAGAACAACAAATTAAAGAGTTTGACATCGAGGCAGAAGCGAACGCCATGATAATGGAATACCTAGAAGGACTCTCGCTGTTCGGTATATCATTGACAGACATCATTGGTGGTGATATCGATACCACTGTCGTGAACGTAGAACAAAAGATTGATTCTCTAGTTCAGGCAGCAAGGGATTGGACGAACCAATGGGAGAAAGAACTCATCAACATGTGGATAAAGAAAATTAAATCTTTCTTAGATGCTATTGGTCTAGGTAAGTTATTGGACCTATTAACTCTAGAGTTCTGCGATGTTTTACCATTGATTGGTATACCAACTTCATTTGATGTTAAGCTTTCTGTATAAATAGTACAAAAGTATATAACGATGGATAATCGAGATGAGCTGGTCAGGTAAAAGAAATTTTTCTATACAGGATGGTAATCTACAGGATACTCCGATTACGACTACGATTTCTCGTACGTATTCGGATATAGACTGTACGTTCGATGCATCCCCTACGGGAGGTATCTACAAAAAGACAGATGCCGCGGCAGTTCGTCAGTCTGTAAAGAATCTCCTCATGACTGACCACGGTGAACTTCCATATAGACCATACTATGGCGGTAACTTGTATGACCTTCTCTTCAGTCTATCTACAGACTTAGATGCGGACGATGTTCGAGCAAACATATCGTACGCCATAGAGAAGTATGAACCTAGAGCAAAGATACAGCAAATTAGAAGTTTGCTAACACCAAACGATAATTCCTTAGATGTGACTATAGTTTTTGAAGTGGTTAATACCCAAAAAGTTGTTACGTTGAATTTAAATATTGCAAGGACCCGATAAATGGCTATACAAAATTCAGAGTTGGATTTCTTTCAGATAAAATCTCAACTACAAACTTATCTGAAACAGCAGACTGAATTCCAAGATTATGATTTCACCGCAAGTGGTCTGTCGAATATATTAGATGTGTTGGCTCACAACACTCACATCAATGGATTGGTCGCCAACATGGCAATCAACGAGTCGTTCTTAGGGTCGTCACAGTTACGTGCATCCGTAGTATCACATGCAGAATCTTTAGGGTACATTCCTTCATCTCGCACTGCGGCATCTGCAATCGTATCCTTATCCATTGTTGATTATCCTACAGGTCCTGTTTCATTGACTCTACCTATCGGTACTGAGTTTACATCGGCCATCGGAACTTCAGTGTTTACATACACCACTCAAGAGCAATGTACTGCAAATAACGTTGCCGGAACGTATATATTTAAAAACGTTTCGGGTAGTGACCAGATAGTAATCAAGGAAGGGTTCTCTAATACTAAGACATTCATCGCAGGCGAAGACCTTGGTGCTATATATGTACTACCAGATGAATCTCTAGACGTATCCACTATCAATGTCAAGGTGTTTGAGAACTACCTATCTAACTCTTTCCAGACCTTCAGAGACATCAATACAGTAACTACTGTGGGCAGTGACTCTAAGGTATTCATCGTACGTGAGACCTCTAACGGTCAGTACGAAATATTCTTTAGTGATGGTAATATTCTAGGAACGGCGCCTGCGGCAGGTAACCGAATAGAAGTGACATACATGACCTCACGAGGAGCAGAAGGTAATGGTGGAGAAGAGTTCTCCACATCCGTAACGCTAGAGGGACAACCTATTCAGGTACAAGTTGTTTCTCCGTCAGGGGGTGGTGCAGAGAAAGAAAGTATCGCATCAATAAAATTAAATGCTCCTAGGTCATTTACCGCACAGAACAGATTGGTTACAGCAGACGATTACTCTTCATTGATAACAAGTAAATATGGAAGTTTTATTAGTAACGCTATAGCATGGGGAGGTAATGACAACATACCCCCACAATATGGTAAAGTATTTGTTAGTCTTGACTTTCTAGACGGTATTGCACCGGCAGTTCAAGAGACAATAAAAACAAGCATCAAAGACCAGTTAACTTCTAATCTATCGATAATGTCAATTGATACAGAATTCGTAAATCCTGAGATGACTTTTTTGGAACTAACAACGGTATTCAATATCGACCCTTTGAAGAGTCCTTCCTCTACCGAAGCATTACAGGCACAGGTAGATACGTTCATCCTACAGTACATGGAAAACGAGCTAGGTGACTTTGAGTCAGTATTCCGTCGTTCTAATCTACTAACTCGAATCGATTCTATATCGACAGCGATACTTAACTCAAGGATATCAGTAAAGGTCCAACAACGTGTTGACCTAGAAACTGAAATTCTCGAAATCGAAGCAGCAAGGATTTCTTTGGGTATGCCTTTGTTACCTTACCTAGAAAAAGACCATCTTGTTAAGTTTCCATTGTTGCTGGCAGAACCCGATAAAGATGACCACATTATAACATCATCGGTGTTTAAGTCAAATGGTCAGAACGTTACTATTAAGAATAAGTTGGGTACAACCCAATTACAATTACTGGACCTTGATGGTGCAGTGAAGATTAATAACCTAGGCTCATATGACCCAGCGAGAGGAACTGTACAATTAAATTCTCTGCGTGTCGACAAGGATGGTTATGTAGGTAGCGGCATTCGATTATCAGCACTACCGGCAAACCAAAGTACTATTAGTCCACTGCGTAACTATATTATAGCATTAGACGAAAGTGCATCATCGACTACAGGTTATATCGATTCTGGAGAGACTAAGGTCGTACTATAATGTCTAATATATCTCAACAGTATAGGGGATTACCTAAGTTTCACCAGAGTCAAGTGTCTCAGGTGTTGCCGGCGTTCTTTCAAGAAGAATACCCTAAACTAATTCTGTTCTTAGAGAAGTACTACGAGAGTACTGGAGAGGACGGAGGTGCAACTATACATGAAAAGATTCATCATTTATTTGATATAAGAAACATTTCTGAAACAGAGTTGAGCAATCTAGATAGTCTGATAGGAGAGATTAGTGACGGATTAGAAACGTCATCATTCTATCAAAGTCCCCGCTTAATGGCAAGACTTCTTATTGAGATGTATCGCGCCAAGGGTACGCAGATTTCTACCGAACAATTTTTCAAAGCATTCTATGGTGAAGATGTTGAAGTAAGTTATCCTAAGAGAGACATCTTCATATTGAATGACAAACCAGGCGGTTCATTGATAGGACCGCAATCGTTACACTATATTCAAGACGATAAGAAATACCAGATATTTTCAGTTCTTTTGAAAACAGGTATGTCTTTGAGTGACTATGAAATACTATATAAGAAGTTAATACATCCTGCTGGATTCTATCTTGCCGCTGAAACAGAGACTCAAAGTTTAGCACAATTGGGTTTAATGGCGGGAGAGACCACAGACCCATTAGAAATACCTAATTACGCAATACTTCTTCAAGCGACGCCGCCAGGTCAGCACATGCAACCTACTTATTCTCTACTTACTATGGAAGAGAATGACCCAGTAGATGCTAGAACGCAATTGCAGAAGAATTCGAGTACAGGTATCGTTGTAAGTTCTCTAGAGACTTTGGACAGATACGAAGGTGTATCTCTACAGCAGTTGGTTGATGATTTCGGAACAGTCGCGGACTGGGCCGGGGTAAGTCCACCAACTTTGGATGATGAAGGTTTAGACCTATCTCAAGATTACGAAACCCTAGACGCATCAGACCACACATAACGGAACCCTATTATGTCGAGAAAAATTCTAAATACTGGCACTTCCGCAAATGACGGAAGGGGTGATACTCTTCGCGAAGCCAGTGAAAAAATAAATGCAAATTTTCAAGAGCTATATTCTAATGTTGATTTGAGTAATGGCGGAACTATTACTCCACAGGATATTGAAGATATAGTCCAAGCAGAAGTCAGCGAAGAACTCGGTGGAATAGACCCAGCCGCCATTGAAGCTAATACCAATAGTATTACATCATTAGATTCGCGTGTCTCTAATATTCAAGACGTTATTGATAATACAACTATTGGAGGCGTTGGTCCACAGGGACCACAAGGAGATAAAGGTGAACAAGGTAATGTTGGCGAGAAGGGTGATTTCGGTGGCCCAGGCCCAGTAGGACCACAAGGTGCTGAAGGACCGACAGGAACTACCCCAGGCCCAGTAGGACCACAAGGTACCGTCGGACCACAGGGTGATGCGGGACCACAAGGTCAAGTCGGTTCACCAGGCTCAATCGGTGCTCAGGGTGCCACTGGACTCCAAGGTAACGTTGGTGAGATTGGACCGCAAGGAGAACAAGGCGCCCAAGGCGAAACTGGACTTCAAGGTAACGTCGGAGAGATGGGACCACAAGGAGAGCAGGGTGCTCAGGGTGAAACTGGACTCCAAGGTAACGTTGGTGAGATGGGTGCTCAGGGAGAACAAGGTGCTCAGGGTGCCACTGGACTCCAAGGTAATGTAGGCGAGATAGGCGCACAAGGAGAGACTGGAGCGCAAGGCGCTACTGGACTTCAAGGTAATGTCGGAGAGATTGGTCCACAGGGTGAACAAGGTAACCAAGGAGAACAAGGTCTACAGGGTAACGTTGGTGAAATCGGTCCACAAGGAGAACAGGGTTCACAAGGTGAGCAGGGTCTTCAAGGTAACGTAGGCGAGATTGGACCGCAAGGGGAGCAAGGTAACCAAGGAGAACAAGGTCTACAAGGTAATGTAGGAGAGATTGGTGCTCAAGGTTCGGTTGGTTCTCAAGGTGAGCAGGGTCTTCAAGGTAATGTAGGAGAAATCGGTCCACAAGGAGAACAGGGTTCTCAGGGTGCCGTCGGTATTCAAGGAAACGTAGGACCACTGGGTGCACAAGGTTCCTCTGGAGCAACTGGTGCCACTGGTGTTCAAGGTAATGTTGGAGAGATTGGTGCTCAAGGTGCCGATGGTTCACAGGGTTTCCGTGGTATTCAAGGTAACGTCGGTGAGATTGGTCCACAAGGGGATAGAGGTTCGCAGGGGTTCCGTGGTGTTCAAGGTAACGCTGGTGAAGTAGGAACTACTGGTGCCACAGGTACTCAAGGTGCTACTGGACTTCAAGGTAACGTAGGCCCATTAGGTGCACAAGGTGCTGATGGAGCGCAAGGTGAGCAAGGTGTTCAAGGTAATGCTGGAGAAGTAGGAGCGCAGGGTGCTGATGGTGCAACTGGTGCTACTGGACTTCAAGGTAATGCTGGTGCAGTAGGTGCACAAGGTGCAACGGGTGCAACTGGTGTTACTGGATTGCAAGGTAACGTCGGTCCTCTAGGTGCACAAGGTACCACCGGAGTTCAAGGTTCAGTTGGTCTTCAAGGAAACGTAGGTGAAGTAGGTGCTCAGGGCGCAGACGGTGTTCAGGGTTCAGCAGGTCTTCAAGGTAACGTAGGACCTCTAGGTGCACAAGGTGCCGTCGGTGCTACTGGTGAACAAGGTTCTCAAGGTGCTGCTGGTGCTCAAGGTGCCGTCGGTGCTACTGGTGAACAAGGTTCTCAAGGTAATCTAGGACCACAGGGTGCTGAAGGTGATTCAGGCCCACAAGGTGACGCGGGACCAAAAGGTCCAGCAGGAACTACGCCAGGTCCGGTCGGACCACAAGGTTTGCCAGGCGATGCGGGTCCACAGGGTCCAGCAGGAACTACCCCAGGCCCAGTTGGTCCACAAGGAGCGACAGGTGATGCGGGACCACAGGGCGAAGACGGAGATATAGGTCCTCAAGGTGAACAGGGTTCACAAGGTAATGTAGGTTCTCAAGGTAATGTAGGACCACAAGGTCAAGTCGGTTCTCAGGGCGAACAAGGTATTAGAGGTCCAGTCGGTTTCCAAGGTGC